>Ga0209919_1000633_pt1 | contig 17492 bp, 17 predicted proteins | sample SalPon2A_C_D2_MG_FD_185721 | JGI IMG/M metagenome (GOLD analysis project Ga0209919, IMG submission 185721) | Soil microbial communities from South San Francisco under conditions of wetland restoration - Salt Pond MetaG R2A_C_D2_MG (SPAdes)... | ecosystem: Environmental > Terrestrial > Soil >... | reverse complement strand
CAGCGCCCAGGGCTCGAACGCCTGGTAGAGCCGCTGCACGTCGATCGCTACCAGCAGGGGGCGCCGCTGCGAGCGCCTTGCGGGACGAGGAGCCATGTGCAGGTAAGGCTACCAGCGCCGGGGGGCCTGGGCAATCGCCCGGAGGCGGACCGTCGCCGCCGGCCGTGCTGCGCCGGGCGCCGGCTTCCGTGAGCGACGCGCGCCGCGCCGGCGCGCCGACCCCGGCCCGGCGCGGCGACGTACCATGGGGGCCGTGCCGGGACGCTGTCGGACCGGCGCGGGCGCGCCGCAACCAACCGGTCCGCCCACGGGAGGAAGCGAGTGATGGCTTGGCGGGCATTGGCGCCGGGGGCGGGGCGCCTGGCGAGGAGCGTGCTGCGCGTGGTGCGGCCCGGGGGCGGCACCACCTTGCCCGGCTGGGTAGCGCTGCGGATCGACCCGGACTTCGTGGCCAGAACGGCGGCCCGCGCCCCGTTGCGCGTCGTGGTCACCGGGACCAACGGCAAGACGTCCACCATGACGTTGCTCCGGCACCTGCTGGAGCGCGAGGGGCGGCGGGTCGTGGCCAACGAGGAGGGCGCCAACATGCATCAGGGCATCGCCGCCTCGCTCCTCGGCGGCGCCGGCGACGCCCTGGTGATGGAGGTCGACGAGGCCGCCTTCCCGAAGCTGGCGCCGGACCTCGCACCGCACCTGATCATCGTCACGGGGCTGTTCCGCGACCAACTCGACCGCTTCGGCGAGGTCCAGACGACGCGCCGGCACCTGGAGGAGGCCATCCTGGCCCTGCCGGAGGCGACGTTGCTGCTCAACGGCGACGATCCGCTGGTGGCCAGCCTGGCGCAGGAGGGCCGCAGCGTGTTCTTCCGTGCCGCGCTGCCCGCCATGGACGTGCCCAGCGACACGCCCGTGTGCCCGCGTTGTGGCGGCGAGCTGGTCTACGCCGAGCGCTACTACGCACACCTGGGGCGCTACCGCTGCCAGAGCTGCGGGCTCACGAATCCCGACACCCCCTACCAGGCGTCGCTGGCCGGTGACCGGTTGAGCATGGCCGGGCTGGAGCTGCCGCCGTTGCCGGAGTACCTCCATCCGTACAGCGCCACGGCCGCGGTGGCGGCCATGCTGTGGCTGGGCGGAGCGCCGCGGCTGGAGTCCTGGCCGCAGGCGGTGGGCGGGCGTGGAGAGACGCGGACCATCGAGGGGCGCCAGGTGAGCCTGGCGCTGGTGAAGAACCCGGCCAGCATGAGCTGGAACCTGGCGCAGGCCCCGGCCGACGCTCACGTCTTCCTGATCAACGACGGCGCCGCCGACGGCGTCGACGTGTCGTGGCTGTGGGACGCGCGCTACGGCGAGGCGCTCGGCCGCGTCACGGTGAGCGGCACGCGCGCGCTGGAGTTCCTCACGCGCATGCGCTACCTCCACCCGGCGCCTGACGCTGCGGCCTACGCCACCCCGCTCGAGGCGGTGACGGCGGCGGTGCGCGCCGTGCCGGAGGGCGGCTCGGTGCTGGTGCTGTCGACGTACACGAATCTGAAGCGCGCCCACATGCTGCTGCAGGGGGCGCTGGCCGAGTCGGTGTCGGAACCGATCGGCCTGCCGCAGCCGCCGGCAGCTGCGGCGGATGGCGGCGCGCGGACGGTTGCCGGGCCCGCCGCCGGCGCGTCCCCGGCGGCGGCGCCTGCAGGCCCGCGAGCCGCCGCGCGTGACGGCGAGCGGCCGGTGCGCATCGCCTGGCTCTACCCCGATCAGATGGGCACCTACGGCGACGGGGGCAACCTCGCGGTGCTGAGGCGCCGGCTGCAGTGGCGCGGGCATGACGCCGACATCGTGCGCCTGGACGTAGGAGACACCTTACCGAGCGATGTCGAGGCGGTCGTGATCGGGGGAGGGGAGGACCTGGCCCAGGGGCTGGTCATGGACGACCTGCGGCGTCACCAGGCGGCGCTGCGAAGCCTCTTCGCCGACGGCGCGGTGGGTCTGCTGGTGTGCGGAGGCTACCAGCTGCTGGGCGAGACCTTCGAGGTGAGCGGGCGCACGCTGGAGGGGCTGGGGCTGCTGCCGGTGGCCACCGTGGCGGGGTCGCCCAGGCTGGTGGGGCGGCTGCTGGTCGACAGCCCGCTGGCCCCGGAGCCGTTGGTGGGCTTCGAGAACCATGGCGGCCGGACCCGTCTGCACGGCGGCGTGCCGCTGGGGACCGTCCTCCAGGGGCACGGCAACGCGGAGGACGGTGCGGCGGGCGAGGGGGTCGTCGAAGGCCACGTGGTGGGCACCTACCTGCACGGCCCGGTGCTGGCCCGCAACCCCGCCCTGGCCGACCGCATGCTGGCTTGGATCGGTGAGAGGCGTGGATGGGCCCCCCTCGCGCCGCTCGAGGACCATGTCGAGCGCGCGGCGCTCAGACGCCTCATGGCCGCCGGCGGGCGGGTCGGTGCGGGCAGCGCGCCGGGCAGGCGATGACGCCCGGCCCGGCGCGCGAAGTCGAGGCGCGCGAAGTCGATCAGTAGCCGGAGCTGTAGCCGCTGCCCGAGCTCGAGCCGTTGCCGCTCGAGGCGCTGCTGCTCGAGCCGCCGGCGCTGCTCGAGCCGGAGGCGCTCGCCGCTGGCAGGGATGCGGTCGCCACGTGCCAGGTAGGGAAGATGCCCACGCCCTTCAGGTCGCCGGGCTTCTGGTCCTGGACGTAGGTGTAGAGCGGGTGGCCGTGGTATTCGACCTGCCGGCCGTTCGCGCCCTGGAAGACCTTCAAGCCCTTGGCGATGCTGCTCGGACCGGTGGGCTGGCCGCTCTTCAGGATGTAGGCCGGCCACAGCTTGGCGCAGCGCCCGGTACAGGTGGAGGTGTCGGGGGAGTCCTTGTCGAAGTAGTAGAGGCTCATCCCCTTCGACGTCGTGAGGATGGTCTCCGGTTTGCCGTTGACGGTCGCCTGGCGCGTCTGGACGGCGTTCCCGCCGGACGCTGCCAGGGCTACGGATATCGCGAGCGTCGCCGTCGCAGCAGCCAGCATCGTGATCGTGGTGCGTTTCATGGAACCCTCCTTCCGAGGGCCGGCGCATGGGTCGGTGCCTCGAGCGGGCGGCGCGTGGCGCGCCGCGCGCGGTTCAGCGGATTTGGAACAGGTCGGGCGTGGCTACGTGCCAGTGCTTGGACGCCAGGTCGCCGGCTCCCCTCGCCTGCCCCTGACGCTGGTCCTTGCTGAAGGTGTACAGCGGATGGCCATCGGCTTCGATCTGCTTTCCGCCGTTGGGTCCGGTCAGCGTCGACAGGAAGTGGGTGATCCAGCTCACTCCGGTGGGGGCCGGGCTGCCGTTGGGGAGGATCAGGGGCTTCCAGGTGCCGGTGCAGGAGCCCGTGCACGCGGCCTTGTTCTTCTTGCCCTGGTCGTTGTAGTAGAGGGTCATCCCCTTCTGGTTCGTCAGCACTTCCTTCCACGCCCCGTTCACGAGGGCGAAGTGGACGAACACGTCGTCGGGAAGGGTGACCGCCTTGGTCAGGAGGGACTGCTGCTTGGAGGAGCTGCTGTTGGAGGAGGGGTTGCCCGACGACCCGTTGCTCGAGGGCTGGTTGCCGGACGACGAGGACCCTTGCGCCAGTGCCATCGCGCCGAGCGCCAGGATCGCCAGTACCAACATGGCTCGCCTCATGGGTGCCTCCCTGGGCCTGTCGTCCTCGCCACCGAGGACGGCCTTGGTGCGCCTGCGGCTTGGGGGGTCGCGGGAGGGCTTCGGCCCGGTACGCCTGCGCGGCCCGCGTGCCTCCCCACCGCCGACCCTAGGAGCGCGATCTCGCTTCACCTGTGCCCGGGGTCACGTCACGTCTCGCGGTGAGCGCCTGTTCCGCGCCCACGAACGAGTGGAGCGGGCGCTCAGCGCCCGCTCCACTCGTTCGCGCCCTCCCCCCGGACCGTGGGGCTCGCGATCCCTCGTGGGAGCGCGAGCGGTCCGGGTGCTTCACCCTCCTCGCCCTCGTCCCGGGCGGCCGCGCCGGTCGGTTCCGGCGCGGCCGCCCGGTCCGTCCTGGGCGCGCCTGTGTCAGCCGCGCGCAGCCCGGCGCTGCCCTCGCGGCACGGCGCACCCGGCGTCAGGGCTCAGCCCGCACCGCCGTTGCTGCTGCCGGCGCCGCCGTTGCTGCTGCCCGCGCCACCGGAGGAGCTGCCGCCGAGCGTGCTGCCACCGCTGGCCTTCGGCGTGTTCGGGGTCGCCACGTGGAACGAGGACTGGCCGGCGCCGTTGGCGTCGCCGGGCTTGGTGTCCTTCGAGTACGTGTACAGCGGATGGCCCTCGTAGACCACCTGGTTCTTGCCGTTGGTGGTGATGGTCGTGAAGTCGCTGCTCTTCAGGCTGCTCGCGCCGGCCATGCCGGCCGCCGCGCCGTTGGAGCTGCCGCCCGCCGCGCTGCTGGAGTTCCCGCCGGCGGCGCCGGCGGTGGCCGACTGGCTACCCCCGCCGACCTTCACAGACTTGCCGCTGATGGTGTACGGCTTCCAGCTCTGCGCGCAGGTGCCGGTGCAGTTCGACTTGTTGGGGGTGTCCTTGCTCGAGTAGTAGAGCGTCATGCCCGTGCTGGTGGCGAGCACCTGCTGCATCTGACCTTGCACGGTCGCTTGGGTGACGGTGACGTCACCGCCCGCGCTGGAGGCCTGTGCCAGTGCGATCGCGCCTAGCGCAACGATCACCGGTGCCAGCCAAGCTCGTTTCACGCGCCTAGTCATATGGACCTCCGTGTGGGCCAATCCGGGGAACGGATTGGCAGGGTGGCTTCTGCAGGGCTGAAAGGGTTCATCCGTCGACCGGGCACCTCGTGAGACCGAACAGCCTCCGATGGCGACTGTAGGGGGGATGTGTACGGGTTGTCTGTGCGTTGGACACAGCGCGGCGCAGCGCCGCTCCGGCGGGTGATCGCCGGCCCGTCAGCGGACCGGTCGGAGGGTCCGGGCCGGAGCCGGCGTGCCGTGTCGGCCGGTCAACGGCCGCCGGCGGAACCGCTCGCCTGGGCCCCGCCCCCGCTCGACGCGCCGGCTCCCGACGCCGCCCCGGTCTCGTTGCCGGCTCCCCGCTTGCCGGCGGCCCGCGGCGTCGCCATGGTGGCGACGCGGAAGGAGCCCTTGCCGGCGCCGCGCGTGTCGCCTGGCTTGCGGTCCTTGCTGTAGGTGTACAGAGGATGACCGTTGTACTCGATCTGGTAGATGACCCTCGCGCGCTTCAACGTCGACAGGTGGGGAAGCACCTTGCTCGGGGCGGTGGGCTTGCCCTTGCCGACGAGCGCGAACGGTTTCCAGGTGTGCGTGCAGCTGCCCGTGCACATCGACTTCCTGGGCGTGTCCTTGGTGGAGTAGTAGAGCGTCATGCCGTCGTGCGTGGTCAGTACGTGCGCGGTCTTGCCGTTCAGCTGCTCCACCCTCACGGTGAGTGTCATGCCGCCGATGTAACCGGCGGCCAGGGCGCTGGCCGTCAAGACGGCGGCCACCGCGATCGCAACGGCTCCGCGTCGGCGTGGTGTCTTGGGCATCGATATCGCTGCCTTCCTGGCCCGAGCGAGCGGCGCGCTGGCGCCGGAACGGTTCGGAGGACGCCCGGCGGACCCGGCGGCGTCACGCGTGGAGCGATCGCCGGCGCCATGCGCGGCGACGCCGCAACCTGCGCAGCGCGGCGGGCCCGGAGGGCAGAAGCGCGGGGCGCGCACGATGCGCGCCCCGCCGCCACCTGCGAACGGCACGCCCCTCTTCGGGCCGTGCCGTTCGCGGGTACAGGTCGCCCTCAGGCGCCCGTGCTGTTGCCGCCGGAGCTGTTGCCGTTGGAGCTGCCGCCGTTGGAGCTGCCGCCGGAAGCGCCCGTTGCCTGCTTGATGGACACGGTCGCCACCTTGAACGAGCCCTTGCCGGCGCCCTTGACGTCACCCTTCTTCTGGTCCTTGCTGTACGTGTAGAGGGGGTGGCCCTTGTACTCGACCTGCTCCTTGCCGGATTGGGTCTTGAGCGTGGACAGCTTGCCCTGGAGCTTGCTCGAGCCCGAGGGCTTGCCGGTGCTGATGGTGAGCGCCTTCCAGGTCTGAGCGCACGCGCCCGTGCACGTCGACTTGTTGGGCGTGTCCTTGGTCGAGTAGTAGAGCGTCATGCCCTGTTTGTTGGTGAGGACCTGCTCGCTCTGTCCGTTCACCTTCTCGTTCGTCACCGAGACGGTCTTGTTGCCGCTGGCGGAGCTGCCCTTCGAGGAGCTGCTGTTGGAGGAGCTCTGCGCCAGCGCGAGCGCGGTGATCCCTGCGAGCGCGACGATCAGCAGCGGTAACCAGCTACGTGTCAGGCGGGTTTTCATGCGGACCTCCGTGTGGACCGGCCCCACGTCGTGGGCCGGCGGTCTGGGGTGCGTCACAGGGTAGGGTCGGGGACCTCATGTCCCGGTGCCTCCCGGACCGTGCCGCCTCCGGGTCCGACTGTAGAGGGGGTGTGTACGCCCGGCATGTGCAGGTAACACAAGCTCTCCGCGCCCGCTCTTCATGAAGGCCGGCCGCCTCCGCTGGCGGTACCCGCGGCCGTCCCGCCGCGGCACCGGAGGCGCATCGGCGTCCGCACTGCGCGTCCCGGCCGCGAGGCAAGGGACGAGGATAGGGGCGCGCCCTGGCTGGACGCGCCCCGCCTGTGTCGGGAGGTGCGGACTCCCGTGGGCCGCGCCCGCGGCGCGGCCCGTTTCAGCTCGCTACCCTCAGTTGCTCGACGTGGAGGTGCCGACATCGGCACCGACGTCGACGCTGTCGTCGCCGGAGCCGACCGACGCCCCGACCTGGGCGTGCGTCTCGGTCTCCGTCTCGGCGGTGTCGCTGCTGCCGCCGCTCTGCCCCGGCTGCTTGCTGCCGGTCACCTGGCCGTTGCCCTGGCTGTGACTGTCCGCCTGGGAGTTGTCCGTCTGCTGTTGCGGTGCGGCGGCGTTGGCGGCCTTCTCCGTCTGGCCGGTGGTCGACGCGTGATCGGTGGCCCCGGCCGCCCCCGCGTCGGCGGACTCGGACACGTCGACGCCAGCCATGCCGCTGGCCTTCGCGAAGGCCGGCAGGTCCTGGAACTGGCTGTTGTTCATCACGGTCACGTCGCCGCTGCGGTCCACCATGGCCTGGAAGGTCTGGCTGCCGGCGGCGCCCCCCGTGACGGCGATGGTCACGAAGCCGCTGGTCCCGGTCTGGAGCTGGAGCGAGAGATGGCCGTTGACGATGGTCCCGGTCCCGACGACGGCGCCACTGTCGTTGGTGACGGTGACGCTGCCGTTCTGGGGCAGGCTGGCGGCGAGGGCGACGGCGCCGCCGGCGATCAGGGTGAGCAGTGCGGTCAGTGCGATCACGAGTCTCTTCATGGGTATCACCGCGGCCAGCATGCTTCGTCAATCTGAACGCAACCTGAAGATAATTCCATGTGAAAGAAGATGAGCGCTCGGTGAGGCCTGGCACGGCCAGGCGTGACCGCGGCGAGGCGCGTCGGCGGCGGTGTCGGCCGTCCCGCGGTCCGGGTGACGGGGCGCGCTCGAGCAGCTTCATGAAGGCCGCCCGCGGGCCGTGGGGACCCGCGGGCGGCGACGCGCCGGAGATCGGCGCGGCGGGCCCGCTGCCGAGCGGGCCCTCGAGCCTTCACTGGGGCAGGTTCTGCGCGGTGATGAGCTGCACCGCCACCGGCATGAACTGGCCGCTCGCGAGCGTCGAGAACATCAGGCTGTCGAGCGACAGCATGTGTGCCGCGTCCACGCCGAGGCGCCCCATCAGCTTGGGTTGCTGCGCGACCGTGCTGTCCATGGCGCCGGCCTTGATCTGCGACAGCGATTGATCGATGGCGTCGAAGCCGATGACCACGATGGGCTGGCCGTTCGGGCGCTTGGCGCCCGCCTGCTGGATGGCTTGCAGCGCACCCACCGCCATGGAGTCGTTGGCTGCGACGACGGCGTCGATCTGGCCCTGGTGGGCCTGGAGGATGTTCTGCATGACGTTCAGCCCCTGCGCCTGGTCGAATCCGGCCGGCTGGTCGGCGATGATCTGCACGTTCGGAGCCACGCTCTTCAGCTCGCTCTCGAACCCGCTCTTGCGGTCGATGGCCGCCGACGCGCCGGGGATGCCCTCGAGCTCCACCACGTTCCCGGTGCTACCCAGCACCTCGGCAACGCGGCGCGCCTGCAGGCGCCCACCGTAGACGTTGTCCGATGCGATCTGCGCCACCACCTGGGCTCCCGTGCTGGTGTCGATGGCGCGGTCGATGGCGAATACCGGGATCCCGGCAGCATTGGCCTCCTTGACCGCGGGGACCACGCCGGCGCTGTCGGTGGCGTTCACCAGCAGCACGTTCACCTTCTGCTGGATGAGGTCTTCGATGTCCGAGATCTGCTTGTTCAGGTCGTTCTGCGCATCGGTGACCACCAGCTTGATGCCGAACAGCTGGGCCTCCTGCTGGGCGCCGTCGCGTACGTCCACGAAGAACGGATTGTTGAGCGTCGACAGCGACAGGCCGACCGTGTAGGTGGCCTGTGCCGTGGCGCCGCCGATGAGCAGGGCGGCGGCCACCGCGAGCAACCACCGCAGAGCCCGTCGTGGTGTCCCCTGAAGCGTTCGATGTGCGTTGCCACGAAGCATGTTCCAACCCTCCCATTCATTCCCCTGCCGGCCCGCCTCGAGGGCGAGCCACGGCGGGAAGCGTGCCGGGGTGAGGGCCAACGCACCGTCGGTGGCGACGCCCACGTCGGGCCGCCGACGGCGGTGACCGGGCCGATCACATCTCGTCGCCTCCCCTCACGCGGCGGATCGAGCGCTCCAGCAGGAGCGCCAGGAGGATCACGCCGCCCTTGGTGATCTGCTGCCAGTACGCCTGCACGTTGAGCAGGTTGAGGCCGTTGGAGATGAGCTGCAGGATGATGGCGCCGACCAGCGTCTTCATCACCGCGCCGCGCCCGCCGTAGAGGCTGGTGCCGCCCAGCACCACCGCTGCGATGACGTCCAGCTCCCAGCCCGTGGCCGCGGTGGGCTGCGCGGAGTCCAGTCGCGCGGTGAGCAGCACGCCGCCGAGCCCCGCCAGCGTTCCGGCGAGCGCGAAGACGCCGACCTTCAGGCGGTCGACGTTCACGCCTGCCAGCGCCACGGCGCGGCGGTTGGTGCCGGCCGCGTAGATGTAGCGTCCGAGCTGCGTGGTGTGGAGGAACAGCGCGGCCAGCGTGTACAGCACCACCAGGATGATGATGGGAACGGGCACGGGCCCCACGCGCCCGTAGGCCATGGCGGAGAACCCCCCGCCCAGGCCGAAGATCGGGCGGCCACCGGTGTAGAGCAGGGTCAGGCCGCGCCCGACCGAGAGCATGCCCAGCGTGACGATGAACGACGGGATGCCTCCCCACACGGTGAGCGCGCCGTTGAGCGCGCCCAGCGCGGTGCCGATCGCCAGGCCCGCGAGCACGGCGAGCAACAGCCAGACCGGGTCCGCGCCGCCGCCGGCCTTGAGCACCCCCGCCGTCACCGCGCCAGCGAGCGCCGCCACCGACCCGACCGACAGGTCGATCTCCGCCAGCAGGATGACCATGGTGGTCCCGACGGCGATGACCGCCACGGTGGATGCCTGCGTCACGATGTTGAGCAGGTTGGTGACGCGCAGGAAGTTGGGGCTGAGCAGTGCCATGGCGGCCACGAAGAGCAGCAGCACCAGGTAGATGCCGTAGGCGAGCGCGATCTGGCCCCAGTCGCGGCGCGGCCGGGCGCTCAGCGTGGAGGGCTCAGGCATAGCCGGCTCCCCGGGTGCGGCCGCCGCCGACGATGTGGGCCACCAGCTCCTCGAGCGTGGTCTCCGCGGTCCTCAGGTCGGCGACCTTGCGCCCCTTGCGCAGCACCGCGATGCGATCGGTAACGTCCAGGACGTCCTGGAGCGTGTGGCTGATGATGATGACGGCCACGCCCTGGGCGGCAAGCGTACGCGGCAGCTCCAGCACCTTGCGCGCCTCCGTGACGGCCAGCGCGGACGTGGGCTCGTCGAGGATCACCAGCTTCGGCCGGGTGTAGAGCGCGCGGCTGATCGCCACGCTCTGGCGCTGGCCGCCGGAGAGCATGCCCACCTCCGTGCCGCTGGAGGGCAGCTCCAGAGCCAGCCGCCCCAGCAGCTCGCGGGCGCTCTCCTGCATGCGGCGCTTGTTCAGCACCTTCACCGGGCCGCCCCCGAAGCGCACCAGCTCCCGGCCCAGGAAGATGTTGCCGGCGGCGTCGAGGGTGTCCACCAGGGCCAGGTCCTGGTAGACGGTCTCGATGCCCGCCTCCTTGGCTGAGCGCGGCGCCGGGAAGCGCACGCCGGCCCCGTCCATGCGAAGGGTGCCGGCATCCGGCTGGTACGCGCCGGCGACCACCTTGATCAGCGTCGACTTGCCGGCGCCGTTGTCGCCCACCAGGCCGAGCACCTGACCGCGGTCGAGCGACAGCGAAACGTCATCGAGCGCCAGCACGCCGCCGAAGCGCTTGACGATGCCCTGCAGCTCCAGCAGGGGTGTGCCGGTCCCGGTGTCGGTCATGGCTCCTGACTCCCCGTGCCGCGCTCAGAAGGCCACGCCGCACTCGAGGATGGCGTTGGCGTAGGGTGTGGCCTCGCCGGTGCGCACCACGGCCCTGACGCGGGGCAACTCGTGCTTGAGCGCCTCGTGCGGGATGCGGTCGAGGGGAACGTCGGGGAAGGCGGCGCGCACCGCATCGAGTGCCGCCTGGTTGTGGTGGACGATCTCCTCGGCGACGGTGAGGCGTTGCACCACGATCTCCTCGGCCAGCGCCCGGATGACGTCGGCGAACGCCGGGATACCGGCGACCAGCGCCAGGTCCACCACCGGCACCTCCGGCGGCACGGGCAGCCCGCAGTCCGCGACGACGAGCTGGTCGGTATGGCCGAGCATGGCGATGAGCTCGCTCAGTTGCGCGTTCAGGATGCCGCGTCTCTTCATGTCCGCCCCCTCGCTCTCTCTCGCACGGCGGCTCAGGCCGCGGAGTGCTCCCTCAGGAAGCCGACGACCTCGCCCCGTTCGGGCAGCGCGGGTTGGGCGCCCGGCCGGGTCACCTGGAGCGCTGCGGCGGCGTGGGCGAAGCGGACGGCGTCCTCGAAGTCGAGCGGCTCGCCCACCGCGCCGGCGAGGGCCGCTGCGAGGGCGCCGTTGAAGGCGTCGCCGGCGGCGGTGGTGTCGACGGCGCGCACCGGGAAGCCGGGCAGGCGCTCGAAGCGGCCGGCCTCGCTCAGGAAGGCGCCGCGGCCCCCGGCCTTGATGAGCACCGCGCGTACGCCGGTGGTAGCGGCGAGCCTCGCGGCGGCGGCGCGCACCTCGCTCTCGCTGTCCGTGGGCAGGCCGGTGAGCGTCGCCAGCTCGTGCTCGTTGGGGGTGAGGAGCCACACCCGCTCCAGGGGCAGCTCAGCCAGCGGAAGAGCCGGGGCCGGGTCCAGGATCACCCGGGGGCCGCCCGCCGCCGGCAGCGCCGAGAGCAGGTGGGCCAGCGCGCGGATCGGCACCTCGAGCTGCAGCAGCAGGTACTCGGCTGCGGCCAGCGCGCCCACGTGGTCGTCCACGTAGGCCTCGTCGACCCGGCCGTTGGCGCCTTCGGCGATGGCGATCATGTTCTCGCCACGGTCGTCCACCCAGATGTCGGCGGTGCCGGTCGCCACGTCGTCCAGCGCGGCGACCGCGTCGAGGCGCACGTGAGCGGCATCGAGCGAGTCGCGCAGGCGCGGCGCCAGGACGTCGTTGCCGAGCGCGCCGAACATGGCCACGTCGGCTCCGAGCCGCCCGCAGGCGACGGCCTGGTTGGCGCCCTTGCCGCCGGGGTAGATGGCGAAGCTGCGCGCCGCCACCGTCTCGCCGGGGGCCGGGAAGCGCCGCAGGCGCGTCACCAGGTCGACGTTCAGGCTCCCGAAGACCGCGATGCGTGCTGGTTGCAAGGTCCCCTCCGGCCGCCCGGATGCGCGTGTGGCGCGCGTCTCGGCGCTCATCATCATAGCGGAGGGGTGCCGGGGCGGATGCCCCGGCACGTCGCGGCCGGCCGCAACCGGAGGCCACCGGCCTACCTGACGGTAGCGTGCCCTCGCGGGCGTGCCCTCATGTGGCGGTCGCCGCGGGCCGCACGCCCGCGACCTCGCGGTACAGGGCCTCGTAGCGCTCGCGGGTGCGGCCGATGCCATGCTGCTCGGCCCGGGCCCGGGCGGCGACGGCGAGCCGGGGCCACGCCTCACGGGCGCCGGCGAGCGCGCGCAGGGCGGCTGCGGCGGCGTTCGCGTCGGCCGGGTCGAAGAGCGTGCCCGTGACGCCTTCCTCCACCAGCTCGGGCAACGCCCCGGCGCGGGCGGCCGCCACCGGAAGTCCGCTCGCCAGCGCTTCCAGCGTGGCGATGCTGAGCAGCTCGACTGCACTGGGCATCACGAAGAGGTCGCTGGCGGCGTAGAGGTCGGGGAGCGCGGCGTCCTCCACGTAGCCCAGGAAGCGGATGCGGCCGTCCAGTCCCGCCCGTCGCGCGCGCGTCCGCAAGGTCTCGAGCTGCAGGCCTCTCCCGGCGACCAGCAGCAGCCCGGGCTCGGGCGTGCGGGCCATGGCCGTCAGCAGGAGCGCCACGTTCTTGTCGCTGTCGACGCGCCCCACATAGAGCGCCACCGATGCGGATGCCGGTAGGTCGAAGCGGCGGCGGAGGGCATCGCGTTCCGCGGCCGGACGCGGCCGGAAGCGACCCGTGTCCACGCCGCAGGAGATGGCCTCCACCGCCTGCTCCGGCAGCCGCGGCTGGAGCAGCGCCGCCGCGGTGCGGCTGGGGGTGGCGACCGCGTCCAGCCGGCGGAAGACCGTAACGACGGTCCACCACAGCACCGCCTCGACGGGGCGCCTCGCCGCACCGGCGAGGGGGAGCTGCAGGGCGATGTTCTCCGGCACGAAGTGGTTGGTGCCCACCACCGCCAGCCCTCGCCGGCGGGCGGCGGCCAGCACCGCGCGGCTGGTGGGGTAGTGGTCCTGGATGTGCACGACGTCGGGTCGGAAGCGCTCCAGGAGCTGGCCGACCTCACGGCCCGGGAAGGCGGTGACCGCTACGCCGAGACGCCGGGACACCACCGCCGGCAACGCCTCCACGGCGACGCCGTTGCGCGTTTCCCGGTGACGGCGCCCGTCGGGGGCCGGCACGATCGCCATCGCCCGGTGGCCCCGGGCGGCCAGCGCCTCGGCCAGGTTGGTCGTGAACACCGCCGGTCCGTTGGTGCTCGGCGCGTAGGTCTGGCCGGCGAACACCACCCGCAAGGGATCAGTCCCCGCTGACTTCGCCGCTGCGCGCGCCGGCGCCGTCCTGACGCGCCGTCGCAGTCGCCTCCGAGCCCGCGTCGCGCGCCGAGGGTCCGGCAGTCGCGGTCCGGCCGGTGTGGCGCGGGCCGCGCATCTCCGGCAGACGCCGCACGAAGAACAGGCCGATGATCAGCGGCAGCCAGAAGTTCATCCCGCGGAACGCCAGGATGATGCCCAGCGCGGGCGCGGCCGGCATGGACAGCGAGGTGAACACCAGGCCCATGATGCCCTCCACCGCGGCCAGGCCCTGCGGGACGATGGCGATGACGTAGAAGACGATCCCCAGGGCGAAGCCCGCCAGGCCCACGCCCAGGTTCAGCGGCTGCTCGAAGGCGGGGAACAGGGCGTAGAGGCCCAGCAGGTTCACCAGGTGCAGCGCCGTGCCCGCCAGGAGGAGCTTCACCACCGTGCCTGTGGACCCGAACACCGCCAGCGCGGCCGCGGACAGGTCGCGCGCGACCCGCTCCGCCCAGGCGGGCCCGAGCGGCGAGGGCCGGCGGAACCAACCCGCCGCCCGCGCGACCAGCCGCTCGATCCGGCCGAGCATGGCGGCGAGCGCCCCCACACGGTGGCGGGCCAGCGTCAGCGCCAGCACCAGCCCGCTCACGAACACCAGGTAGAGGCTCGCCCCGAGGAGGTCGTAGTAGGCGAGCCGCCCGCGCTTCGCCAGGAAGAGCAGTCCTCCCGCGAGGAAGGGCAGCAGCGTGGCGAGGTCGGCGATGAGGACCACCACCGTTCCGACGGCCGCCCGGGCCGGCGACTCGCCACGCTTCTGCGCGTCGGCGACGAAGACGGCGGCGCCCGCGGTACCGCCCGAGGGCGCGACGGCGTTGAGGTAGGTCGATGCGAAGAACACCGGCAGCAGGCCGCCGACGGTGCTCGATACCCCCACCGCCTCGAAACCGAGCCGGTAGAGGTTGCCGTGCAACAGGAAGAAGCCCGCGTGGAGGGCGGTGGCAAGCAGCAGCCACCACCAGTGGGCACGGCCCAGCGCATCCCCCAGGTGTTGGAGGTTGGTGAAGCGCGAGATCACTACCAGGACGACCCCGACGAGAACCAACAACCAAAGCCAACGCCGAACCACGGACACCTCCATCGTGGGGGATGCGCCCCTAACGCAGTCTAGACCGCGCCAGCGACGTAAGCCGTCGGTCGCGGGGGGTCACACCGCGCGGCGGTATTGCAGGACGGCCAGCGGCACGAACACGAGCAGGATGGCCGCGCCCCACAGGAGCGCTTGCCACACGTCGGCGGGCGCGACGCCGGGGGCGGCGCCGCCGCTGGTCAGGTAACGCACGCCGTTCACCGTGACCGAGATCGGTTGCACCTTGGCGAACGCCCGCAGCCAGTGGGGCATGGTCTGTACCGGAACGAACGCCGAGCTGGCGAAGACCAGCGGGAACACCCAGATGAAGCCGGCCACCTGCGCCGTCTCGGGGTCGCGCGTGAGCAGCCCGATGAGCGCCGAGATCCAGGAGAAGGCGTAGCCGAAGAACGCGACCACGCCGATCGACGCGAGTGCCTGCCACACGCTGCCCTGGAAGCGGAAGCCGATGATCGCGCCGACCGCCAGCATCAGCCCGACGGTGAACAGGTTGCGCAGCAGCCCGTCGGCCAGGGTCCTGCCAGCCAGCACCGCGCTGCGCGCCATCGGCAACGACCGGAAGCGGTCGACGATGCCCTTCGAGAGGTCGTCGGCCAGACCGGTGGTGGTCTGCGTGGCGCCGAACAGCACCGTCTGGATGAGGATGCCGGGGATGAGGTAGTCGATGTAGTTCACGCCCGGCGTTCGGATGGCGCCGCCGAAGACGTAGGCGAACAGCACCACGAACATGATGGGCTGGATGCTGGAGAACATCAGCAGGCGCGGCAGACGCACGTACCGGAGCAGGTTGCGTTGGGCCATCACCACGGTGTCGGTGACGTTGTGCCCGAGGCGCGCCACGAGACCCGGTGCGGCCGCTCCCCGTGGCGCAGACCGACCGGGGCCCCGCGTGGCATCGGTCATGCCGTCACCTCCGCGCGCTCGGCCTCGCCCTCGCCGACGTCCCGGTGCGCGGCGTTGCGCTCGCCGCCTGGGTCCTGGCCCCCGTCCTGGCCCCCGTCCTGGTCCTCGCGCTGGTCCTCGCGCGCCTCGTGGCCGGTCAGGGCCAGGAACACCTCGTCGAGCGACGGCCGCCTCAGCCCGACGTCGACGAGGCCGACGTCCGCCGCGTCGAGCCGCCGCACCGCCTCCAGCAGGGTGCGTGCCCCGTTCGGGGCGGGGAGGCTCACGCGGAGCGCCTCGCGCTCCACCTGCGCCTCGCCGCCGACGTCCTCGAGCGCGTCGACGGCGCGGCCCAGGTCGTCCGGCCGCTCCACCCCCACCTCCACGTAATCGCGTGCCAGGCGCGCCTTGAGCTCGTCCGAGGTGCCCTCGGCGATCACCCGGCCGTGGTCGACCACGGCGATCCGGTCCGCCAGCACGTCGGCCTCTTCGAGGTACTGGGTGGTGAGGAGCAGGGTCGCGCCGCCGCTGACGAGCTCCTTGATGAGGGCCCACATGTCGCGCCGGCTCCGCGGATCGAGGCCGGTGGTGGGCTCGTCCAGGAACAGCACCTCGGGCCTGCCCACCAGGCTGGCGGCCAGGTCGAGGCGCCGTCGCATGCCGCCCGAGTAGGTCTTGGCGGTGCGGCCGGCGGCGTCCTCGAGCTGGAAGCGCGCCAGCACCTCGTCGGCGCGGCGCCTGGCCTCGCGCCGGCCCAGGTGGTAGAGCCGGCCCACCATCACGAGGTTCTCGCGCCCGGTCAGGTTCTCGTCGACCGCGGCGTACTGACCCGCGAGGCCGATGCGGGGCCGCAAGGCCTCGCGGTCGGTGCGGACGTCATGGCCGAGGACGGTAGCCTCGCCCTCGTCGGGCACCAGCAGGGTGGTCAGGATGCGCACCAGTGTGGTCTTCCCGGCCCCGTTGGGGCCGAGCAGCCCGAAGACCTTGCCGCGGGGAGCGTCGAGGCTCACGCCGTCGAGCGCCTGCACCGAGCCGAAGGATTTGCGCACGCCCTGGGCGTGGATGGCTGTATCGCTCATGGAAGCCTCCCTCGGGAGCACGGGCACGGGACCCGGAAGCGCGTACCGACCGATGCTAGGAGATGCTCCGGAGCTCACGGGTGATGGAGGTGACGGCAACGGCAGAGGGCCGCGGCCCCGCGCCGACGCGTCGCGGCCGCCCGAGCGGCGTGGTTGCCGGCCGCCCCTGCCCAGGCGGCGGCGCGTCAGGGCAGGGCCGCCGCCGGTCGCTCCGCTTCGCGCGACCTCAGGCCTTCTCGCGGAAGATGCCGTGCAGGTCGAGCTCGAAGTGATACAGCTTGGCCACCTCGGTCTCGAACAGGCGCAGCAGGCGCAGGCGGAACACCAGCACCGCCAGGGCGGCGCCGAGGAGCGGCCCCAGCAGGTACACCCAGAAAGCCGGCCAGTGCCAGGCGATCACCGCGGGCCCCAGGCTGCGCGCCGGGTTGGTGCTGGTCCCCGACACCGGCGCCTCGAGGGCCACCATCAAGGCGTACAGGGCGGGCAGGTACAGCGGTGTGTACGGCCGCAGCGACCGGTGGCCGGTGAAGGCCAGCAGGCCCGCGACGAGCGCGAAGGTGGTCACCAGCTCGCCGCCCACGGCGGCCCATGCGCCCCAGGGGCCGGGAGCGGTGGTCCCGAAGTGCATGGGGGCGCCCACCCCACCCCATAGCAGCAGCGGCAGCGCGCCCGCCACGGCGCCGAGCAACTGGGCCGCGAGGTAGGCGGGCACGTGCCTCGCCTCGAGGGTGCCTCGCCACCAGAACGCCAGGGTCACCACCGGGTTGATGTGCGCTCCGCTCACCCGCCCGACCGGCGACAGTGCCAGCAGGCCGCCCGTGGTGCCGAAGAGCAGGCCGGTGACGGCGCGCCGCAGCCACGGCTGCGGCAGCCAGGTCGTCACCACGCTGGCGCTGCTGAGGTCGGCGATCACGAAGGACAGGCCCACCGCCAGCAACGCCGCCGTGCCCAGGAACTCCGAGACCATGACCTGGTACGGGGTGCGCATGGCCCCACGCTACGCTGCCCGGCCCGGCGAGCGCGTGCGCTGCGAGCGGCCGGCACGCTCTCACGGCAGCGGCGGCAGGGGCCTCAGGTCCGGCTCGAGGAAGCGGTCGCGGGCCTCGGGGGCGTAGAGGCGCGCCTCGGAGTAGTAGCGGC
>Ga0209919_1000631_pt1 | contig 17500 bp, 11 predicted proteins | sample SalPon2A_C_D2_MG_FD_185721 | JGI IMG/M metagenome (GOLD analysis project Ga0209919, IMG submission 185721) | Soil microbial communities from South San Francisco under conditions of wetland restoration - Salt Pond MetaG R2A_C_D2_MG (SPAdes)... | ecosystem: Environmental > Terrestrial > Soil >... | reverse complement strand
TCTTTGCCCAAGGGCTGTCGGACAATCGATAGGCGTCCCCAAGAACTCGTACGAACGCATCTAAAACTTCTTTGCGTTCAGAGGAGAAGTTTCCTGAAACGCATGGATATCCGAGGCCCGTTTCTTCGAGGGAGAAGTATGTCTTGTTGAAGATGACTTCACAAACGAATCTTTGCGCGCTTGACACCAAGCGATGCCGTGCCGTGTTCAAGTCCTTCTGGCTCGCGTCTGTTGTGGAGTCACGCCAATCGATGCGACCATCACTTTGAATGGAGAACAACTTCTCCCATGGATACCGTTTTCCGCTCTCAGCTTCGATGCGACCGACGCCTGTTGGGGAAACAGGGTGGACCCCAAGGTCCACGAAGCCTTCAAGCAAGGGTTTTAACGTTTCTCTTCCGTTCTCTACTGTACCGAAGAAATCCGGCGAATTCGTGGATTCCAAGATGTCCGATAGCGGGATTTCTTCTCGTTCCGCTTTGGGCAATGTATCAATTAGCGTCTTCATTTCTTCGGTGAGGGACATGGCTTCGTTAGTTTCCCCTGAGGCCCATGCTTGGGGAATCTTCGCCTTCAACTCTTCAATCCGACTTTCCATCTCCTCTTTCTTTGGACGGACAGCATGTACCTTCCAGAGCTCTTTGACGAGCAGTTCCCTCCAAAGGTCTTGGTGGTGACGCGATTCGATTTCCAGGGCGGCCCGTGCTGCGTCCTGTCTACTGTCAGAGAACGAAACAAGTTTGGGTGCAAGATCTTGGGTGTGCAGGAGCCCGAAAAGTTCGGAGGACAACAACTGGGTAGTCTTGGCAAAACCTGCGCGGAAGTTTCGAATGGGTGAAAGACGAAAGCCAAGCCCTCGGGCGCTGTAGTCACTATCACATGAAGGACACTCGTAGGGGACAGCGGTGCCTGGTGACGTGCCGTTACGCTTGTGAAGGTCCTCATCCGCCCCACGAACATACATAAATCCTCGAATGTGCCCATCGGGTATCGAGCCAGATATGACGTGGAACTTAACCCTGCCTGATCGAGGATCGTAATATGCCTTTCTCCAGATTCCAGCCTTGGGATCAGTGGGCACCTTGGAAGTGTTGGGCCAAAAAAGTGAATTCTTTTCAGTAGGCCAAAAAAGAGCAAAGTCCTTTGCGCTGAGATCCTCAAAGAACTGCTGCGCGGCTGTATCCGGCAAACCTTCGAGCTCTAGTTCACAGGGGAGCAATTCCACGTATTCCCCTTTCGGATCCAGCCCCTTTGACCCTGCTAGAAACAGGTCTCCACAACATTCGCAATAAACAATCTCCACGACACGATTGCCGACCCCGCTTCCAAAGGACTCCTCGAACTTCAGTCCCCGATCCACCGTCAACCGGCCCACAACCCTTGATTCGCTCTGGAACTCCTCCGGGATTGAAGTTGGGTTGCTGATCGCAGCAAACAATCCTTCGATGCTCCGAAAGAATGTGTGTACTCGAAAGGAAGGGGCATCAGGAGCCTTCTCCCCAAGCCACCAAGAAGGGTAAGCATCCGCTGCACCACGAACCAGCAGGAGGCCCTGGAGTGCCTTGAGCCCAAGAGCATTTTTGTCTCCGAAGAGGGCCTCTGCCAACTTCGAAAGGAGGGTGGCCCTATGGCGACCGTCTGCATCTGACCAGCATGTGTGAGCGATCCTCCGTGCCGCCTCTTCTATGCACTCAGCGACCATCCAGCGTAAGTCTGGGCGACTCGTTTCCCGAAGGAGGGTTTGATGAACATCGTTCCATAGCACCTCGGTAGTTCTGGGATCAGCCAATTCGGCCACATCATGCTCGGCCTTTCGACTCGCATCAAGAAGGGCACAAAAAGGAGCCGGATCAAGTTGATGCTTTCCAGAAGGAGTCTCGTCGATCGTGTGACCCGGTACGATGGATTCCTTCCAGACGTATCTAGGATCTGAGGACCTCCCTGATGCCTTGGTCCAAGTACCGTAAGCACCGAACATGTCCCAAAGGTACTGAAGGCTGTCTTCGCCCCGCTCTCCCTCGGTCGGAAGGGACGCGCTGGAAGCCAGGATCTTTAACTTGTGGCGATGCGCAGGATCCGTGAGACCCAGTTTTTCAAAAAGTAAACGGAGCAGGTAACAGACTTCAGTTCCTGCAGACCCACGCTGCAGATGGAGTTCGTCAAGAACAAGAAAGAAGTAAGCATCGTCGTTCGAGGTGATCCATTCCCTCGTTCGCTTGACGATCGGAGCATCCACTTCCCTCGCCAGGATGGCGCTCAGCATGCTGATGTTCGTGATCAGGATGTCCGGTGGGGTCTCCTGTATGTCCCATCGACTGGCCAGTTCACCTCCGTTGATCGAGGGAAACAGGTATCGGACCTTGTCCTCCTCCTCCCGGCCTTCGTCCATTTCGATTGCCCGGTCCTGTGTTTCCTGCAGGGTGACGGAAACATCGAACAATTCTTCCAGTTTTTTGCGACGCCTCTCGTATTCCCTCTCCCCCTTCTCACGGTCGTCATTCGGTCGTGGGTGGAACTGGAATCCAGTGACCTTGGTGCTGCTCGTGTATCGACCGAAGAAAATTCGGTTGTAGTTGAAGTGATCGTCCATAACCGCACGCGCATCAATCGAATCCAGGGCTCGACGAATACGGGTCATCTGATCCTCTACCAACGCATTCATCGGATAGAGGATCATTGCCCGAAGGGCCTTCGGCCGACCTGGGTGCTCTCCTTCACGCTGCAATCGGAAGGCTGAGGCATCCGGTCGCTTGGCGGACGGACGATTTTCCTCTGGAATGTCCTTGAATTTGGGGTACGGTTTTCCATCAGGCTGCTGCCACCACCGGCGCTTGAGGAATCCGGGTGCGGGAGAGGGCCATCCAACGGCCTCCTTTGCGATTCGGGCGAAGATGGGAAGAAGGAAGGATTCCGTCTTTCCAGAGCCTGTTCCCGAGGTCACAACCCCAGGGTTACCCTCTTGTACGCCTCTTTTGAGCATCTGCGCTTGATGTTTGTATATCTCGAACGCTGATACTCGAGAACGTAGGGTGCCATCGGCCGTCTCCTCCGAGTCGAGGAGGCCGGAGAGCGCCAAGTCGACAAAGGCGCGGCGTTCCAAGGGCGAAAATTCAGGGAGTCTTGGGTCCTCTGGAGAGTCGTGGACCAACGATTCGATTTTGCAATCCGTCTCATACCTCGGGATCGGCTCCAGCAAGAGCTCGGTGCAAAGGGTTCCAGGGCTCTCAAGGAGTGCTCGCCTCTCCTTCGCTACACCAGGATTGCGAATTCTGAAAGCTGTCTCCGTGTAGGTAATAAAGAGATCCCTGATACGTTCGAAACCGCCTATCGGGTCTTGCATCTGTTATTCCCCCATTCGCTTGACAGCTACGCTAATCTCTTGGTCTTTCTCACTCAAACTAATCCCGAGATGCTTAAACCAGGTATCCACATCATCTTCTCTTGCCGACAAGTATGGTAGCAGGCTGATCTTTGCGGCTTGCTCCAACGCTCTCTCCTGGGTAAACCCAAGAGCCACCACCGTCCCGTAAATGCTTTCAACGTTGTCAAGAACGACCGATGGCAATTTACTTGTTTCTTTGGGTTGCTTCCTTAAAACTTCCAATGGTTCAATTTTTTCTTTTGCTTCTTCGGACCATGCATTCCAAATGGTACCAGAGACCCGCGTCATTTGAGGAGTGGACCCCGGTTCAGGAACGGTTCTTACCGGAGCTGGGTCACCGGCATCAAGAAACGTACAATGTGTCCAAAATTCTACAGGTATTGGCAGTGTGGAGGCTCCAGCGGTCGGACACAACACCAGCAGGACGTCGCTATTCCAAGCTATGCGGGACACACCTGAATACAAATCGTCTTTGGAAGCGAATCCGGGTGGTGCCAAGGGAATTTGTCTAGGCTTTCTTCCGTGGGCAAGGTCTTGTGCGGATTGCAACAGCGGGATCAAATAGCCATCCACGGCAGCACGGTTGAATCCTTCCAAGACCACGACGTGTATTGTGTCAGATTCGTCGAGAAGAAGATCCAGCAATCCCCCCGGATGCGGAACCAGGCAGCGGGAGGTCGGGTCGAACCTTGCCAAGAGGTCTGAGGGTTCGAAGATGCTTCCTCCAAGTGGTATCCAGTGGAGCATTCCACCTGATATGCAATCGGCATACGCCGAAACCACTTCATAGGCCTCTGGTCCTGTCAGAACGGGGACCAAACCTGCAAGAAGGCTAGAGTGGAGGGCTTGTCCCACAATAGGTGATATACCTGAACCCAAGAGTCGATTGGAAATCGTCCCAATGAGGGTCTTCTGTTCTTCAACAAGTGGAATTTCGGGATCAAGGTCTCCTTTGCGTAGCTGCACCTGAGCATTTGGCTTTTCACGATTGATACCTGATCTGGAGCCAAGAGCCTTGGCGATAGCCATGTCTGCGAAAAAACGCTCAGGCTTCTCGGCAAGCTCACGCAGTCTTTCTTCGAGTTTGCTATCAAACCCAGAGATACTCTTTTCAAGTTCCTCTTCCAGTTTCAATGTCTGCTTTTCTAGAGAGGCTTTTTTTCTCTCTGTTGTTTTTAGCTCGGTTTCGATGCTAGCTAACTCATTTCGGAGGCGCTCCTTATTTTCTGCCTCCATCCGGTAGTATTCCTCTTCCGCCTTCCTCCCTATTTTCTCCTTGATGGGGCCGATTGCAAAACAGACGTTGGCGGCCTCGTCAAGGAGCTCCTCGTTTCGCGAAATAACGTCTAGGAGCTCCTTGATCCTCTCGTGGAAGGCTAATTCTTGATTCAGTTGGGAGCCGACCAGACCTGCTTTTTCTATCTTATCAACGTATGCCTTGAAAACTTTCTTTGAAACATTAAGAGCATTCGCCGTTTCTGGAAACTGCTTCGAAAGATGCTTCAAGACCCTTTGGGCTAGCACTTCGTCCGCCTCCCAGTTGACGAACCCAATGTGTTGTCCAAGTTTGTCCTGGTTTGGGGCAAGCAGCCACCTCGTCCCATCCAACTCCACCCGCTGAATCGCATCCAAGGGAATGTCCCAACATCTAATTAAGCCCAAGTCTTGTTGGGATTCGAAAATCCAGGAATTCGTGCCGGCCCTTTGGGTCAGATTGACTGGTCCAATCCATTTCTTTTCCTGAACCCGAAGAACGCACCGTTTCGAGAGTGGAGGGTTTTTTAAAAAGATCCCCTTAGTCGTCAGCAAGATTCGGATGTCACGCTCGGAACCCGTATCAAAGAGATCAATGATCTCCATGGGATACTTGGGGTTCCTTACCTGAAACGCTTCCTTGTCTGACTCTCCTCTGTAGTGAGGGTGAGGATCGACGCGGAATTGCCAGACCTCGCCAACCTCTAAACCTTTTGGGGCGTCATGCCAATAAACCAATCCCCTCCCAGGTAACTCTTCCACTGGGTTTTCTATGGAACCAATCCAATGTTTTTTGTCCTCGGATGATTTGACTAGAGGCTCGATCGTTGCGTGCCGATAGTTCTTCTCGAGGTTTTCGTACACCCATTTGACCTGACCGAGATAGACTATGCCAGACATCCCTTCAACCCTCCATCAACTTGGTGAACTTTGATAGGCCTTTTCTTATATGTGGCACCAGAGAGGGGTCTAACTTAACCCGAGAGAGTTCACGGAATTCTGGTACCTCGTGAAATTGTTCGAGACCCCGCTTAAGGGAACGCGGAAGTGGCTCTGCCTGCACACCAGGAGACAGTGTTGGACGCCTCGACATTGCAAGGATCGAACGAGCCCAGCGACCCATCTCAGCGCTGTCGAAATCGGCATTTCCCCATATAGCCGAGAGAATGCACAGCCTTTCTCTCGGATCTCGAAATTGATAAACATAGCCTTGACCACAATCGCCGGAAGGCCCGGGTGCCACATCCCCAGTGGCTGCCAAGTATCGGCCAATAGGAAGTGGAAGGTAAATTTTACCTTTGCTAACGCGAACAACTTGGTCCGCTTTCGCAATAGCGAAGACGGCCTCATTCCTCAATTCGTGAGCCAGGAGCAAGGACCAGTTCCTGGACGTACTCCACCAGACGTGTTCGCCATTAAGCGTCACTTGGTAGAGTATGGGGCGGTCTGGCCGTTGCAACCGTATGACCTCAACCCCCTCCTCCGTCGGTTCCTTGTACCGAGAAAACCAACCATGATCCCATGTCCAGCAACCAGAGCGTTCGTAATAAAGTGGTGGACCCTCACGGGAAGCAATAACATCAGAAAGCGACCATAGCGTTTCAACGATTGGTTTCATCCAGACTGGTTCCTCCAGTCCCAAGGTCTTAGAGACCCTCAAATATGGATCTTCCGAAGGAGCCTTCCATGCCAGAGCCGGAAGGACCAAATTAGAGGGAGATGCAACTTGTGTTCTTTGGACTCCCAATTCGAGCAGCTCTACATCCGCCCGGTTCCGGAAGGCTGAAGTTGCCAACCCGAACAATACGCCACGAATGTGGCCCCCACGGGCCTCCAATACAAACCGTGGGACACGTGGAAAATATGCAGTTCGCCGCCATCTCTTGTAGTGCAATCTGTCGAGGTAACCCCCTTCCACCCAGGCGCGAATAACATCCCACTGTTGATCGTATTGATCCACCGCGAGGCAGTCCCGCACAAGGTCAAGTAAGTCTATTTCTGAGATCCCCTTGCGTCGCATTGCAAATCCACCACATACCTCCATAAATCGAACTGCTCTCACAAACTCGCTTGGTTCCCACCCACTGTACTTCTTGGGTGAGGGGAAATTTTCTTTTCGTGGCCAGGTGCTTGGTGGCGATTTCAAGCGAGAAATCCGAACAATCGAATGGGACGAAAACATTGCATTTTCGTCCATCGTCTGAGATGGTCGCTTGCTCCCATCGCTTGGGCAGGGATCGCCATTCGGGGCATCACCGTAAGTCACTACATCAGGCCCCCCTGCCTCTTCTTCCCATGCACCTGGGTCAGTTGGCCGTGCGTAAGCGTTCACGACAATCTCTGGATAAAACGTTACTTCCCTCTGTATGAGGACCCTGCAGTCGCGACTTCCTACCAACCTATAGCGCCCATTGAGTGGATCCACTAATTCGATTGGAAATGTGAAGTCAACCGAGTCCTCCTCTACCCTTGTCAAACAAATCAAGCCCCTTCCATTTTTGCCATCGACAGGCATTGCCTGTACGGCATCGGATAAGGGCGCTCGAATAATTGGGAGACATGCAGGAATCCCAAGAAAACCACAGTCAATAGGACATCCACCCACAAAAGAAAGCCTTGGTCTTTGAACAGTTGTCTGAAGGCAACGAATCGCGGTCAAAGGGCTTTGGAAGGGGATCTCCAACGAATTGAGCAATTCCCCCGGGAAACGTTCAATTTCTGTCCACCCATCATAGCTTGACGGTTTATGGTGTGGGCGGCTATTTTTAGGGAAGGCTTTCAGAAAATCCTCTGTCAAGAAATTCATAACCAGGGCTTGAATCTCCCCGTCCTCTGGTCGTGTGGTGGTCAACTCCCAAAAAAGACTTTCTGTTTTTCTGAACAGCAGGAGACCTTGTTCCACTGCGACATTGATCGCCTTCCAGCCTTTTCCAGACAACCGATCTGTGTATCGCCCACCAAGCAATCTGCGTGTCGCCTGATGAAAACTGGGGCCGGAGGTACTACTTAAACAGAGAACACTCCCGAATTCTCCGTAATCATTATCAACTTCAACGAAAGCCAAAACATCCCTGATGACGTCTCCGGGAACCGTGCTCAGAAGCAAGACCATACCGCCCGCCTCCAAGACGAGTTTCAACCTACGTCCCTCGGCATCTCCTTCGCTCTCCTCATCCAAGGCACTCTTTACCGCGGCCCTTACTGCCCCCCAAAACGGAAATCGCTCCAGTTCCTTTTCCTTGCCTGTGAATGCATCTCGGAATTCGTCGTAAGCTCTTCTGAAGCTCAGGCTGAAATTCTGAACCTCTTTTCCAACGAGGTCGAATACCGCTTGGATTGGTGGATCTCCATCGAACCCACCCTTGGACAGGACTTTTGTGAGAACAACTTGGTCCCTAATGGAGGGAAAGGCTAGGTTAATCGAGTATCCGATCCTTACCCTGTAATCCAATGGTGGAAGTTCTAGACGGCGGTAGGGTTCTCCAACCTGTCTCCTCCAATCCAGCCATTTGGAAAAAGCAACCCAGAGAGCTGTCAGTCGGTCTAATGGGTAGTTCGCAATATTCTGGTCGTGGCCAAGAAGCATTGCGAGTCGCCTTCGAAAATCTCCATTGGTTCTGATCTCTCCATCAGGGGGAGATGCGACAAGGCAAGAAAAGGCAAGTTCGAAGAAGAAGGGAGGAATCGTTTGGGCACTCCATCCAGTTTTTGAGTCGATGGGATACCCGGACAACCGGTGATTATAATTGATGTGGGAAGGTGTTTGGACAACCCTGAGAAAGGATTTTTCGACCTGTTGAGCGTCCGCTCCGGGCTCGGAAACGATCTTAACCAATTCGTCCCTAGTCACCAGAAGTCGGTTCACAGGACGATCTTCACCATCGGAATCGCAGAAAAAGTGTTTAAAGAGCGCCTTATTCCAATCTTCTGCTGTCCAATTACGCCACCCCAGGTCTTGGGTTGACATTCTGTCCCCCCTCTCTATTCAACATAATTACAAAATCAATGCATTGGTTTGTTACGTCGAACGATGTTAGCTATCCTCTCTGCAGCCTGCAATGGATCCTCGTGCTCCCAAACTCTAACGACCGTCCACCCCGCTTCAGTCAGCTTCCGATCAGTGTCCATGTCCCGGCGCTGGTTGGCCTCAATCTTCTCGCGCCAGAAGGAGGCATTTGTCTTAGGCTGAGATCCGTGAATAGGGCATCCATGCCAGAAGCAACCGTCAATCATCACCGCAACCCTCCGTGAGCTAAATACAATGTCTGCTTTTCGGCGAAGGCCAGATAGAGGTTCAATGTGGAGCCTATATCGGAGACCCATTGCATGTAGGGCCCGTCGCACGAGCATCTCCGGTGCCGTGTCCTTCTGGCCCGTCGCACGCATTCTGCGGCGGACGGTCTCAGACGACGCCGGAGGGACTCCTTGATGCTTCATTTTTCCAGGAATGGACTTCTGGTCCGACAAACTATCACTCTTTAATGAACTGGGCGTGAGCCATTGTGTCCCATGATTCGTCGTTTTCTTTTTCTTGTCCTTTTCTTCTTCACTTGTGGGATCTTTAATAGTGAAAAGTTTTCAAAAACAGCCTCTGTTAGGCTGTCAATGGGCGACATTTCGGAGCTTTCCTGGTCTGGATTGCATTTTTTAGCAGCAAGTCTCACGTGCTCAATCAAAGCTCGGCCAATCACCTCGCCAAGCTTTACGGGGACAGCGTTGCCAATCATGCGCCCAACGGAACTAAACTCCACCTTCTGGTCATTGGGAACAAACTTATAAAAAGGAGGGAATGTCTGGAATATCGCCGCCTCCCGAAGGGAAATAGCCCGATTCTGTTCGGGGTGCCCAAACCTGCCATTGCCGAAACCGTAGCACTGCGTCGTCATGGTCGGAGCTGCCTGTTCCCAACGCATCCGGCCATAGACGTTCTTATAAGTTTTGCCCGTCAATTTCCGATGGCATGTAGCTATGAGTTCCGGATCCCAGTCCTGCCAGGTGCCTCCGGGGCGGGACTGTTTGATACGTTTGAGATTAGTTTCAGATAGACCAGCAGCGAAGTGCAACGGGTCCTCATGATGTTGCTGGCCGGCATAAATAGGAGGGAGGTTACCAATAGCTTTTTTCACCGACATGAATTCGTCCGGTGAGTGGGTGGGAGCCGGAATTGATACAGGTCCGAGCTTCGACGCCAGGAGGACAAGTCTTTGTCTATACTGGGGAATACCGTAGTATCGGCAATCGACCACATCGGCCGCCACGTTGTATCCCATGTCTCCAAGCGCTTGCTTGAATTCATCGAAGACTGTGTGCTTTGCCAGTTCCGGCACGTTCTCCATGGTCACCAATTCTGGCCTCACTTGGCGGACGATACGTTTGAATTGGTTAAGGAGCCCCCACTTCTCATCCCTACGTGTATCCTTCCCCTGGCGGTACTTGGAAAAGGGTTGGCAAGGGGCACAACCTGCGATCAGCCGAATTCCGGACTCCCCTAGGATCTCTTTGAGATCTTCACTACCAATATCAGAAACGCTGCGGGAGATGAATTCAGCACCGTCGTTGTTTTCAGTGTAGGGAAACTTGCAGGCACTATCAATGTCGAAGCCGGCCTTTACACATATGCCCGCGTCAAGCAGGCCTCGCGTCAGGCCACCGGCGCCACAGAAAAGGTCTATCGCATTGATCTCGTTCTTCATCATATTACTTTATCGGCAGAGACGGCGGGCAGACTATCCTCAGAGAAGCCCCCCTCTTCATCATGGCTGCAGTACCAAAGTTTTAAGGAAACGTGGTCTCAGTTTCTTCAAAACCAGCAGCTTCTGTCCTTCTTTTTCCCACCACAGAAGCCCAGGTCTCTTTATATCACCGCACATACCTTAAAGCAAACCAAAAGAGAATTTAACTATGCAATTTTAGAGACATATCCGAGTTCGGGGGGCAGGTCACTTAATTGCTCACGGCCATAATTTTCTGGCACTTCGAATACGTCGAGCACGCCCAAAACCACTGCCCGGTGTATTTCCCCTTTTTCGCCTACCGCTTCTCCATCTCCGAACTGCTGACCGGGCAAGCCGGAGCAGGCGGCGCCTCCGCGTCGGGAGACTTGACCGTTTCGGGACTGACGCCCGAACTAGCCTCCTCCTGCAAAGCCGGTGATGCAATGAGGGGTCTTGACAAGTGGAGATTTCTTGAGGGCTAGTTTTTTTGTTTTTTTCGAACCTCTACCGAAATCTACGGCTCAGTGATTTCCTTGATTCTGAAACATGCGAACGTGAGGCAGGCCAAGTCTATTCCAGCAACTCCGAGTGCGAGGCAGAAAAGGTAACCAAGCCAAAAATTTGAAATACTCCCTGAAAAGATCCACAGAGACACAGAAGCAAGAGCAACAAAAGCACTGAGGACAATGGAGAAATCGCGTCGACAGGTCAGCCGCCAGTAGTCGGGCCACTCGTACAGTTCGCGGTTTGATCCAGATGAAGGTGAGGTTAGACGCCATGCCAGTTTGAAGACAACGCCGCAGATTGCAAGAGGGAGAACGGGTATCCATTTCAGCATCTCGGTGTTCCCCTTGAGAGTCTCTCCCACGGCACTGGGAGCATTAGGCAAGAAAAGGGCAAGTGCGGATATGCCGATTGCGTACAGGAACTCAAAGGAAATGAATGTGATACGAAGATATTCGATCAACTTCCGCATAACCTAGTGCTCCATATGACGCTCTCGCTCGATTCTCTTGAAGATATCGTAAGCGATATCAAATAGCTCCACGGGGTCAGGCTCCCGAGCGAAATCAAAATTGCGTGTCGTCTCGCTAGTCTTGATGACGACCATCTCTGCCTGCCGGATTCCCCGAACAAGCCCCGTGCCGTACCCATCGGCTGCCATCAAGATTGCTGCATCGCCTATCGGAAGTGGCTCTTTAGGTTTATATGGGATGTCGTCCGTCTGATTCGCCACCGCTTGAACATGTCTCGGGAGATCGGTATTCAGAGGTGTTTCACCTGAAGCATCTTCCCGAATGAGCATCTTGTCAGAACGACGCGACTTTATGTATTCTTTCAGCGGTCCCCATAGTGGGCCGAAAAGAGGATTTGGAGGATTGAGTTTGGCGGAAATCTTGTAAATACCCTCAAGAGATGTCAACTTCTCGGCGAAAGTGCGTAGATCAGCGATGAGTCGAATGTCGCATTCAACAAAGAAGTTGTCGTACGTGTTCTGAACAATCTGGGAGAACCGGTGAATGAAATGCTGCTCATCAATATGGCTGTAGACTTTTGTAAAGGCGATGCCAGAAACCTCTGGAATGTAGATGAAGACACTTGAAGCTATGCGCAAATTAGGTTCGGACTGTACAACCTCTTGCCTCGTCCTAGGGTCGGCGATAACGACTTCACCTTTCGGATTAAACTTGCTGAGCTTGCCCACAATGAAGGTAACGCCACTTTTCTCATAATCATGAGCATCGAAAAAAGACCAAGCATTTCCCCACCAAGTGATCGGCTTAGGGTTAAGTATGGCCTTCATGAGCATATCAGCCGACAGGTTACCCAACTTCACCACCCGTCCCATGTAATAAGGTGTCGTATCAGCCATCAATCTCCCCCTTCTTATTCGAACACCACCCATCACCGGAAACCAGCAGTTCGAAGTGCCAGAGCTACACATGGTTCTTTAAAGGCCCTACAATCTCGCCTCAAAACATAAAAGCCGCCCACCGGCTCAAGGCCGGTACAGCGGCTTCACTGACTCATATCGTTGTTCCTTACCCTCCATCGCCCCTCCCCGAGGACAGCGTTTTAAATTCACCCCATTGAAAACGTTTTATCCCCGTTTGTCAAGCCCCCTACCCCACACTCGCCAACTCCAACCGACTCCCCCAACGCGCCAAAAGCTCCTCGCGCACCTCGGCATACCGATCATCAGTAAGAAAACCCGGATCATTCGCCAACTCGAAGGCATCCTTACGGGCCTCCTCAAGCACCCGCCCGTCGCGCAGCAGGTTGGCGACGCGGAAGTCGGGCATGCCGGACTGGCGGGTGCCGAGGAACTCGCCGGGACCGCGGATCTCCAGGTCGGCCTCGGCGATGCGGAAGCCGTCGGTCGTCTCGGCCATCACCTGCAGGCGCTTCATGCCATCCTCGCTGCAGCGAAAATCGCGCAGCAGCAGGCAGGTGCTCTTTTCGGCGCCGCGCCCCACCCGCCCGCGCAGCTGGTGGAGCTGGGCGAGGCCGAAGCGCTCGGCGTGCTCGACCATCATCACCGTGGCGTTGGGCACGTCGATGCCGACCTCGATAACCGTAGTGGAGACCAGCACGTCGAGCTCGCGGTTCTTGAAGGCGGCCATCGTCGCCTCCTTCTCCTCCGGTTTCATCCGCCCGTGCATCAGCCCCACCCGGAAGTCGGCAAAGACGCCGTTCCGCAGCTGCTCGGCCCCCTCGCTGGCGGCGAGCAGGTCGCTCTTCTCCGACTCCTCGACCAGGGGATAGACGATGTAGGCCTGGCGGCCGGCGGCGAGCTCCTTCTTGATGAAGGCGTAGGCCCGGGAGCGCTGGTTCTCGGTCACCACCTTCGTGCGCACCGGGGTGCGGCCCGGCGGCATCTCGTCGATCACCGACAGGGCGAGATCGCCGTAGAGGGTGAGCGACAGCGTGCGCGGGATCGGGGTGGCGGTCATCACCAGCAGGTGCGGGTTCTCCCCCTTCTTGCGCAGCACCGAGCGCTGGCGCACCCCGAAGCGGTGCTGCTCGTCGACGATGCCGAGGCCCAGACGGTGGAACTCGACCCCCTTCTGCAGCACCGCGTGGGTGCCGACGACCATCGCCACCTCGCCGGCGGCGATCTTCTCCAGCGCGGCCTTCTTCGCCGCCCCCTTCGTCGAACCGGAGAGCAGGACCACGTCGAGGCCGAGGGCCTGCATCCAGGGGTGAAACTGCAGGTAGTGTTGCTCGGCGAGGATCTCCGTCGGCGCCACCACCGCCACCTGGGTGTCGTTCTCGATGGCGACCAGGGCCGCCATCAGGGCGACGATCGTCTTGCCGCTGCCGACGTCGCCCTGCACCAGGCGGTTCATCGGGTGCGGCGCCATCAGGTCCTGCTTTATCTCGCCGAGCACCCGCCGCTGGGCGGCGGTCAGCGTGTAGGGCAGCATCCTGGCCAACGGTTTGGTGTAGCGGTGGGAGACGGCGAAGGGGATGCCCTCCTCGAGCACCACGCCGCGGCGCTTGAGAGCGAGGCCGAGCTCGAGGAAGAAGAACTCGTCGTAGACCAGCGTGCGGCGGGCGCGGTCGCGGCCGGTCTCCAGGGCGCGCAGGTCGGCGTCGCCGCCGGGCCAGTGGACCTCGCGCAACGCCTCGCCCAGGGGCAGCAGGCGCTGGCGGGCGGCGAACCCGGCGGGGATGGCCGAGACCTCCAGGGAGGCGAAGCGCTCGACGATCTCCTTCCAGATCTTGCGCGCGGTTTTCTGGTGCAGGCCTTCGGTGAGGGGATAGACGGGCAGGATGCGGCCGAAGCTCAGCGGGTCGGCGGCGGCCAGCTCGGTCGGGGTGATGGACCTCGCGCAGGGCGCCGAAGCGCTTTACCTCGCCGATGAAGACCGCCTTCTTGCCGACGGCGAAGCGCTTCATCCAGTCCTTGCGGTAGCGGAACCACTTGAGGGAGACCTGGCCGGTGCCGTCGGTGACGATCACCTCGTAGAGCTTGCGGCGCTTGCGCGGCGTGACGGACTCGCCGGCCGCGACGATCTCCCCGGCGAAGACCTCGACATGGCCTTCGCGCAGCTCGCCTATGCGGCGGAAATCGCGGCGGTCTTCGTAGCGGTGCGGCAGGGTGTAGAGGGCGTCCTCGACGGTGGAGACGCCCATCTTGGCGAGTTTTTCGACCAGGCGGGAGCCGACCCCCCGTATCTGGTCGACGGGCGTGGCCAGCAGCTGGCGGCGGCGACGGGTTTCGGGGGCGAGAGTCATCTCCCCTGCCCTTCCTGACGGGATGCGGGAACAGAAAATTGCTTACTGGTATTCCCCCCTTTATGAAAGGGGGGCAAGGGGGGATTTGACGGCCGGCAAAAAAGAAATCCCCCTAAATCCCCCTTTGTTAAAGGGGGACTTCATACCAAAAAGCGGGACCCGAAAGGGCCCCGCCGGAGATCAATCGAAGAGCGCGTTGAGGTCGCGCAGCAGGTCCTCGACGTCGAGGCCGTGGGCGATGGCGCCCTGCGCCAGGGTCTCGTTGGCCGCGCCCATGCACCCGATGCAGCCGAGGTTGTAGCCGCCCAGCACCTTCGCCACCCGAGGGTCCATCTGCAAAACCTGGTGGAAGGTCATGTCTTTGGTGATTTTTTTGGACATCCGATTCCTCGAAAAGTCGGGGTTTTAGATTTCAGGTTTTAGGTTGGAAAACTTAACACTTAAAACTGAAAACTTAAAACTGCCTCTACTCGTACTTGATATCAATCACTTCATAGATGCGCAGGCCCGAGGGGACCTGGATGCGCACCTCGTCGTCGAGGCGGTGGCCGATCAGGGCCTTGCCGACCGGGGAGGTCACCGAGATCTTGCCGTGCTTGAGGTCGGCCTCGTCCTCGCCGACGATCTGGTAGGTCACCTCGTTGCCGGAGTCGACGTCGAAGAGGGTGACCTTGGCGCCGAAGACGACCTTGTCGGTGTCGAGCTCGGCCGGGTTGATGACCTGGGCGCGGGCGATCTTGTCGTTGAGTTCCTTGATGCGGCCCTCGATGAAGCCTTGGCGCTCCTTGGCGGCGTCGTACTCGGCGTTTTCGGAGAGGTCGCCGTGGCCGCGGGCCTCGGCGATATCCTGGACCACCTTGGGGCGGTCGACGCGGATGCGGGTTTTCAGTTCTTCCTGGAGGCGCTGGTAGCCCTCGCGGGTCATGGGAATCGAATCGGACATGGATTTTCTCTACCTTTGGTCTAATAAAATCTTCGGGCGGGGAATACCCGCCCGAATGGTCTTTCGCTCATTTGAATCAGCTTGCCTAACGCTCTGGATAATACTCCTGGAGCGGCGTGACGTCAAGAGTTTCCCGGCGCATGGCGAGAATTCCGTCGACCGCCGCCTTCATGCCGGCCACCGTGGTGAAGTAGGCGACATTGTACATCAGGGCGCTGCGGCGGATCGAGTAGGAGTCGGCCACCGACTGGGCGCCGAAGGTGGTGTTGAAGACGATGTCGATCTCGTGGCTCTTGATCGCATCGACGCAGTGCGGGCGGCCCTCCTTGACCTTGTTGATCGGCGTGGCGGCCACCCCGTGGTCGTTGAGGAAGGCGGCGGTGCCGCGGGTGGCGACGATCTCGAAGCCGGCCTCGACCAGCTGCCGGGAAGGCTCCAGAACGTCCATCTTGTCGCTGTCCTTGATGCTGATGAAGGCCTTGCCGGAAAGCGGCAGCCTGACGCCGGCGCCGAGCTGGGCCTTGGCGAAGGCGTGGCCGAAGTCGTAGTCGACCCCCATCACCTCGCCCGTCGACTTCATCTCCGGGCCGAGCAGAGTGTCGACCCCGGGGAACTTGACGAAGGGGAAGACCGCCTCCTTGACCGAGATGTGCTTCGGCACGATCTCGCCGCTGATGCCGAGTTCGGCCAGGGACTTGCCGGCCATCACCCGGGCAGCGATCTTGGCCAGCGGCCGGCCGGTCGCCTTGGAGACGAAGGGCACGGTGCGGCTGGCGCGGGGGTTGACCTCGATCAGGTAGACGGTGTCCTCCTTGACCGCGTACTGGATGTTCATCAGCCCGACCACCCCGAGCTCCAGGGCGAGGGCGACGGTCTGGCGCTTGATCTCCTCGACCGTGGCGGCAGCGAGATTGTACGGCGGCAGGGCGCAGGCGGAGTCGCCCGAGTGGATGCCGGCCTCCTCGATGTGCTGCATGATGCCGCCAATGACGACCTCCTTGCCGTCGGCCAGGGCGTCGACGTCGACCTCGACCGCGGCCTGGAGGAACTTGTCGATGAGGATCGGGTGCTCCGGGGAGGCCTCGACGGCGTGCTTCATGTAGCTGCGCAGCTGCTCGACCTCGTAGACGATCTCCATCGCCCGGCCGCCCAGGACGTAGGAGGGGCGCACCACCACCGGGTAGCCGATGCGCTCGGCCACCTTTTCGGCCTCCTCGAAGGAGCGGGCGATGCCGTTTTCGGGCTGCTTGAGATCGAGCTTGTGCAGCAGCGCCTGGAAGCGTTCGCGGTCCTCGGCGCGGTCGATGGCGTCGGGGGAGGTGCCGATGATCGGAACCCCGGCCCGCTCCAGCGCGACCGCCAGCTTCAGGGGCGTCTGGCCGCCGAACTGGACGATGACGCCGGCCGGCTTTTCGACCTCGACGATCTCCAGCACGTCCTCGAAGGTGAGCGGTTCGAAATAGAGGCGGTCCGAGGTGTCGTAGTCAGTGGAGACGGTCTCGGGGTTGCAGTTGACCATGATCGTCTCGAAGCCGTCCTCGGCCAGGGCGAAGACGCCGTGCACGCAGCAGTAGTCGAACTCGATCCCCTGGCCGATGCGGTTGGGACCGCCGCCGAGGATCATGATCTTCTGGCGGTCGCTCGGATCCGCCTCGCACTCGGTCTCGTAGGTCGAGTAGAGGTAGGGCGTGAAGGCCTCGAACTCGGCTCCGCAGGTATCGACCCGCTTGTAGACCGGACGCACGGCGACCTTGTGGCGAAGCCCACGGACATCGTCCTCGGTGATCCCCCAGAGAACGGCCAGGCGCTTGTCGGAAAAGCCGTACTGCTTGGCGGAAAGGAGCAGGTCGCGGAATTCGGGCCCGTCCTTGGCGACCAGCTCGTGGGAGGCGCGCAGGCGCTCCTCCATGCCGATGATCTGCTCCATGTTGTGCAGGAACCACGGATCGATCCAGGTCAGCTCGT
>Ga0209919_1000630_pt1 | contig 17501 bp, 15 predicted proteins | sample SalPon2A_C_D2_MG_FD_185721 | JGI IMG/M metagenome (GOLD analysis project Ga0209919, IMG submission 185721) | Soil microbial communities from South San Francisco under conditions of wetland restoration - Salt Pond MetaG R2A_C_D2_MG (SPAdes)... | ecosystem: Environmental > Terrestrial > Soil >... | reverse complement strand
AAAAGAGATTGATAAATTTAAAGAGCTGCTCGAAAAATCCGGGATAAAATTTGTGCTTACCCATAGTTCTTACCTTATAAATCTTTGCTCAAAAAATAAATACACGCTAAAAAGATCCAGGGAGGCATTTATAGATGAACTTGAGAGGTGCGAACTTTTAGGAATTCCACATTTAAATTTTCATCCCGGTTCCCACGGAGGACAGGGCGAAGATGAAGGGATAAAAATAATCGCTGAGTCACTAAATATTTGCCACGATAAAACTAAAGATTACAAAGTAACTTCAATGCTGGAAGCTACTGCCGGACAGGGAACAACATTAGGATATAAATTTGAACAGCTTCAAAAAATAATTGATCAGGTTGATGATAAAAAACGAATGACCGTATGTATAGATACGGCACATATATTTGCGGCAGGCTATAATATAAAAGATTCAAAAAAATATAATACTGTTATAAAAAATTTCGATGATATATTAGGACTGGATAGGCTAAAATGTTTCCACATGAATGACAGTAAAAAAGAATTTGCAAGCAGAGTTGACAGGCACGAACACATAGGGGAAGGGTTTATTGGGAAGAAAGGATTTGCAAATATTATGAATGATAAAAGGCTAATAAACATTCCAAAAATACTTGAGACTCCTAAGGGTAAAGAAATGAAAGAAGATATAAAAAACATTAAGACTCTTGTTAGCCTCATAAAAAAATAAGACTTATCCCCTTTTAACATCAACATACAAGAGACTTCCTGTTTTGCATTGCAAATAAGACATATCATTAGTAATATAAAATATTACAAACAAACAGGTTAAAACAGCAAAGCAGTTACTTTTGTTATGAAAAAACAAGCCCACTTGTTATTTGATACCCTCATACTCGGGATTATCGGTGCGCTCGGCGCCGAACTTTTCAGATTACTCCTCGATTTCTTTCAGACAATTTTTTTCGACTATATTGCAAAATACAACGCTCCCGGCCTCGCTAGTGAAGGCAAAAAACTGGCTGAAAACATTGGCCCTTACGGATTATGGTTGATCCCGGTTATCCTTGTCATTGGTGGATTAATATCCGGATTTATTGTTTACACTTTCGCCCCGGAGGCGGAGGGACATGGAACAGATACAGCTGTCAAAGCCTTTCACAGGCAGGGCGGTATGATAAGAAAAAGAGTCGCGCCAATTAAAATTTTAGCTTCCGCAATTACAATTGGTTCGGGTGGTGCGGCTGGTCGTGAAGGCCCTACTGCATTATTCAGCGCGGGCTTCGGATCCATTTACGCAGGTCTATTAAAACGAACGGATAAGGAAAAACGCCTGCTTGTGTTAATTGGTATGGCCGCGGGTTTGTCGGCGATTTTTCGTTCCCCTATCGGTACAGCAATTTTTGCAGTAGAAGTTCTGTACAGCGATATGGAATTTGAAACCGAGGCATTGATTTATACAATGCTTGGTTCAATTATAGCGTACGCATTGAATGCAGTCTTTGTCGGATGGAAACCTCTGTTTAATGTGCCCGGTAATCTCGCAGCAGAGCATTTTATTGACTATGCATGGTACGCGCTGCTGGGAATTTCGAGCGGTATCATCGGCACGTTACTTCCCAACCTGTTTTATTATACGCGTGATCTGTTCAAAAAAATTCCTATAAGGGACCATTTTAAGCCTGCTATAGGAGCTTTGGGAGTCGGACTTATAGCTCTTGCATATCCACAGGTACTTGGCGGCGGATACGGCTGGATACAACAAGCAATAAACGGTCAACTGGTCTTTTCATTACTCTTTATACTACTCTTTGGAAAAATGATTGCATTTGCGCTGACAGTTTCCTCAGGTGGTTCAGGCGGCGTGTTTGCCCCGACTTTATTTGTTGGTGCGATGCTTGGGGGTCTCTTCGCGGAAATTTTCCACCAACCTTCAGCGGCATTTGCTATAGTAGGAATGGCCGCAGTATTCGGAAGCACAGCACGTGTGCCTATCGCTACATTGCTAATGGTCACGGAAATGACTGGAGGATACAATCTGCTTGTTCCGGCAGCACTAGCAGTAATAATCGGTTTTTATGTACAGGATTTTCTTTCCGAAAAAATGAACGTAAAATACTTAAGCCTTTACGAGGCGCAGGTGCGAAGGCAGTCTTATTCCCAGGCACATAGGATGGACCATTTGAAACGGGCGCTTACAATTCTTAAAGACAAAAAGAAAATTGATCCTTTAGTTCTTGGTAATATTAATCTTTTCCCCCTGCTCGATTCAAAAATTCCTGTGAAACTAACAGAGAACGAGCAATTATTCCTTGGAACAATCTCTGAGAAAAATTCCTGCGTAAATACACTTATAAAAGATCGTTGCTTAAATAAAGAAACTGAGGACTGGGAAATTGTTGCGATAATAAGAGATGATGAAATGGTCTTTCCCGAGCCCGGGGAGAGATTATTACCGGATGATGACGTCTTAATTCTAAGTTCTAAAGAAATTATGGACGAAATAAAAAAGAAATTTTAATAAAAGGATTATTTCTTAGGCTCAAGTGGTCTCGCGATTATAATACCTGTCTGTTTTTTATTACCTGCAATGTACCTTGATAAAGAAACATAAGAGATTTTAACACGCTGTCCAACATCCGGTGCATGAATGATATGAACTTTTCCATCAGCCATATTTAGAGCTATTGCTGTATGGGAAACATCAAGTCCGGGAATACTTGTTGTAAAAGCTATAATATCGCCGTCTTTAATTTTATTTTCTATTTTAGCAACGCTGTCTTTCGGAATGTAATATAATTTTCTTTTATTCAGCTCCTTTTCTATTTCACCAATCTCTTTATAGAACTTATCGTTCTTTAGTTGTTTATATGCTTTACGGTGACTGCTCATAAAATCAATTTTCTTATCATAAGGTATGCCACCAAGCTTTTTAGTGATATCCTTTACAATTCCTTTTTTTTGCCCGTCATATATCCAATCAGTGAAATAATGAAGTCTTGAGGGATACCCGTTAATTTCCCCGTGCCTGTATCTTTCCAGTTGGAGCTGCTCCATAAATTTTTTCACGGTGGGTTTCTTCATTTTGGAAACTCTCGCGAGCGTCAGACAATTTTCCACGAGGGTAGTGCAATCAAATCCCCTGAGATTTACAACCAGTGTTTCGGGTTGTGCTACTTCCAGTGTGTGCGCCATATACATTTTACCGATAAAACTTTTGGCAATGGCAACCATAATTTCCCCAACTGGTTGGTGTGTCAATTTCTGATCAATCACCATTTGAAATTCCTGAACACAGGTATTTATATCAGCTTGTGAATAAACCTGTGCCTTTGAAAGGCCAGTAAAAATTAATAACAGTACGATTATATACTTCTTCAATTTTATTCTTCGATTTTTATGAATTTAAATTTGTTAGATAATATCTTCATTATCCGGTAATTCGCCAACAGATGACTGGGCATGATATTCTTCAATCTGTCTCTGGTGAGCAAGATTTTCGAATCGGGCATAGTCTTTTACGAACGCAAGCCGTTTATCACCAACAGGACCGTTTCTTTGTTTACCTATTATAATTTCAGCAATACCCTCGGTTGAGCTTGCATCGTCTGCAAATGTTTTTATGCCGTAATATTCAGGCCTGTTAAGAAAAATGACAACATCCGCATCCTGTTCAATAGAACCGGATTCCCTGAGATCGGATAATTGCGGTCTTTTATCATTTCTTGTTTCAACAGCCCTGTTAAGCTGTGAAAGAGCAATTATAGGAATGTTCAATTCTTTAGCCAATGCTTTCAGAGATCGGGAGATATGAGAAATTTCCCTCTCACGGCTTTCCGCTCTCGCCGGTCCCTGCATAAGCTGGAGGTAATCAATAATTATAAGGCCGATATCTTTTTCAGCTTTCAATCTCCTTGCTTTTGCGCGGATTTCAAGCACTGTTTGGGCCGGTGAATCATCAACATAAATCGGAGCTTCGATTAATTTGTGAGCATTCTTGCTCAGTTTAACTCCCTCTTCATTAGGAAGTTTTCCTGTTCTAACAAGATGTGCGTTTAGTCTCCCCTCTGCACAAAGCAGACGGATTATCAGCTGCATCGTGGACATTTCCAGACTAAAAATACCAACCGGCACTTTATGATCAACAGCAGCATTACGCGCAAGTGTAAGAGCAAAAGCTGTTTTACCCATTGATGGACGGGCAGCAATAATTATTAAATCCGATTTCTGAAAACCACCGAGCATTTCATCAAGCTCATAAAATCCCGTCGGTACGGAAAATTTATCGTGAGATGAAGAATGTATAGCTTCAATATATTCAATAGCATCACGTACAGCCCTATCCATTCCCTGGAAGGATTTTTTGAGATGACTTTCAGTAATTTCAAATATTTTCCTTTCCGCCTCATCCAGTATATCAAATGCGTCTTCGGTGCCTTCATAAGCAGACTGTGCAATTTTGTGAGCACTTGTAATCAGGCTGCGCAAAATTTCTTTTTCAAGAATAATTTTTGAATGGTATTCAATATTGGCAGCAGAAGAAATATTCTGTGAAAGTTTACTCAGGTAAACCGCGCCACCAACTTCTTCAATCTGATCACGTTTTTTTAATTCTTCGTAGAGTGTTACAGTATCAATTGGCTCGCCGGACTCAAAAAGGGAAACCATTGCTTCATAAATAAGCCTGTGTTCCTTCATATAAAAACTTTCGGCTGTCAATAATTCAATTGCTTTCGGTACAGCTTCTTTTTCAATGAGCATCGCGCCCAAAACTGCGGCTTCAACTTCAGGCTCTGCAGGTGGTTTGATGTTGGCAGGCTTAATTTCTTCCAGTATTATATTTTGCTTTTTGAATTTTCCCATTAGATTAGCTTGTTCCAAGAAATTTTAAGTTCCAAAGTTTCATGTTGATATCAAAATTAAGATTAAAAAAGCCCCGTTTTCGAGGCTTCAATTTACAGCAAGTCCTGATCAAATATATCAATTTTTGCCATAAAAATTCGCCGTCCTGATGAGAAAAACGATTAAGACGAAGTTAATTCATCATATAATTTTCTGAATTTCTGCACATCCTCCCAGCAAGGCCTTTTCCAGTTCGGGTTCCTGAGCAAAGCTGCCGGATGATAGGTTACCATAAGTTTTGTGTTGAATTTCCCTGTGTCAAAATCAAAAACATTTCCACGCATATTTGTCAGGGAATCTCTTTTTTTTAAAAGTCCCTGTGCTGCTGTCAATCCGAGACACAAAATAACTTTTGGTTTTATAAGCTCTATCTGTTTCTTTAAATATGGCATGCAGGTTTCCATTTCAACAGGAAGAGGTGTTCTGTTACCCGGCGGACGGCATTTTACAATGTTAGCTATATAAACATCTTCGTCGCGTGAAAAATCAATTGCCTTTAAAATATCAGTCAGCAGTTTTCCGGCACGACCGACAAAAGGCAGACCCTGGGCGTCCTCATCAGCGCCCGGACCTTCGCCAATACACATTGCATTCGCTGTTGGATTTCCTGATCCAAATACGAATTTGTTTCTCGTAGCTCCGAGTAAACATTTCTGGCAATTACAGATTAAGTTATTCATCTGCTCAAGATTTTCTGCTGATTCCCATTCCTCATGAAATAGTGCTTCAGGTTCTGAAATTTTATTATTACCGATTTCTGTTCTCCTGTAATTAATTATGTTTTCTTCCAAAAGATCATCACCAAAAATTTCTTTCTGATCTTTAAGAGACTGTATTAATTTATTTTTTAATGATTGGGACATTTTATCTTAATTTACAATGTATAATGTAGAATTTATAATGAGTTTTTTCAGGATATATTCACTATTTCGGAAAGTATTTTATTTGCCACCTGGAATTTTGACATCAAAGGCAGTTCTTTCTTTTTACCTGATTTATACAATATACTTATCTTATTCGTATCAACTTCAAAACCACTGTTTTTGTCTTTTAATGAATTCAGGACTATCAAATCAAGGTTTTTAGATTTCAATTTTTTCTTTGCATTGCTCAATTCATTATCCGTTTCAAGAGCAAACCCTACAATAATTTTATTACCCTTTTTGATTGAGGATAAAATATCATCCGTCCGGTCCAGTTTTATTATTTCCGGGTTATCTTCCTTCTTTAATTTTTTTACGGCAACTTTTGCAGGTTTAAAATCAGCTACAGCGGCAGACATTATTAGCACTTCATTATTTTTGAGATTTTTTTCAACAGCCGATTTCATTTCTTTTGCAGATCTCACATTTATGGTTTTTATTTCCGGGTAGGCAATTTCGTTAGTCGGGCCAGAAATCAAAGTAACTTTGGCGCCTCTCAAAAACGCAGACTTTGCAATTTCAAATCCCATTTTTCCGGATGAACGATTTCCCAAATACCTGACAGGATCAATATCTTCATAAGTTGGCCCTGCAGTAACGAGAATTTTTTTACCAGCCAAATCTTTCTTATTGCCCGAAAGAAATAATTCAATGGAATCAACAATTTTATCGTTTTCAGCAAGTCTGCCTTTCCCTTTAAGTCCGCTTGCAAGATCACCCTCTTCTGCATCAACAATAAAAAATCCTGAGTCTCTTAAAGTCTGTAAATTTTTCTGAGTAATTTTGTTTTCATACATGTCAACATCAGCAGCCGGTGCAATTATAAGCGGGCTGCGGAGCGCAAGTACGAGTGTAGTTAAAGCGTTGTCAGCAAATCCATTTGCAATTTTTGCTACAGTATTAATAGTTGCAGGTGCAATAATCATTACGTCTGCCCAGAGCGCGTAATCTATATGCCAGGTATTAATTGAAGTTGTTTCGTTTTTTGATTTTGGAAAAAGACTTACAATTACTTCATTTCCCGAAAGTGCCGAGAGAGTAAGCGGCGTAATAAATTCCGTTGCTGAAGGTGTCATTACAACACGAACTTCCGCTCCTCTTTTTACCAGATCCCGAACAAGATAAACTGATTTATAGGCAGCGATACAACCTGTTACTCCAAGTAGTATTTTCTTTCCGGATAATATATCTTTTTTCATAAAATTTAAATTTTAGTAATTTCTTCAAATTCCCGGTTCAATAAAACCTTATTCTGTAATATAATTAACAACTCAGTCAGGGTAAATACATTATCAAATATAAAGTAGTTTATCTGTTTAATTTACATTATTATGTAGTTTAAGGCACTATTTTTAATTAAGCTGTTAATTGGATCGATAATTATATATTTTCTTAATCGAAAATTATGAATAAATTAAACGGCAGTTTTTGTGCCTGTTTTAATTTCCTTTCAAATAATTTTATAGTCAAAATGAAAATCTTATTGCTCTACCCTGAAATGCCGAACAACATTACTAACTGCAAAGAGACAGTGAGGTTAGCAGGTAGGAAATCATCTTTTCCTCCAATCGGACTTTTAACAGTAGCTGCTCTTTTGCCTGAAAACTGGGAGAAAAAAGTTGTCGATCTGAACACTGATTCCCTCAATTTAAATAATCTTGCCTGGGCCGATTATGTTTTCATCAGTGCTATGAATGTACAGGCAAAAAGTGTTTTTGAAATAATTAAAATTTGTAATGAAAATAATTCTAGAATAGTTGCCGGCGGCCCGCTGTTCACTCATGAATACCAGTATTTTGATGGAGTTGATCATTTTATATTAAATGAAGCAGAAATTACCCTATCCGAATTTTTAAAAGACCTTGAAAAAGGAAATCCGAAAAAGATTTATCAGTCAAAGGAATTTGCAGATGTTGAAAAAACTCCTCCGCCTATGTGGGAACTGGTTGATTTGAATAAATATCTTTATTCGATTGTTCAATATTCACGAGGCTGTCCTTATTTATGTGATTTTTGTGATGTTACAGCACTATTCGGAAGGAGACCGAGAGTGAAAACACCGGAACAGATTATTGCTGAGCTTGATGTTCTCGTTTCTACCGGCAAAACGGAATCAATTTTATTTGCGGATGATAATTTAATCGGGAATAAAAAACTGCTAAAAAAGGAACTGCTCCCTGCCTTAATAGAATGGAGGAGAAGAAATCCATTTGCACCCGGATTTACAACCCAGCTAACAATAAATCTTGCTGATGATGAAGAACTTTGCCATTTATTACTAGAAGCAGGATTCAGACACGTGCTAATTGGTATTGAATCAATAGAAGAAGAATCTTTGAAGGCAATGAGAAAAAATCAGAATGCCGGGCGGGATATTCTGGAAATTGTAAAGTACCTGCAGGGAATGGGATTTATGATCATCGGTACTTTTATAGTGGGACTGGATACCGATAAACCAACAGTGTTTGACGATGTGATAAATTTCATTAAAAAAAGCGGTATTGTTTACGTGATAGTAAATGTGTTAAAAGCGCCTCCCGGTACTGAATTATACGACAGAATGGTAAGAGAAAACAGGCTGCTTAAAAAATTTGAGTTTGATGAAGATAAAACTAATATAGTCCCGCTGATGGATACGGAAGAATTGCACAAAGGATATAAAAAAATATTGATGGAAGTTTATTCTTCTGAAAAGATTCTGGAAAGGGTTCTACAATACTATAAAGACAAAAACAATCTTTACAAGGTTAAAACCTCGCTGAAAAGAAAACCGACATTTGCACACGTTGCAAGCTTTTTCAGAATTACTTATAAACTTGGTATACAACAAAAAAAGAGGAAATACTTCTGGAAGTTGCTACTTGAGACAATAAAGTATAATTATCGTTTCCTAGATACCGCAATATTTTATGCGACCCTGATGTATCAATACGAAATACTACTTGAGATTTTCTTGGAAAAGGATAGAAACGGAGTGTTTATATATTCAAATAAATTGTCGGCCTGATAAAGATCAGAAATTTTTGCGCCTTCATTTAAATGCCAAAATATCACAAAAATTTCCGATCCTTTAAATCTTTTTACTCTTTGTACCTGAATTCTATTTTACCTTCGAGCAATTCTCCAAGAGCCTGGATGTGCGGTTTTTCTTTCTTTTCAAAATCCAACGAAATTTTTAACTGAGCCGGGTTTTGAATATCTTCAGCATCATCTTCGCCCGCTGCAACAGGAATTGTACTTACAAGAGCATTGTATTCAATTTTATATTCATCATTAAGCTGACGTGCTCTTAGTGCAGATACGATAATCCCTTCATAAACATTGGAAGCATTTTTATCTACTTCACGTAAATCAACCGGTGTAATTGGCATTTAACTATTCTCCTTTAGAAATAATTTTTTTTACTAAACTCTCTGTTTCAGAAACCGCAGTTTCCAGGTTTTCATTTTCAATTGCAAAATCAAATTTATCTTTCAGTCCCAGTTCCATCTTTGCCCTGTCAATTCTTTTCTGCAAATCTTCCTCGCTTTCCGTATTCCTGTTCTTTAACCTTTTTACAAGTTCATCAAAACTGGGAGGTACAATATAAATAAGAACTGACTCAGGGTAAATGCTTTTCAGCGAAAGAGCACCTTTTACGTCAACTTCAAGAATGATCGATTTTCCACTGTTTACAGCGTTTTCTACCTCAGATTTAAAGGTTCCGTAAAAATAATCGTAAAATTTTTCCCATTCAATGAACTCATTTTTCTCTATTTTATCTTTAAACTCGTCTTCGCTGATAAAGAAATAATGCACACCGTCTTTCTCATTTTCCCTAGGCTTGCGTGTTGTTGCAGAAACAGAGAACACCAACCCGGGAATATCTTTTAAGACCCTTCTGACAATTGTAGTTTTACCTGTACCGCTTGGCGCGGATATCGCAATAATTTTTCCTTTCTTATTCTCCAACTATCACTCAATATTTTGTACTTGTTCACGGATCTTTTCAATTTCTTCTTTTATAAAAACAGCTTTGTGTGTAATGGAAGTTGAGATAGATTTTGAAGAAATAGTATTTGCTTCCCTGTTAAGTTCCTGGCAGAGAAAGTTTACTTTTCTTCCCGGCTCACTTTCATTTTTAAGGCTTTCCCTGAAAAATTTTAAATGGCTTCTAAGCCTTACACATTCTTCGGTTATGTCTGCTTTGTCAGCCATTATCGCAAGCTCTAGTTCCAGCCTGTCGTTATCGGCCTGCTGTCCGTCGAGCAGAACATTAACTCTTTCTTTCAACTTATCGTAATACAGTTTTACACCGCTTTCTTTCGCTTCTTTTTCAATTTCTGAAAGATGCTCTTCAATATTTACCAGTCTTTTAAGCAGATCTTTTTCAAGTTCTTTTCCTTCTGCCTTTTTCATCTTTAAAAGCTGATCGAGCGCGGAGGAAGTAGCCTTTTTCAAAACTTTAAATTCCGTCTCAGCTATTTCACCATCGCCGCTCAGATAAATATCTTTGTTCAACAAAATGTGATCAATCTTAATTTTGTCAGTCAGCCTGGTAGTTTTCTTTATTTCCTTCAGAATTGCAAGCTGGTGTTTTACTTTTGCTTTATCGAGCTGAGGCAATTCATCTTCCGCACCGTTAACTTTGAGCTGTGTAATTACGGTAAGTTTGCCTCTTTTAATTTTGCCTTTTATTAATTCCCTTAACTCGTAATCACGGTTCATAAGGGAATTTGGAAGTTTAAGGAATATATCCAGAAAGCGGCTGTTTACGCTTTTTACTTCCACTTCAACTGTTATTTTTCCGTTTTCGGCAATTCCTTTGCCGTAGCCGGTCATGCTGTAAATCATAATTAAAACCTAAAAAGGATGTTTAAAATAAGCATTTCAGGCCTGTTTTACAAAGATAAAACACCTCGGCAGTGCCTCCATATTTCCCATTCAAGCTACTTGCTCTTCTTTATATACAGAAATTAGTAAATGAGCAAATTTTGTTGCTTAAAATGCCTCACCGATTCCAAAATTAAAGGCAAAGTTACTGAAGACTTTTTTGTTGAAGATCAATCTTTTATCAGAAGGATCGTAAAGTTTGAAGCCGAAATCAATCCTTATCGGTGCGACAAGCGTGTAATACCTGAAGCCGAATCCAATGGCTACCGCAACGTCATCAAAACGAAACTGTTTATAATTCAGCCAGGTGTTGCCGTAATCCAAAAAGAACGCAAGCCCGTAATAATGGAGAAACCTGAAACGGAATTCGGCCGAGCCCTCATATAAAAATGTGCCGCCTTTTACATTTGGCCCCTGCTGCGTAATGCCACGTATAACCGGGGAATTACGCGGAACAAGCTCATTTGCCCGCCAGCCTCTTATAGAGTTGCTTCCGCCGGCGTAAAACGTTCTGTTAATAGGAATGCCGGAATAATCACCAACGTACGCCTGTATAACACCGGCTTTATTTTTCAGAGCGAATACCGAGGTCCGTTCTTTATTCATATTAAAATACGTGGAGTAAGTAGCCAGGAGTTTATAGAACAAAGCTCCGTCAAAACCGCCCCCAAAAACTTTTGAAATTCCGTAAGGCAGAATGTTAGCTTCTTCAACCTGCAGAGAAAGATTGTAACCACGTGAAGGAAATAAAAGACTGTCGACTGTTGTAGAACCAATATTAAGACCTACTGCAGAGATCAATTTTGATGAAAGGCTGTCATTATAAAGCCTGTAAACTTCATTTGATCTTTCAACGTTATAAAACGCGCTCAAAAAATTCACAAAAGTATAGCGTGGCATTTCAAATTCAAGAGTCAGTTTGGAACCGAGTACAGTATTGTTGTACGTACGCTGTTTATTTATTGTAACATAATTTTCCCACGTCCCGAATATATTTTTTTCAAACATATATGGCTGTTCAATCGTAATTCTTGAATCAAAATAGCCGAGTAAAGTTGTATCACGGAAAGAAAATTTATCGATCAGTTGTCCAAAATTTACCTGGAATATATCCTGAATACCGAATGACGAAGCAAAAGTTAATTTTCTGGCATCACCCAGAAAATTTTTCCTTACATAGGTTGCCCCAAGACCTGCATTAAAGGCGTTCTGCTGGTTATTAAGAATTATTTCAGGCGATAGTTCATTAAGCAAACCAATATCCCCATCAATTCTTAAAGGAACGTGGTGATCAGTTGTGTCAGATTCTATACCGGAAAGAGTAATTGAATTAAAAAGCCCGGTACGGTACATCCTCAACTGGTTACGTCTCATTTTTTCAAGATCGTAAAAATCTCCTTTGTTGAAACCGCTGATATCACGCAGCAAAGTATTATCTACAAGATCAGCACCTTCACCGCTTTTAATTACTACAAGAGAATCAATGGTATATCTTTTACCGGAAGTATAGTAGATATTTAATCCCGCCTGATCTTTTACAGTATCACGGTAAACAATAGTGCTGTCATACCGTGCAAACATATATCCTTCATTCAGCAGATCATTTAAACCATAATCAATGTTTGCCTGTAAAATATCCTGATTAAATCTCTGTGTAGTATCTGCATTAATATCACTTTTCACATTATCGGCTATAGTTTTAGAAACTTTATCAAGCCCATAAACTTTCAGTTTACCATAAATTGAAGGTGCGTTTTCATTAATTATATATGTTAAGTCTACCTGTTTTGATGAAGTATCAATTTCCACATTATATGAAAACTCTGCATTGAAAAAACCGTTCGCATTATAGAATTCCTTCAATGCTTCCATATCCAGATGAATATTTGTAGAGTCAAAATATGAGGCACCCCTTGCCAGGCCTGTTACGGAATGCAGCACTTTCCAGAACCACCACGGGGTTTCACGAGAATAGACTTTATATTCCAGCGCGGAAGTAGAGATTTCGTCATTCCCTTCAAAATTGAGAGAATTTAATTCATATTTTTCTTCAGTTGATTGTGCGTAAATCAGCCCGCTGAGTAAGAGAAATATGATTAGAAATAATTTCTTAAAATGCATAAATCAGCAATAAATTGAACATCATTTTTGAAGGTAACTTAAAATTTTAACCTGACATCTTTGGAGGAAAGACTAATTTTGGGATAATCTCGTTTGAAATTCAAAATAAAAAAATTCTTAATTTCCGGCACATCTATATTCTCTGATATAAAAAGAACAGCCGGTTTATTCTCACCTGCAACAAGGTGTGCATAATAGGTCTTATTTTCCTGAAAATTAATTATATATGAAAATATTTCACCGCCTGAACTGCCTAGAAAATAATCCCTAGAATTATAATAAATTAGTTCGTGGTTAAAAGATGGAAATTTTATTTTATTGCACAAACTTCCTTTAAAAGATCCCTCGAGTAAATCAGTCTGTGCAACTTTTACCAGATCATCCCCCTGTAGTTTCAGTAGATAAAATCTAATCCCCCACTCAGATTTATTTGATATTTCAGTGCCCGCAACAACTTCAATTACTGAATCCTGATCAAATCGTCCTTTAAAAGCAGTTTGAACACTGTCACCAAGAATTCTTTTTGCCTGTGAAAGGACAAAGGAGGGATCAGTAAAACTGTTTTCTAACTTTGCCCTTTCCTCTTTAGATTTATTACCTCCGCATGAGAAAAACACAAGCGATAATAGTATTACTACTGATAATATTTTTTTATTGTATAACAACTTTAGTTCCTTTTTTTACTACTGAGTTAATTTCATCAATGGCTTCATTGCTTACCGCAATAGATCCGTCGGTCCAGTTATACACAAATGGTAAATTTTTTAAAAGGAAATTTAATCTGCCCTGACCATGAATCCCTAGTGGTCCGCCAATGACAGTTTTAGTTTTCGGGCAACCTTCATAATAAAATTCATATTTAAGTTTATCGTATTGTTCCTGTGTAATTACACCTTTTCTCAATGCCTCTGTCATATCTTCTATATTCGGATAATTTAACCGGAGAAACTTATCATATACACTTTCAGTATCAATAGAACAAATCTTATAATTTCCAATTGGAGTCGACAATTCTTCAGTAAAATGTCTATTTGAATTTACATTTCTGCCAAAGCTGGCCCTATAACTTTTTACAAGAACAGAATCGCTATAAAGAAACAATGCATATTGCTTCTTGTCTATTACAATGTGCGGATTTGAAATTTGTTTTATCCCTTTGCTAGACATGGCTTCTTCAAGCGTAAGGGTTCTCAGATTTATTATAATCCCGTAGCCAATTACACCTGTAATAAAAAGAACGATTCCACCTGAAAAGAATAAGACACTTTTGAATGTGTTCTTATTGAAATAAGTAAAAATATTTCTTTTTATTTCAATTTTAGGACCTTCTTCGAATCCCATAATAATATTATGCCTGGCTCAAAGAATAAAAACTTCTGTTAAATAAAATTTAATTAAAATTTTCAGCAAATAATAACTTTTTTACGTTCAATAAGCACTAAAAAACCCAATTCCTACAAATCCGCATTATGGCGGCAGAGAAATTGGGTCTCAAATGCAGACTAAAACTAAAGTCTAAACCTCCATTATCTCTTCTTCTTTGTGCTTGAGAATTTCATCAACATTCTTTATATGTTCATCTGTCAAATTCTGCACTTCATCTTCAGCATCCTTCAACTGGTCTTCTGATAAATTTTTATCTTTTTCCGACTTTTTAAGATGGTCATTAGCATCACGCCGAATATTTCTGACAGCGATTTTAGAATCCTCGCCAAACTTTTTAACAAGTTTAACAAGTTCTTTTCTTCTTTCTTCATTTAAAGGTGGAATTGGAACTTTTAGATTTGTTCCGTCACTAACCGGGTTAAGCCCAATGTTTGCTTCAAGAATAGCCTTATCTACAGCCTGTACAACCGTTTTATCCCATGGAGTAACAGAAAGAGTGTGTGCATCAAGAACTGTAATATTTGCAATCTGGTTTAACGGAGTCTGAGTCCCGTAATATTCAACTTTTATTCCATCGAGAAGTGCGGTTGTTGCTTTACCAGTTCTGATTTTAACAAGCTCTGATCTCAAAGCTTCCAGTGATTTATCCATCCTGGATTTTGCATCTTTTATTATAGGATCCATACAACCCTCGTTGTTTATTCAAACAAAATAATATTTAACTTAATAAATAATTGTTACAAAGCAGAACCGAATTAATTTCCATTGTTAACAACTGTCCCGACATTTTCGCCGCTCACCAGTTTCAGCAGGTTGTCAATATGATCCATATTGAAGACAACCAGCGGCAGATTATTTTCCTGGCAGAGGCTAACTGCAGTCAGGTCCATAACCCGAAGATTCTTTTTTAGTATATCAAGGTATGAAATATTTTCGAATTTAAATGCTTTATCATTTTTTTCCGGGTCGGAATCATAAACGCCGTCTACTCGGGTACCTTTAATAATAACATCGGCGCCAATTTCCACAGCTCTTAATGATGCAGCTGTATCAGTGCTGAAATATGGATGACCTGTGCCAGCTCCAAAAATAATTACTCTACCTTTTTCAATATGCCTTAATGCTCTTCTTCTTATATATGGTTCAGCAATTTGTTCCATATGAAGCGCACTTAACAATCTTGTATGAATTCCTTTGTGTTCAATTGCATTTTGTAATGCAAGTGAGTTTATCATTGTAGCAAGCATCCCCATTTGATCGCCGGTTACCCTATCTATTCCCTGGTCACCTGCGCTCAAACCACGATAAATATTTCCGCCCCCAATAACAATTCCGACCTGCACACCAATGTCATGAACTTTTTTAACTTCCGTTGCAAAAAACTTGAGTACTTTGTGATCAATACCAAAGCCTTTGTCACCCATTAAGGATTCACCGCTGAGTTTAAGCAGTATTCTTTTGTATTTTAGTTTTGCCATAATTATGTAATTCTAAATTATAGGGTTAATATAAAAAAAGGTCTTAATAAATTTAAGACCTTTTAGATAAAGAATGATTATTTTTTCTCGTCGCCAAGATGAAATCGGTGAAACAGGGCTATAGTGGCATTAGTGCCGTGTTTCGAATTTAGTTCTTTCAGCAGGTCATTTACCGATTTCGAATTATCTTTTATATAAGCCTGTTCAATCAGACAGTTTTCTTGGTAGAATTTATTCAATTTACCTGTCGCAATTTTTTCAAGAATTTGTTCCGGTTTTCCTTCTTTTCGGGATATTTCCTTGTATATTTCAATTTCTTTATTGATTGTATCAGAGGGAACTTCTTCACGTTTCACGCAAATAGGGTTCATTGCTGCAACTTGCATCGCAATGTCCTTTCCAATTCCTGCCAATTCAGTGTTAGCATCGCCGGAATTATCAAAGCGAACCAGTACGCCAAGTTTCGATCCCATATGTACATAATCAACAACGAGACCATTTTCAGATTTTTCAATGGCAAAGCGTGAAAGTTCAATTTTCTCGCCTACTTTACCAAGTAAATCAGCCATCTTAGATTTTAGTGCCTCATCGCTAAGCAATTCTTCCATATTAGAAGGTCTTTTGGAATCTACAACATTCATTACTTCTTTTGCAAAATTTATAAAGCCTTCACCTTTTGCAACAAAGTCTGTTTCGCAGTTAACTTCAACAATAATACCTGTTTTTCCTTCGTCAACAATTTTAGTTAATACTATTCCTTCGTTTGCAGATTTTTCTGCTCTTTTTGCAGCAACTGATGCTCCTTTCTTACGAAGAATTTCTATAGCTTTTTCAAAATCACCGTCTGCTTCGGTCAGGGCTTTTTTACAGTCCATCATCCCGGCACCGGTCTTCTTTCTTAATTCATTTACTTGTGTAGCCGTAATAGCCATAATTTTTACCTATTCTTTTTCTGTTTCTTTGTTTTCGGTTGTTTCAGTTTTTGTTGCTTCAGGTTTTTCAGTTGTTTCAGGTTTTGCTGCTTCAGGTTTTTCAGCAACCTCAGCCTTTACCTCTTCTGCTTTTTTAGTTTCGGCTGCTTCAACATTTTCGGTTTTTTCAGCTTCTTCTTTTTTTACAATCTTTTTAGGTTTTTTCTTTGTTTTTACGTGTTCGTTTTCTGAAGGTGTCTCTGTTTTTTCAGTTGCTTCTCTTTCTTTTGCAATTCTTTCTGCAGCGGCAGCTTCTTCTGCTTTTTTCTCTTTCGCAACCATTCCGCCCTGTGCAACAGCATCAGCCATATAAGAAGTAATCAATTCAATAGTTTTTACTGCATCATCATTTGCAGGGATTACATAATCAACTTCATCCGGATCGCAGTTGGTATCTACGATAGCAAATACAGGGATATTAAGTCTGTGTGCTTCTTTAATTGCAATTGATTCTTTTTTAATATCAACTACAAACATAGCTCCCGGAATCCTGTTCATCGTTTCAACGCCTTCAAGAACCTTTTTCAGTTTGTCTTTTTCTCTCGTTAAGAAAAGTCTTTCTTTCTTGGTAATCTTCTCAAATGTTCCGTCTGTTTCCTGTTTCTCAATTGTGTTTAATCTTTTAATACTCTTTCTAATAGTGGAAAAGTTAGTTAGCATTCCACCAAGCCATCTTTCGCTCACCCAGTTTGCATCGCATCTGCGGGCTTCTCCATCAATAACATTTTTTGCCTGCTTTTTTGTACCGACAAAAAGTACGCGTTTACCTTCAGCAACCAGATTCATTAAATTTTCAGCTGCTTCGTTAACGCGGGTTTGTGTTTTTTTAAGATCGATTATATGAATCCCGTTTTTCTCCATGA
>Ga0209919_1000628_pt1 | contig 17533 bp, 17 predicted proteins | sample SalPon2A_C_D2_MG_FD_185721 | JGI IMG/M metagenome (GOLD analysis project Ga0209919, IMG submission 185721) | Soil microbial communities from South San Francisco under conditions of wetland restoration - Salt Pond MetaG R2A_C_D2_MG (SPAdes)... | ecosystem: Environmental > Terrestrial > Soil >... | reverse complement strand
AGGATGAGCGTCCGTTCTACGTGAAGGTCGATAATGTCCTTGAAGAGGTGATGGTCGAAACACTCACCGAAATCGTGCCGACCCGTGATGGCAGCATCGACAGCAGGAAGTTGTCCAAGGGCTCCAAGCGCCCGAAGGCCACCACCGACAATGATGTGACCACGCCCATGCCGGGCCGTATTGTCTCGATCACAGTGGCCATCGGCGACACAGTGGAAGCCGGCCAGACGGTACTAACCGTCGAAGCCATGAAAATGGAGAACCCCGTTCATGCGCCGGTTGCCGGCACGGTCAAGGCCATCCACGTGGCCGAGGGCGACAACGTCAATCCGGATGAATGCCTGATGGAGATTGCGTAAGCATCCCCTTCCCCACCCATTAAAAAAGGCCCGGCAATGCCGGGCCTTTTTTATGTCTCCTTGCTACTAACTTGCCTCAATGGAATGACTGTTTCCGGTCAAAAGCGGACACACACACACAGATCGAATTTGCTATGCTGTTAAAAAAGGAGAACCGTGGATAGGGAGAGTGCAATGAACTTAAAACAATTTCGATATTTGTTTATAGTAAGTGCATTTGTAGCTGCTTGTTGCTCGGAAGAGTTTGATCTCTCTAGTGAGGGGCAAGGGTCGATGGCGGGTGCTACTCCAACAGCATCAGAGGTAAATATTGCTTGTCAGCGTGCGAAGGCCAAAATATTAGAAAAATGCGAACAGATCTGTGCCGAGAATGCGAAGTCGACAGACCCAGATGTTAAAGGTTTCATTATAGGGAATATGACCGTATATGGCGAGTGCCAAACTGTACCCCATAACAATGTTAACGTTGTGAAAGCTTTCATGGGTGGCAAATGTAAATGCTGTAATTAGCTACTGACCTGATATCCTTTAGACCAAATGTTTTGTTAGAGATTTGGACTAAGGGCGTCAGGCTAGGGGCTATTTCTGAATGTCCGTGTTTGGCCGGAACCAGCCACTGGCAACTAAACAAGAAGGGCGGCCAGTGGCCGCCCTTCTTGTTTAGTTGATTCTCAGCTTACCAGCTTCTTGTATTTCACGCGGTGCGGCTGGGTGGCAGCTTCGCCCAGGCGCTTTTTCTTGTCGGCTTCGTAATCGGCGAAGTTGCCCTCGAACCATTCGACGTGCCCATCGTCTTCAAAGGCAAGCATATGGGTCGCAATGCGATCGAGGAACCAGCGGTCATGCGAAATCACCACAGCGCAACCGGCGAAGTCGAGCAGCGCATCTTCCAGTGCACGCAGGGTTTCGACATCGAGATCATTGGTCGGCTCATCGAGCAGCAGCACATTGCCGCCCTCTTTAAGCATCTTCGCCAGATGCAGGCGGTTTCGTTCACCACCGGAAAGCATGGACACCTTCTTTTGCTGATCTCCACCCTTGAAATTGAAACGGCCGCAATATGCACGTGATGGGACTTCGGCTTTACCAAGGGTGATAAAATCAGAACCCCCTGAAATCTCTTCAAACACCGTTTTGCTATCATCCAGCGCATCGCGGGATTGATCCACATAAGCGAGTTGAACCGTATCGCCCTTGATCAATGTGCCGGCATCGGGCTTCTCCTGACCGGTGAACATGCGAAACAGTGTTGTTTTTCCCGCACCGTTGGCGCCGATGATCCCCACAATCCCGCCACGCGGCAGGCTGAAGTTAAGATCTTCAACCAGCAGACGGTCACCAAAACCCTTCTTCACATGTTCAGCCTTGAAAACAATGTCACCCAGGCGCTCGCCGGCAGGGATAAAAATCTGTTTGGTGGCATTGCGCTGCTGCACCTCTTTACTCGCCAGCTCATCAAACGCTTTCAGACGGGCCTTGGCTTTTGCATGACGCCCTTTCGTGCCCTGTCGAACCCACTCCAGCTCCTGCTTGATCGCCTTCTGACGGGACGACTCCTCTTTGCTCTCCTGTGACAGGCGTGCGTCTTTCTGCTCAAGCCACGATGAGTAGTTGCCCTCAAACGGGATGCCACGGCCACGGTCCAGTTCAAGAATCCAGCCGGCTACGTTATCGAGGAAATAGCGATCATGCGTCACGGCCACAACGGTGCCCGGATAGTCGTGCAGGAAGCGCTCCAGCCAGGCTACCGATTCGGCATCCAGATGGTTGGTCGGCTCATCCAGCAGCAGCATATCAGGATTGGACAACAGCAGTCGGCAAAGAGCCACACGACGGCGCTCGCCACCGGAGAGCTTGGTTACATCCGCATCCCATGCAGGAAGCCGAAGCGCATCAGCAGCCACTTCAAGTTTACGATCAAGATCATGGCCATCGGCTGCATTGATCATATCTTCCAGCTTTGCCTGTTTCTTGGCGATCTCATCAAAATCCGCATCGGGTTCAGCATATGCAGCATAGACGGCATCAAGCTCCGCCAGTGCATCCTTGATCTCCTTGACCGCCTCTTCAATGTTGCCGCGAACGTCCTTGTCCGGATCAAGCTCCGGCTCCTGAGCCAGATAGCCAATTTTAATGCCGGGGGCAGGCCGGGCTTCACCCAGGATTTCAGTATCAAGGCCCGCCATAATTTTCAGCAGTGTCGATTTTCCCGAACCATTCAGGCCCAGAACACCAATCTTGGCACCCGGAAAAAATGAGAGATAGATGTCCTTGAGAATCTCCTTCTTCCCATCGACAATCTTGCCAACGCCCTGCATCGAATAGATATACTGGTAATCTGCCATTTTTCACCCCTGCATATTGATGGCGCGAAGCATAACATTTCACTTACCGACGCATAGGCTTTCTATCGCCCCATCGCCTGATTCAGGATTTTGCACTGTGCATTTTCGGGTGTGCATTTGCATTGGCATCGCTACCATTGCGCGGCAGTCTGTTTGAACAAGCCTGGATGGGGAGAAAACGTGATGGCAAAAGACTTTCAGGATAAAATCATCATGGCCACGGGGGCATCGGACGGCATCGGCCAGCATGTGGCCGCGGAGTTGGGAGCCCAGGGTGCGAATGTGATTGCACTCGGCCGTAATGAGGACGGGCTTGCCGAGACTCAGGCCCGCATTGAGGAACTGGGCGGCCGTTGCCTGTGCATTCCCTTTGATCTGATGAATTTTGATGATTACGGCAAGTTGTTTCTGGCCCTGAAGGACCAGATCCCCCATCTTGATGGCCTTGTGCACTGTGCGGGCTCCATCGAGCGCTGCACGCCCATGCAGTATGTGAAAACCAGGGATTTCCGGGAGATGCTTGATATCCACCTGACAGCACCGAACATGCTGACCCAGATCATGCTGCCCCTGCTCAGGCGTGCCGAAGCCGCCTCCATCATCTTCACCACCTGCGACATGATCGATCAGGATCAGCCCAACTGGCACGGCTACGGCCTGGCCAAACGGGCGCTCGGCTATGCCGCTGCCATGTGGCAGATGGAACACCCCGACAAGCCGTATCGCTTCAATACACTCAATCCCGGGCGTGTACGCACCGAATTGTTCAAGCGCGCTTTCGGCGGCACGCATCCAAAAGAGGTGCCAGCTGTCAGCACAGTGGTTCCGGCTTATCTGCACCTGCTTTCGGATGCATCACTGGCGTTGCGCGGCCAGACCCTGCATGCGCGCGACCTGATTTAAGATTAGACTGCGGCGATGCCTGACAGCTCCGTGAACCATGTCTCCGATCTTTCCGTTTCCTTTGCGGGCCTGAACCTGCAAACGCCGCTGGTCCTGCTTTCCGGCTGTGTCGGCTTTGGCGAGGAATACACACGGGTAGATGGCTTCAGCAATCGGCATGTGGGTGCGGTTATCCTGAAGGGTACGACACTGGAACCGCGCCTGGGCAATGCCCCCCACCGCGTCTACGAAACCCCGTCCGGCATGCTCAATGCTATCGGCCTTCAGAACCCCGGTGCCCGCCATGTGGTCGACCATATCCTGCCGCATCTGCCGCACGATCAGACCCAGTTCTGGGCCAATGCCAATGGCACCAGCCCCGAGGAATATGCCGAGGTGGCACGCATCTTTGACGATTCGCCGGTCACCGCGATTGAGATCAACATTTCCTGCCCCAATGTCAAGGAAGGTGGCGTGCATTTCGGCAACAATCCGGCCATGGCGGCGAAGGTTGTTGCGGCCATGCGGGCTGCCACGAAAAAGCCGCTGATCACGAAACTTTCGCCCAACAATGCCGACATCGGGGAAACCGCCCGCATGTGCATCGAGGCCGGCACCGATGGCCTTTCAGTGATCAATACACTGGTCGGCATGGCTGTGGATATCGAACAAAGAAAGCCTGTGATCGCCAATGTTTCAGGCGGGTTGTCGGGGCCTGCCATCAAGCCGGTGGCCCTGTGGAAGATTCACCAGACGCGCAGCATCGCTGCCAGGCATCACATTCCGATCCTCGGCCAGGGCGGCATCAGCAATGCCCGCGATGCCATTGAATTTGCCATCGTCGGCTCCGATGCCCTGGGCATCGGCACCGGCCTTTTCTATGATCCGCTGATGTGCAAGTCCGTGCTTGATGATCTGGATGCCTATCTGCAAGGCCATGGCATGCACGCCTATGCCGAGCTTGTCGGAACGCTTGCGGTTTAGCACAGCCCGCCTGCTGGGCATCAATGCGCCGGAAGTAGCGCATAACGATCAGCCGGGACAACCACTCGGGAAAACCGCAGGGCTTCGGCTGGCTAAACTGATAGCCGGCAAGGCCGTACAACTTCGACTTGATCGCGATAAAATGGATGCCTACGGGCGTACGCTGGCTCAGGTTTACCTGCCTGATGGAACCTGGGTCAATGAACTGCTTGTCCGCGAAGGCATGGCACAGGTCTATACCTTCGCCCCCAACTTTCGCTGGACAGCGTCCCTGGTACAGGCTGAGAAGCTGGCTCGCAGCAAAGAGCTGGGCATCTGGCATGATGAACGATTCAGGGTACTGGCCGCTCAGGCTGTTTCCAACCGGCATGTCGGCCAGTTCAGGGTTATTGAAGGGCGGGTAGGCAGAACGGGCAGCTGGAAATTCCGGTTGGGCCGCTTGCATGTCAGTGTGCCGAGAAAATACCGCCAGTGGTTTGGAAAAATGCCCAAGCTAACATCCGGCCGTTCCGTCATCGTGCATGGAACGGTTCGCACTTCCGGACAGGGGACACTTTTTCTGGCACTGCATTCACCCTATGATCTGGAACTCACCGCGCAGAGGTAAAATCATGAAATACTCGTTATTCGCCATACTTGTCCTGGTCCTTTCTTCCTGTGCGACCAATCCGGCTACCAAAGGTTCCGATTTTGTCCTGATGAGCGAGGAGCAGGAGCTGAAGCTTGGTCAGCAGGCCGCTGCCGAAGTGGCCAAGTCCATGACCCTGCTGCCCGATACTGATCCGCTGGCGAAGTATGTGGACTCGGTCGGCCAGAAGATGGCCGCGGTATCCGACCGGCCGGAGCTCTTTTACCGCTTTCACGTGGTGGACGATGCCACAATCAACGCCTTTGCCCTGCCGGGCGGCTACATCTACATCTATCGCGGACTGCTCACGCATCTGAACAGCGAGGCGGAACTGGCCGCCGTGCTTGGGCATGAAATCGGCCATGTGACGGCCCGCCATGCCGTCAAGCGATATACCCAGGCCCAGGCTTATCAACTGGGCATGATGGTCACATCGATTTTTGTACCTGTCCCGCAGGCTGCCGGTCAATTAAGCGACCTGCTGGCTCTTGCTGTCATTCAGGGATACGGCCGGGAGGCTGAATCGCAAGCGGATGAGCTGGCGCTGAAATATCTCGCCAGGGCACAGTATGATCCGCATGCGGTCATCGGCATTCTCAAAACCCTGAAACGCCTGGATGATATCGACAGCTTGGAAAAGAAGGATGCCGGCGAGAAGGTGGAAAAGTATCACGGTGCCTTCGCCAGCCATCCGGAAACGGAACAGCGCATCAGGGACGCCGTGCAACTGGCAGCCGAAAGGCAGGCTGGCACGGGACTGGTTAACCGCAACGCCCTGCTGCTGGCGGTGGACGGCTATCCGTATGGCGACTCACCCGAACAGGGCGCTGTGGTCGGCCAAAGGTTCCTGCATCCCGAGCTCGGCATCCAGCTTGAATTTCCCGAGGACTGGGTCATCACCAACAATCCGGGCGCATTGAACGCCCGCATTCGCCAGCAAAAGGTCTTTTTCCAGATGCAGCTGAAGGAGTTGCGCAAGCGCCGGTCCGCCAGCGAAGTGCTTGCCAGCCTGTTTCCCAAACGGCACACCAGTGCCATTACAGCCGGCGAACAGGCGGGCATGCCGTATGCCCATGCGACAGTGGAGATATCCGCCCCGCATGTCAGCCAGGCAACGGTGGATGCGCGGGTATTCCTGAAAGGCAGCAAGGCATTTATCCTGCTTATGTGGTGCGAACGGGATAAGTTTGCTGTCAGGCAGCCCGCATTCACAAAAATTGCCGAGAGCTTCCGGGATTATAATCTCAAACGCGACGGTGATGTGCCGCGCATCTTCCTGCATACCTGGAAGGCTGCTGATTCGTGGCAATCCCTGGCCGGAAATTCACACATGATTCTCGGCCGCTTCACAGCCGAGAAGTTTGCCGCCCTGAACGGCATGGACAAAACCGAACATCCGCCAGTGGAAGAAATCATCAAGCTGGTTCATTGAGCAGGGGATGCGGCATCCATTCAACAGACAGCGTAAACCGCTGTACCCGATAGTTCAGGGAGAGAGCCCGGCCTCAACCAGCAATGCGTCGGTCATCTGTTGCATATGGTCCGTAAAGAAATGCCCGGCGCCGCTGATCGCGTGAAACTGAACCTCGGGTTGCAACTTCGCCCATGCCCGTACAGCCTCGAAGGGAACGATTTCATCGTCAGTGCCCGATACAATCGTCAGCGGCCGGGTTTCTCCGTTCATGAAATCGAACGACCACAGGCTAACGGCCGGGGCCACGGCAAACATCATTTCAACCAGAGGATTCTTTCTGGCCGCCTGCAGGCCGGCATAGCAACCGAATGAAAAGCCGGCCATCCACAAGGGTGAATCGGGATGCTGCCGGTGCAGCCATTCAAGTGCCGCAGACACATCATCTGCTTCACCCTTTCCGTCATCCCAATCGCCTTCGGATTCTTCTACGCCACGAAAATTAAATCGCAGCACCGAGCACCCGGCATCCTCAAAGGCGCGGCCGATCCAGTACACCACCTTGTTGCGCATGGTGCCGCCATATTGTGGATGCGGATGACATACGACCACTGCCGGCATGCCTTTTTCGCCAGGCTGGTAGAGAATTTGCAGATGACCAGCCGGCCCTTTGATAAATCCTCTCTCGTGATGATGCTGGCTCACGAGAACAGTTCCTGATAGCGCTGTTCGGAAAAGCCGACCTCCAGCGTTTGCCCGGCGACCAGGACCGGCCGTTTAATCAGTGAGGGGTGCGTGCGCATAAGAACCATGGCTTTCTCAGGATTCAAATCCTGCTTTTCGCTATCCGGCAACCTTCGCCATGTCGTGCCACGCCTGTTGAGCATGGCTTCCCACCCGAGTGCTGCGCAACATGATGCCAGCATGGCCTCATCAACGCCCTCTTTCTTGTAGTCATGAAACCGGTAGGCAATATCCCGATCAAGAAGCCACTTTCTGGCCTTACGAACGGTGTCACAATTGGGAATACCATAAAGATCTGTCATGGTCGTTTCTAACATCGCAGCAACTTAACCCCAAGCCAAAGAGATGCAAGCGAAGACTATTGCTTGCGGATAAAAGCAAAAAACTCCTGATCACCATTATGCACCAGCGGGGAGACCACCATCTCGATGGTAAACTCCCTGCCATCCCGATGACACGCCTCGGTAACCACCGGCTTGTAAAGCCACGGCCCCACGCTCGATTCCAGATAACGCTTCATGCCCTTCTGGTGCGGAACATGATATTTCTCGGGGATAATCAGTGCTGTCAGCGATTTTCCGAGCGCTTTTCCCACCGGCCAGCCAAACATCCTCTCAGCACTACGGTTCCAGCCAATCACCTCACCATGCTCGTTAATCGCCACATAGGCATCGTATGCGGAGTCGATCACCTGCTGCAGCCTGTTGCGGTTGATCTCAATACGCTCATGCAACGCCTTTTGCTCATCCACATGACGCTGCCCGTATATGCCAAACAGGATAAATGCGAGTGAAATCAGACCGCGCATCCACAATTCATTCGCCTCAGCGGGCAGCAGATTCTCCAGGAACGCACCCTTGGAAAACACAAACGCATGCATGCCCGCTTCCAGCGGCCAGTACATCACGGCAAAGAAGATACCAATCCTTTTCAAACCGACCCGTTCAATCACGCGCTAATCTCCTGTTTCGCGGTATCCATGTGCTTTCCAGCCATATAATGAAATGCCATCCATGCAGATGGACTCAACGTACAATTACACGTCCGGGATAATGATGCAACCGCATGCCCAGGATACCCTGCTCAGGATTCAGGCCATGCGTATTGGGCAAAGCTTTGGCCACCACTCTGATCCAGATCAAGGGCCAGCGACATTAGATGCAAACGTTCGGCCTGAGGTAGTTCGCCATCTAGCAGCGTCTGGAAATCATGGCCGCCAAGCAGGGTATGGCGGGTCGTCAGGAATAAGCGATTCATGATCCCCGCCTGTATCAAGGTGCGAAACACGCCCGGACCTGCGATCATATAGGCACTGCGATAACCCCTGGCGCTTATATGCCTTTTTAATTCGCCTCCATCCACAGCCTTCGCACCAGCAACCACAACTGTCATCCCATGCTGCTGCAGAAGCTGCACCTTCCTGTCGTCCGCGCGTTCGTCGGTAAACACATAAACCTTCCTGTCACGGATTTTCTCCAGTGCCTCGAGCGGAATATCGAGACTGCGCGACAACACCGCCACATCAGGCTGCTCCCGCAGACCTTCGGTTTTGCGCCAGTCGCGCAGATCGGCATAGGCCGTTTCGCCGCCGACAGGCAAAAGATCCTGAGCCCTCCCTTTGGCCAGTTGCCGGAAATAACGTGCCGAGGTAAGCATGATATCGCTCTGAGCGGCCAGTTCCTGGTACAACCGCCAGTCGCGGGGGTTGGCAATGGCGGCCGGCACTTCCTGCTCACCTGTAGCCGAATTCCGCACAGCAATGCGCCCATCAAGACTGGCAATGAAATTCGCATAGATCAGCAGATCACCCTGCCTGTGCAGATTGAGCGACAGGTAAAAGCCTGCCAGCGGCAATTCTTCCGGGTGGTGCAACGAAGGGTATATGCTCAGAACGGTCATGGGGGGATCATAGACCGTTTTTGCGGGTGGCGCTCACCCACCCCGCCATCAAGGCAAAAGCCCTCATGCTCTCACGCTCCCTGATTGGAAAGATGCAGCATTACCACACCACTTATAATCAGAACCAATGCGGCCAGCTTCAGAGCCGTGGTCGATTCCTTGAACAGCACAATCCCGAGAACGGCAATCAAGGCAGTGCCAATGCCCGCCCACACCGCATAGGCCACACCAAGCTCGATGCGCTTGAGCGACATCACCATGGCCGAAAACGAGGCCATGTAAAACACAACAATGAGGATCGTCGGAACCGGACGACTGAATCCTTCGGAAAGCTTTAGGCAAACGGTGCCGGATACTTCCAGCGCAATGGCCAATGCCAGCCAGCTCCATGCGGCAAGCATACTCACGCTACAACCATCCTCGAATAAGTCGCCCTCATGTGAATTAACATTCACGCAGCCTATCCGACCCGCCCGCAACACAAAACAGGCGACCGAAGTCGCCTGTTCACTATTGCTGCTCTATAACAAGCATCTTCAGTCATCGCCTCCAAAGCGGAAGCCAGAACGGTCTGCCTGCTGATGGCCATATCTATCCATGCGTTGCTCCATGCGTTCATGGACCATGCGCTCCACCTGTGCATGATTCCGGTGCCTCTGATGCCATGCCGTCGCATATCTCAGAGGTCGATGGTGATACATGCGTGCCCTGTTAACTGGCTGCCTGTGATTGATAAGCACAATGGACCGATGTACACGGTATGGCCCTGCATCAACGACCGCATATGTGCGATTGACACGTTGTACTTGTGGGGATTGCTGCGATAACACGGCACCTGTGAATGCACCGAACACACCGCCAATGATTGCGCCTTGTGCCGTGCGATTATTGTCCGAGCCGATGATGGCTCCAGTTGCAGCGCCGATGACGGACGTGGTAGCAATCACCCGCTCCTGATACTGGCCAGCCTGAGCCGAAAAGGGTATGGCGACAATGGTAAGCACCGCAAGTGTGGTAAGGATATGCTTGTTCATACATCACCTCCTGGGGTGGGGCACCTTCAGGTGCCGCTGGAGATCAGTATGAATGCTGTCGGAATATCAACAATACGGGAAAATTCTACTCGGCCGGGGAATTATTTCACACGGTAAGCAAAAAACTGCGGTACATATACAACGGGGCAGGGGAAATATACCCCCGCTCCGACTCAACCACTACAGCCCTACATCAGGACGCGTTCAATGCCGCCGTTTTTGATCTTACTGACAAACTTGCTCTGCCAGTCTTCCCCATGCAGATGCCTGGCCAGTTCGATAACGATGTAATCGGCATCCACGCCCGTTTCGCCCTCAAGGCGGCTTAATCCCTGCAGACATGACGGGCAGGAGGTCAGCACCTTCTGCTTATCCACACCCGGAAGCTGGGCTTTGGCCCTGGCCATTTCCTCTTCCTTGCGAGCACGGATTTTACCGGCGATCTGGGGGCTGGCCACTGCCAGCGTGCCTGCTTCACCGCAGCACTGATCGGACTTCACTGCATCCGCACCCAACAGGGATTGAATGGCGGCATGCGACCCTTCGCGCTTGAGCGGCGAATGACATGGAACATGATACATGTATTCCACACCTGACACGCCTTCGGCCTTCACACCCTGCGTCATCAGGTATTCATGAATATCAATCAGCGGCGCCTTTGGAAAAACCTGCTCCAGCTCATAACACGTCAACTGGTCGTAGCATGTGCCACAAGACACGATGACTGCCTCGAAATCAAGGTAGGACAAGGCATTCTTGATGCGGTGGAACAGCACCCGGTTCTCATAAGTGATCTCGTCCCCTTTCTTCTTGTCGCCTCCGGCCGTGGATGGGTAGCCGCAACAGAGATAAGAAGGCGGCAAGACGACATTCAGCCCGAGATCATAGAGCATGGCCTGTGTGGCCAGGCCCACCTGTGAAAACAGACGCTCGGAACCACAGCCGGGAAAATAAAACACCGCCCGTCCATTGGACTTCTCAGGGTTGCGCAGGATCGGAATAGAGTTCTTGTCGCTTGATTCAATGCCAAGCGTCTGTCTCGCAGTGCCTGCAGAAAGAGAAGGAAGCGGTCTTTCGATAAAATTTATCACCTGCGCCTGCACGCCCTCCAGATTGCGTTTGGCAGCAGGCACCGCCTTGACCAGGCCGACAGCGCGAGAAAGCTTACTGATGATACGGTGGACGTTATAACCCCAGCGAATCACGACTTCGCGCATCAGGCCAACCGCACTGGGATTCTTGATCAGCAGGAACGCCATCGCCAGACGGCTGCCCAGACTGCTGCGGGCAACGCCCTTGTCCTTGAGCAGGGCCCGCATGCGCTCGGTCACTTCGCCGAAATCGATGTTCACAGGGCACGGACTCTCGCATTTATGGCAGATGGTGCAGTGATCGGCCACATCGCGCAGGCCGTCAAATTCTTCGAAAGAAATACCTTCGCCCGTCTGCGAACTATACAGGAATGCCTCAATGATGGCGCCGGATGCCTGAATCTTGTTGCGCGGGGAATACAGCATATTGGCGCGCGGAAAATGGGTGTTGCATACGGGCTTGCATTTGCCGCAACGCAAGCACGGTGAAATGGCCTCGGAAAGATCGGTCAGATCGGCGGCCTCAAGAATTACCGATTCCATTTCAAGCAGGTTAAAGCTTGGCGTGTAGGCAAGGCTGAGATCCGTGTCGGCCATCAGCTTGCCCTTGTTAAAGAGGTGCTCGGGGTCAACGCGTTTCAGGTATTCCGCCGTTTCGCGCAGAATCTCCTTGTCCATATATGGCAGCTTGGTAATGCCGATACCGTGTTCGCCGGAAATCACACCATCCAGTTCAACGGCCTTGGCCATGACCTTCTCGACCATGTGATGGGCCTTCTTCATCATCTGGTAGTCATTTGAATTGACGGGAATGTTGGTGTGCACATTGCCATCCCCGGCATGCATGTGCGTGGCAATCACGATGCGGCTGGATAGCGCTTGCGAGTGCGCTTTCTTTACACCGTCAATCAGGGCGTCATGGCCGCGCAGCAGATCCAGAACCGGTCCTTCCACCGATTCACGATAGGATATGCGCCGCGCCCCTCGCTGAATCACGCGGAACAACGACTCGCTGCGGTTGAACTTCACCCCTTCGAGCAGATCGGCGACTTCCTTGGCCGGGGCATCCAGTCCCCTCAGCAGCCGCACCCACTGTTCACGCACGGAAGAAAGAGTCTGCTTGCACTGCACGAGCTTGTCGGCGAGATAGGCATCCTCATCGAGTCGAAGCAGTGTCTGATCAAGACGATTGCCTGAAATTCGACCGACGATATCACTGAGATAATCATCAATTGCATCCACTGCCTCAAGCTTGTTGGCGATGGAATTTTCAATATTCAGATGTTCGACATAATCGTTGTATTCCGACAGTCGATCCAGAGGAATCACCACGTCCTCATTGAGCTTGAAGGCACGAGTATGCTTGGCGATCGCTGCCATGCGCCCCCGATCACCCCAGAAGCGGGAACGGTCGGTTGGGGAAATTGCGACAAAGCCCTCACCATTGCCCCTGGAAGCGATGCGGCAAATATCCGAGCAGGCCTTGGCGACTGCCGCCTCATCGTCGCCGGATACATCAATCAGCAACACCACGCGGGGGCTTTCGCGTCGTGTCGATTTGGAGACGTAGTTGATTGCCTTGACGTATTTCTCGTCAAAGTGTTCCAACCCTTCCAGATGCGCTCCGTCAAAGGCATCCACATGCCTTTTCATGCTCACCATCGCCTGCGTGGCATCATCGAGTTGCTGTCCGAAAAATTCACAGCAAACCGTGCGTGTAAACGGATACGAGCGATGCAGTACAAATGTCGCCTCGGTGATAAAGCCGTCGGTACCCTCTTTCTGTACACCCGGCAAACCGCCCATAGCCTTGCGGGTTACATCCTTGCCCAGGCCTTTCTTGCGGAAGGCATCACCGGGAATGGTCAGAATCTCAGGTTCGCACAGCGGCGTGATGCCGTCGGGGGATGTGCGATGCAGGCGGAAGCTCGCCTCTTTTTCATCATGAATCTTGCCCATATTGTGATCGATACGTTCGACCGTCAGCCAGTTGCCATCGGCGGTGATCATCTTCCAGCTGAGCAGATTATCGACACATGTACCCCAGATGACGGCATGTTTTCCACCTGCATTGGAGGCAACATTGCCGCCGATGGTGCACGCCCAGAGACTGGTGGGATCGGTTGCAAATACATGTGGCTTGGAGGCTTCCATCACCTTGCCGGTAACCGCCCCCGCACCAGCGGTGATCGTGGGAACTTCGCCCAGCTTGCCGATGTTGCGCGTCGTCACCTGACTGATGGCATCCAGCTTCTCGACATTGATCATCACCGTGTTATCACTCAGAGGTACGGAGCCGCCACAAAGCCCGGTGCCGCCCCCACGCGGTATGACAGTCAGATCCAGTTCCCTGGCCGCACTGATCAATCCGGGCAACTCCTCCATGGTATCCGGTGTCAGTACGCAGAACGGCGTATGTTGACGCCAGTCCGTCGCATCCGTGGCATGGTGGGTTAGTGTATAGGCATCAAAATGAATATTATTGGCATGCGTATGTCTGACGAAAGCGCGTTTGGCCCGTTGCCTGCGTTTTGGCTCTTCATCGAACCATGCATAAAAGTCATTCAGCATGCGCCCGGTGCAGGCAGCCACCTTCTGCGCGCGGGGATTATCGGTCGCTCCCTTACAGATGCGATCCAGACGGTCATGATGACGGCGACGCATACTCTGGCGCTTCTTTTTGCTTTTCAGCAGATCGTTCTTCAGGAATACATTACGCTCGACCACCCACAGGTCGCCGAGTATCTCAAACAGCATGCGAGCCGAGCGCCCTGTGCGGCGTTGTGCCCTGAGTACATTCAGATCATCCCATGCTTCCTCGCCCAGAAACCGGATCACAATTTCACGATCCGAATATGAGGTATAGTTATAGGGAATTTCGCGAATATTCTCAGTCAAACATATCTCCAATGCAGGCACAGATGATAGGGATTTAGCGGGGGCCAGCATAATAAGCCAGCCAGATGAAAGAAACCTAAATTTCTCAAGCATTCAGCCAGTGAAACTAGAATTCTCTTGAGCAGTAAAATCATTCTGTCAGCATTATGCCATGACAATTCAACTTTCAAACCGTGTTCAACAGATCAAGCCATCCGCCACCCTCGCCATTACCGCCAAAGCCGCAGAATTACGTGCCGCGGGCAAGAGTGTGATTTCACTCAGCGTGGGCGAACCGGATTTCGAAACACCCCGTTCCGCCCGCGAGGCAGGCATCAAGGCTATTCAGGACGGTTTCACCCGTTATACGGCAGTACCCGGCATCCCTGAATTACGCAAGGCTATTGCCGCCAAATTCAAGCGCGATAACGATCTGGACTATGAGCCCGAAGATATTCTGGTCTCCACCGGCGGCAAGCAGTGCATCTTCAATCTGCTCATGGCGCTGATCAATCCGGGTGATGAGGCAGTCATCCCATCACCGTACTGGGTGTCATATCCGGACATGGTGCTGCTGGCCGAGGGAAAGCCGGTCATTGTCGAAACCACTGCAGCAGCTGATTTCAAGCTGACCGCGGCCGATCTCGAAGCTGCCATCACGCCGCGCACAAAAATGCTGTTTCTGAATTCGCCATCCAACCCGACCGGCATGGCCTATTCGCATGAAGACCTGGCCGCTCTAGGCGCCGTCATCCGCAAACATCCGAACATCATCGTTGCCACCGATGACATGTATGAGAAAATCCTCTTCGACGGCAAAACTTTCGCCACCTTCGCACAGGTCAATCCCGATCTGAAAGAACAGACCGTGACGCTGAACGGCGTTTCCAAGGCCTATTGCATGACCGGCTGGCGAATCGGTTTCTGTGCCGGGCCTCGCGCCCTGATCAAGGCCATGAGCAAGATTCAGGGGCAGAGCACCTCCAATCCCAACTCCATCGCCCAGAGGGCGGCACTGGCAGCCCTCACCGGTCCGACCGATGAGCTGGAAGAAATGGTGCGGACCTATGAATCCCGGCGCACGTGGCTTGTCGATGCCATCAATGCCATTCCCGGCATGCACTCCATTGTTCCGGATGGCGCGTTTTACGTATTCCCGTCTGTTGCAGGATGGATTGGCAAAACAACCGCCAGTGGCAAAACGCTGAGCGATGATCTGGTCATCTGCGAATGGCTGCTGGAAGAGGCCGGCGTGGCACTTGTGCCGGGCACGGAGTTCGGCGCCCCCGGATTTGTCCGTTTCTCCTATGCAGTATCGCAGGATACACTCGAGGATGCCGTCAGCCGAATCGCCAGGGCAGCGGCAGACCTGAGCTAGAGCCGGACGGATGCAGAAGCTGGATAACGGATGCTAAAGAAATTGTTCATTGTCTTTGCAGCCGGTTGTCTGGGTGGCATGGCCAACAGTCTCGCTGTCTGGTCATTTGGTGAATTCGGGATCACGCATATGGCGGGCGTATCCATCGCTCCAGCCCTGACCCCTGCCTGGCTTTATCCGAGAATCGTCTGGGGCGGCCTGTGGGGCTTCCTGTTCCTGCTGCCCATGCTGGCAAACAGGCCAGTATCCAGAGGCTTGGTGCTTAGCCTGTTCCCTACGCTGATCCAGTTGTTTGTTGTCTTCCCGTATAAGGCTCACAAGGGCATGGCCGGTCTGGAACTGGGTCTGCTTACGCCGCTTTTTGTCATCTTCTTTAATGCCATCTGGGGCATCGTTACAGCCTATGCCGTCAAACGGGCCGGAAAAGGTATTTAAGGCTGGCTATGACGACGGATGATATGTTGAATAACCTAGGCCCCCTGGCCGCTCTTGCCGGCACATGGGAAGGCGACCAGGGCATTGATATTGCCCCCTCTGGCCAAGGCCCTGTGCAGACCAACTATCGTGAGTGCATCACCTTTGAACCCATGGGCCCGGTCACCAACGGCCCGCAAACATTGTATGCCCTTAAATACAGCACCACCGCCTGGCCGCTGGATTCACAGGATGCCTTCCATGAGGAACTCGGCTATTGGTTGTGGGATGCCGAGGCAGGGATGGTGATGCGCTGCTTCATCGTACCTCGCGGGGTCAATGTGCTGGCTGGCGGTTATGCAGCAGCGGATGACAAAGCATTCTCCATGGCCGCCGATGTCGGCTCGGAAACCTTCGGCATTTCCTCCAATCCATTCCTCGACAAGGCATTCAAAACCGTTCGCTATGAATTAAGCGTCACGGTTCACGATGCCGACAGCTTCAGCTATGCCGAAGATACACAACTGCAGATTCGAGGCGCTCCTGCCCTGTTCCACCACACCGATAGCAACACCCTTGTTCGCAGCAAGTAATCCAGATTTCAGCCGTTCTCATTTGATGCTCAGGGCTGCGGGAAGATAGGCTGAACATGAAAAGAAGAGTACTCATGTCCTGGAGTAGCGGAAAAGACAGCGCATGGGCATTGCATCAGTTGCGGCAGGATCCGGACATTGATCTGGCGGGCCTTTTCTGCACGGTCAACAGCGCGTTTGATCGGGTCGCCATGCATGGTGTCAGGGTTGAGCTTTTGCAAAAACAGGCAGAGAGCGTCGGCCTTCCTCTGGAAATCATCGAAATTCCTGATTCCTGCAGCAATGCAGAATATGAAGAAATCATGGGCCGGTTTGTTGAAAGAGCGATACGCCATGACATCGGGTTTTTTGCGTTTGGTGATCTGTTTCTTGAAGACGTTCGCAACTATCGCGAAGAAAAGTTAAGAAATTCCGGAATTAAAGCGCTTTTCCCCATCTGGGGCATACCGACGGATGAGCTATCGAGAGAAATGATTACCGGTGGTCTGAGAACGGTGATTACCTGCATCAACCCTGACCAAATGCCAAAAGAATTCGTTGGCAGGGAATTCGATCAGAGTTTTTTGGATTCATTGCCTGAAGCCGTGGATCCTTGTGGCGAACATGGGGAGTTCCACAGCTTTGTCTTTGATGGCCCGATGTTTGCAAGGCCGATAGATATCATGCTGGGGGAGACAATCCAGCGGGGTGACTTTGTATTTGCTGACGTTTTACTCAAAGCCCCCTGAGCATCACAAGCGCCAGGCCCCGAATGGGCCTCTTATTCCCCACCCTGCTTTCTACTGCATCTGATACGAACGATGTTCAGTCAGAGTACGCATGCGCTTCTCCAAATCGTGATTTCCTTCACATTCCGGTAGGTTAGGTTTACATTAGTGTCTGCGTCTTGCTGAA
>Ga0209919_1000627_pt1 | contig 17539 bp, 18 predicted proteins | sample SalPon2A_C_D2_MG_FD_185721 | JGI IMG/M metagenome (GOLD analysis project Ga0209919, IMG submission 185721) | Soil microbial communities from South San Francisco under conditions of wetland restoration - Salt Pond MetaG R2A_C_D2_MG (SPAdes)... | ecosystem: Environmental > Terrestrial > Soil >... | reverse complement strand
CGTCCACCACGCGGCGGCGCTCGGGATCGGCCCGCCAGATGTCGCCGAACGCCGTGACCAGCTTGGCGTCGGGCTGCCAGTTGACGTATTCGGGAGGATCGTAGGCGGGGAAGCGCTTCATCGCCCAGTCCCGCTCACCGAAGGAGCGCTTGGACCCGCTCGGTGACGCCGGGAATCCCCGCCGCCTCGACCAGGGCGCGCCCGAAAGCGAGTGCGTCGGGGTATCGGTCGTCGGGATTCGTCTCGAGGGACTTCATGAGCGCCCGCTCCAGCGGTTCCGGCACGCCGGCGCGATACTGCCGGAGGGGCGTCGGGCTCCCACGAAGGCGCGCGATCATCATCTCCTGCGCGGTGCGCCCCTGGAAGGGAAGCTTCCCGGAGAACATCTCGTAGGCCATGATGCCGAGCGCGTAGATGTCGCTCCGCGCATCGAGGGTCTTCCCGCGAATCTGCTCCGGGCTCATAAACTCGGGCGTGCCGAGGATGATGCCGGTCGCGGTGAGCTTCTGCATGTTCGGATCGGCCCGATTTTCCTTGGCGAGCCCGAAATCCATCACGACGGCGATTTCGCGTCCACCCTCGCCGGGAACGATCATCACGTTCTCGGGCTTGAGGTCGCGATGCACGATGTGCAACTGATGCGCGTGATGGAGCCCCGAGCAGATCTCGGCGAGAAACTCGACGCCCTGTTCGATCGGCATGGGGCCGACCTTCGCCTCACGATCGGAGAGCAGCTCGCCACGCAGGTACGGCATGACGAGGTAGATCAGCCCGTCCTCGGTCTCGCCGAGCCGGAAGATGCGGCAGACGTGGGGGTGATCGAGCCGCATCGCGAGACCCGCTTCGCGGCGCAGCCGCTCGACGGAGCTCTTGTCGGCGTGGAGCTTCGGCGTGAGGATCTTGATCGCCACCGTCTCGCCGCGGGTGAGATCCTTCGCCTCGTAGACGTAGGACATCCCGCCTTCGCCGAGGCGGCGCACCACCTCGTAGCGCCCATCCACCCGCTGGCTCGTGAGCGTGTAGCGGTCGGCGGCTTTGGGCTTCACGGCTTTGCGGATCGTGGTGCCGGACGTGCCGGCCACCGCGACGTCCACCAGCGGGCTCCCGTCCCGCGGACAGAACCGCGCGTCGCCTTCGTATACGGTGCCGCACTTGATGCAACGTCTGCTGCTCATTGGCGAACCTTGTTTCTCCCCTCACCCTTGGCGCGGTACATCGCGTCATCGGCCCGCACGATCAACTGATCGACCGTCTCGATCCCTTCGCCCGGGAAGGTCGCGACGCCGATGGACCCCGTAACGTACAAAGGCGCTCCACTGTCCGCGAAGTTGTACTCCGCAACGCGCTGTCTGAGCCGCTCGGCGAAGGTGAGGGCGCCTTCGGGCGCCGTATCGGGGAGCACGAGGATGAACTCGTCACCACCGTAGCGCGCCACGATGTCCACTGACCGGGCGTCGCGTTGGAGGATCTCCCCGACCTTCCGGAGCACATTGTCGCCCACCAGATGCCCCCGAGAATCGTTGACCGACTTGAAGTCGTCGAGATCGATGAGGAGCAAGGTGAGCGAGCGCTCGTAGCGCCGCACCCGGTCCATCTCCCGCTCGAGCCACTCGAAGAGCGCGCGCCGGTTCACACAGCCCGTCAACGGGTCCGTACGGGCCAGCTCCTGATAGCGCTGCCGCTCGGTGACCGCGGATTCGAGGTCGTAGGCCTTCTCGATGGCCGTGACCGAAGCGGAAATCACCGCCGCCGCGAACGCCACGTCCTGCGGCGTGAGCGGCGGATCGTCTTCGGCCGTCCGGAGGAAGAACACACCGCGCTGCTGCGCGCGCAGCGAGAAGGGGAGCGCGATGGCCGAGCGCGTCGGCACCTGGATGCCCTCGATCTCCCACGACTGCCGCACCGCGTCGTACAGCGGGTCGGTGTGGACGTCCTCGACGAGCACCGGCTCGCCGCTCGCGAGCGCCTTCCCGATCTCGGGGTAGCGGCTGAGCTCGATCTCGAGGTTCCGGAGCATCGGATTCTCGTAGGCCGCCACGACGACGCCGATCTCGTCTCCGGGCTGGGCGATCACCATCGAGCACTTCGACAACTCGAGCACGCGGGCGACGCGCCGCGCCAGGATCTGATAGATCTCCTCCGGCTTGAGCGAGTCGGTGATCTCGTGCAGAATGTCCATCATCTCGGCGTGGACGCGGGCTTCGTCGGCGCTCATCCGCGCCTCGCGCGCGCGCCGCTCGGCCTCCTCGCGCGCCTGCCGCAGCGCCCGACTCTGGCGGAGCCGCGCCTCGACCCGCGCGACCAGCTCGCGCACGCGGAAGGGCTTGGCGATGAAGTCGTCCGCGCCGAGTCCCAGGGAGCGGGTCGTCGCCTCCTCGGGCTGCATCGACGAGATCATGAGCACGGGGAGGTCCTGCCAGCGGGTGTCCCCCCGGATCTTCTCGAGGAGCTGCAGCCCGTCCACGCGCGGCATCATGATGTCGAGCATCAAGAGATCGGGCTTCTCGCGCTCGAGGCACTCCATCAGATGCTCGCCGCCCTCCACGGGCACCACGTCGTGCCCCTGCCCCTTGAGGATGTAGACGAGGGTCTTGAGGAGGGTCTTGTCGTCGTCGGCGACGACGATACGGGCCTTGGAGGCGACGGCCGTCACGCGCCGCGCTCCGCTGCCAGCTGCTCGACCTGCGCGGGATCGATATTCCCGCCGCTCACCACGAACACCGTGGGACCCGTGGGCGTGACGACGCCGCTTCGGAGCGCCGCCGCGGTGGCGGCCCCGGACGTCTCGACCGGCGACTCGACCTCACGGTTGAGCCAGACGGTCGCTTCGGCGATCGACTCGTCGGTCACGGTCACGGCGTCCACCCGTGGGCCGCGCGCCGCGAGATGGCGAAACACCAGCGCCCCCACGGAGAGCGGCAGGAGGCCGTCGGCGAGGCTCGCCGAGCGCTCGAGCCGCACCGGCTTCCCGGCCTCGAGGGCGGCGCCCAACTTCCGCGCCCCCTCGGGCTCGACGGCGGTGATCCGCGCGTCGGGGGCGAGCGCTCCGAGCGCGGTGGCGATCCCGGCGATCAGCCCGCCGCCGCCCACGGGCACGAGCACGTGCGCGACGTTCGGGAGATCTTCCGCGATCTCGAGGCCTGCCGTCCCCTGCCCCGCGATCACGTCGGGGTGGTCGAACGGGGGGACGACGGCGAGACCCTCGGCCTTCGCGAGGTCCATGGCTTTGGCGTAGCGGTCTTCCGAGGTCGTCCCCGCGAAGACCGGCTCGCCGCCCCAGCGCTTCACGCCGGCCACCTTCGTCGGCGGAGCAGTCTCGGGCATCACGATGACCGCCCGAATGCCCAGGCGCCGGGCCGCGAAGGCCACCGCCTGCCCGTGGTTGCCGCTGGAATAGGTGATCACGCCGCGCGCCCGTTCCGCCTCGGGGAGGCGGCGGACCGCGGTCCACGCGCCCCGCACCTTGAACGCGCCGACGGGCTGGCGGTTCTCGGGTTTGAGGAAGACCGGCACCCCGAACCGCTCGGCGAGCGCCGGCACCGGCACGAGGGGGGTACGCACCGCGACGCCTTCGAGGCCGCGGGCGGCCTCGCGGATGGCCTCGAGGGAGACGAGGCCCGCGTCGCGCGTGCTGGCGGTAGACGGTGTCACGGGGCCACGAATGTAGCCGTCTGCAGGCTAGACGTCCATTTCCCGCTGATCGCGGCCCTCCGAGACGACGGTCGGCTCGGATTCCTCGCCATTCCCGTTACCGTTCTCGCCCTCACCCTCGTCCTCCTTCACCACGCGGGTGACGTCCACCACCGTATCGCCGTCGTCGAGGTTCATCACCTTGACGCCCTGCGTGTTGCGGCCGATCACGCGGATCCCCTCGACGGGGACGCGGATGATGACGCCGTGGCGGGTGATCATCATCAACTCGTCATCGGGAAGCACTTCCTTGAGCGCCACGATCGAGCCGGTCTTGGCCGTCCGCTTGAGCGTGATGATGCCCTTCCCGCCGCGATGCTGTACGCGGTACTCGGAGAGCTCCGAGCGCTTGCCGAGCCCCTTCTCGCTCACCACGAGGAGCGTGGCGTCGCGGCGGATCACCACCATCCCGATCACGCGGTCGTCGCCCTCGAGCTGAATCCCGCGGACGCCGGTCGTAGCGCGCCCCATCTCGCGGACGTCGTTCTCGTGGAACCGGATGCTCATCCCCGCTCTCGTGGCGAGGACGATGTCGTTGGTCCCGTCGGTGACGGAGACGTCGATCAGCTCGTCACCCGACTCGATGTTGATGGCGTTGATGCCGTTGGCGCGCGGATTCCCGTAGGCCGAGAGCGCGGTCTTCTTCACCGTCCCGCTCGCGGTCGCAAAGATCAAGAACTTGTCCTCGCTGAACTCCCGCACGCCCACGAACGCGGCGATCCGCTCGTCGGGCTTGATGCTGATCAGGTTCACGACCGGTTTCCCGCGCGCGGCGCGGCCGCCCTGCGGGATGTCGTAGACCTTGAGCCAGTAGACCTGACCGGTCTGCGTGAAGAAGAGGACGTAGTCGTGCGTCGAGGCGATGAACAGGTGCTCGACCCAGTCGTCTTCCTTGGTGCCCATCCCGGCGAGTCCGCGGCCGCCGCGCCGCTGGCGGCGGTAGGTACTCACGGGGATGCGCTTGATGTATCCCGAATGGGAGATCGTGATCACCATGTCTTCCTCGGCGATCAGATCCTCGACGGAGAAATCGCCCTGGTCGGCCACGATCTCGGTGCGGCGCTCGTCGCCGAACTTCTTCTCGAGCGCCTCGAGCTCTTCCTTGAGCACCGCCAACCGCTTCTCGCGCGAGCCGAGCAGCTCCTTGAGCCCCTTGATGACCGCCCGGACCTCCTTGATCTCGGCCTCGAGCTTGTCGATCTCGAGCGAGGTGAGCCGGGCGAGCCGCATGTCGAGGATCGCCTTACTCTGCTTCTCGGAGAGATCGAACCGCTCGCGGAGCTGGGCGTCCGCGTCGTCCACGTCCGTGGCGCCGCGGATGATCTTGATGACCTCCTCGATGTTGTCGACCGCGATCTTGAGCCCCTCGAGGATGTGCTCGCGGGCTTCGGCGGCATCGAGATCGAACTGCGAGCGCCGGACGATCACCTCGTGGCGGTGATCGACGAAGTGCTGGAGGATCTCCTTGAGGGCCATCACCTTCGGCTGGCCGTCCACGAGCGCCAGCATGATGGCGCCGAAGGTGGCCTGCATCTGCGTGCCCTTGTAGAGCTGGTTCAGCACGACGTCGGCGTTGGCGTCGCGCTTCAACTCGATCACGATCCGCATGCCGTCACGGTCGGATTCATCACGCAGGTCGCTGATGTCGGGGGCCTTCTTGCTCCGCGCCTGCTCGGCGATCTGCTCGATCAGGCGCGTCTTGTTCACCTGGAAGGGAATCTCGGTGACGACGATCTGGGCCTTGCCGGTGGATTCCTTCTCTTCGATCTGCGCGCGGGCGCGCATGATGATCCGGCCGCGCCCCGTCTCGTAGCACTCCTTGATCCCGTCGCGGCCGTAGATGAAGCCGCCCGTCGGGAAATCGGGCCCCTTGATCAGCTTGCGGAGGTCCTTGATCTCGCACTCGGGGTTGTCCACCAGGTGGCGGATGGCGGCCCCCACCTCGCGCAGGTTGTGCGGCGGGATGTTGGTGGCCATGCCGACGGCGATGCCCGACGAGCCGTTGATTAGCAGATTCGGGAGCGCGGACGGGAGGACGGTGGGCTCTTCGAGCCGGTCGTCGAAGTTGGGCGCGAAGTTGACCGTCTGCTTCTCGATGTCGCGGAGCATCTCGACGGCGAGGGCGGTGAGACGCGCCTCCGTGTACCGGTAGGCGGCCGCGCTGTCACCGTCGATCGAGCCGAAGTTCCCCTGGCCGTCCACCAGCGGATAGCGGAGGGAGAAGTCCTGCACCATGCGCACGAGCGAGTCGTAGACGGCCGAATCGCCGTGCGGGTGGTACTTGCCGAGCACCTCACCGACGACCGTCGCCGATTTCTTGTACGGGCGCCCCGGCACGAGCCCCAACCCGCTCATCGCGTAGAGAATCCGCCGGTGCACCGGTTTGAGTCCGTCGCGCACGTCGGGCAGTGCGCGTTGGACGATGACGCTCATCGAGTAGTCGATGAACGACTCTTTCATCTCGTCTTCGATCAAGCGAGGGAGGATGCGTTCGCGCTGGTTGGGAGCGGTCATACTCGGCCTGTTGGAAATGAAAAAAGGGGCCCGGAAAAGACCCCTAGCGAGGTCCGGTAATTATACCTATTTCCGGGGGGGAAAACAATGGGCAGGATGGCTGGTAAGTTCCCTTGTGGCAAGGAGATAGGGATGGGTGGCAGGAGCGGAAGGAAAGACGGAGGCAGGGTGGCGGGGTGGCGGGGTGGCGGGGGATGGTGTCGAACCCTCTGCCACACTACCACGCTGCCACTCTACCTTCTCGTGTTCATCGCCTGCAGTGGTGGATCGCAGACCGGCTCCGCCGCCGTAACCATCGACACGCTCGGCAACGGCGCCGTCGTGGTGCACAACCCGGAGCATGGCCTCTGGGATTCGGCGAGCGCATGGCGGATCGTACCCGATCTCACCATCGGCCGCGCGGAGGGGAGCGGGCCAGAGACGTTCGGTCAGGTTGGGGCCGTGGCGGCCGATCGCGCCGGGCGGATCTACGTGCTCGACCGGCAGAGCCAGGAAGTGCGGGTCTTCGATTCTGCCGGAGCGTTCATGCGCACGATCGGCCGCCAGGGTGCGGGGCCCGGGGAGTTTCGCGGGGCGAATGGGTTGGCCCTCGACCGCGACGGGCGTCTCTGGGTCACCGACGAGCGGCTCGGACGGTACGATGTGTTCGACACCGCCGGCAACGTCGTTGCGACGTATCCCCGCACCACGGGCTCGCGGGGGTGGACTCCATCCGGACGATTTGTCACGTCCGGCGAACGGTACGATCTCGTGGACCTCATGTGGCGCGGGCACTATGCGATGGCGCTCGCTCACTACGACACGACGGCGAAGGGGTTCGTGGACACGCTCGTTCCGCCGAGCCCACCGACACCGCCTCTGTTCTACGAGTTCAGGGACGCGAGCGGGATTGGGACGATGGCGAGCGTTCCGTATCAGGCGAACGCCGTACTCCGCATCGGGCCGCGCGGAAACGTGTGGGGTGGACCGATCGACGGGTATCGTCTCCTCGAACTGAACCACCGGTGGGATACGGTGCGCGTCGTCGAGCGCGAGTATGCCCCCGTACCCGTGACGGCGACCGAGCGGGACTCCGCGATCGCGGGCCTCGTCAAGCTCGCCCGCGGGCACAAGGTGGACGGCTCGCTAATTCCCTCCACCAAGCCGCCGTTCCAGACGTTCATCGTGGCGGACGACGGCTCTCTCTGGGTCTTCCCCACGCCGGTGGTGGGTGCGCATGAGACACCGATGGACGTGTTCGATCGCATCGGACGATTCCTTGGCACACTCACCATTCCCGGTTCAGTCGCGTACAGGCTGGCGGCCCACCCGCTCGTTGTGCGTGATGGCCACGCGTACGCGCTGTAGGCTTGGGAATCGTAGCCGAGATTCGGTCGCGACCGCCCGCTACCGGATCTCAACCAGGTGACGGATCGTCGTGGCCCCCATCCCCCAGTTGTGCCTGTTTCGCCTGCGTCACCAACCGCGAAAGGAACTCCTGCTCCTCCTGGAGTCGGGTCACGTCGCGCGCAACACCATCGAGAGCGTCTTCCACGCGGCGCGTCCGCTCCTCACTGCTCCCCCACTCCCGAATCATGTTCTCGAGGCGCCGAGCATGGGCACTCACGGAACGCCATGCGACAGCGAATCCGACGGTAGCACCGCCAAGTGCAACAGTCAGGAGGAACAAGAGGAACGCAGCTTCGTTGGATTGCATGGTGAATACCTTAGGCGGAAGCGCCGGGCCTGCGCGTCACCGTCCCTTTCGTCACTCTCCAGTATCGACTCTCGCAATTCGATCCACGGTGCGTGGGGTTAGGTGACGGCGACGGCGTTCGATCCATCCGAGCTTGTGCGGCTCTCACGGCGAGCAGGCAGTATTGGTGCAGGAGGTGGCGTCGAACGTACAGACCGTCATCGTCCCCTCGGCGTACTCAGCACAAGAGTAGTCACATCCACCCAACCAGCACTGGCGGTAGCATTGATAGTGGCGACACGTCTGCATCGCGCGGAGTGGTTCTGGACGGACGAGCCAGCCGCCTGCAAGCCCAATCGCGAAAGACGCCACGACCACCGGAATCCAACGGGCGGCGCGGGCCTGCCTATCCCAAGATGACATGGAACCTGCGTGGAGCACAATCGTGAGTCCGAAACCGCTGGCAAGCAGTTGTCCTCATGACTGGTGTCCCGCTGGCAATTTCGTGTCTGCGGCGCCGGAGGCCGACCAGGCGATCCGCCGCCAACAAGCCCTGCTCTTCATGGAGCCGTGCGACCCGAAGCGCGACGTCCCCGCAGCCCTTGTGCGTTGATGAAGCAGCCAACGACGGCTACGACCTGCACGCGTCGGTGTAGCATCCGCTACTCCCATCCATGGCACACGTGGTCTGGTATCCAGCATTGTCGCGACACACAGTCTCCGCCCCCTCAATGCATCGTCGGAGCAAGCGTCTCCAGTTGATGTTCCGTGGGGACCCCAACGACCACGTCACGTTGCGACACGAATGTCGGAGTTGCGTGTAGAGCCAGTGCCTTGGCCAGCATGATCTCGCGATCAACTCTCCTAGCAGTTCCGGCATCGCGTAGACATCTGCGAAATTGGCGGAGGTTGTCTACCCCAACCGCACGCGCGGTGGTTGCCCAATTGGGATCACGGTCCCACGACTCGGTCTCGTACAGGTAATGGTATATTCGAGCGAAGCGCCCCTGCTCGCTCGCGCAGATTCCCGCTATTGCCGCGTCGCGGGCATATCGGTGCATCGGGAGTGGTAAGTTGACGAATGCCACGTGAAGACGGGGATGAGTCGCGATCAATGAGTCCAGTACAGGTACAGCCTCCCGACAGTACGGGCATTGAAAGTCACCGAACTCCACAAGAGATACCGCAAGTCGCGGATCGCCGTGGATTGTGAGCGCGTCACCTGATATTGTCGGCCAGAGGCTGTCCACGGCGGTCCGGAATGCTCGCTGTGCACGCCAACGCTCAATCCTCACACGCGCCCCCCCTCCCGGCCTAAAGAGCAGGTAGGCTATAGTGCCAATGAGCAGGGCCTGCCATGCTATCGAGAGTGTACGAGACATCCGTCGCTCTACGATCATCGACGAGACCGTCGGGGAGACACGGAGCTCGACGTGGCATGTGAGTCGTCCGCCTTGCTCTCGCTTATGCCCGACCGCGAAAGATCCGTGTCAACGGAATGTGGAAGGGGTGCACCAAGCTCGGACCAACGAACGATGCGTTGCAGGCCGATATAGCGCACTAGCACGTGCTCCTTGACATCGTCGAGCACGTTCTTGGATCTCGCGCGACGTTCCACCACCACTACCTGAGGAGTCGCGGCTTCGCCGCCGAGCGGACCATACACATACCGTTCGAGGCCGAGATTATATCGCCCGTCACCCGACACAACCTCGTCGAAGTTAGCGATGTTCCGCAAATGCTCAAGTCCGTTTCGGACAGACCAGTCACGAGCCACGCCCACGGCGGCAAATGCAAGGCCCATGCGCTTGGCCTCTTGGCTGACCTGCGTCACGGCAGATCGCACAGCCGCGCGGAGTTCGGGCATGTTCGACCAGCGGCAGTTCGATGCTCCGACGTAGATAAGCAGGAGGTCTGGAATCGAGTCAATGGTGTAGCTGGCCGACGCCGACGTTGGTCCTTCCCAAGTCACCGATATGGACGGCACAGGGACGACGTGCGACACGCCGAGGGTGCTTCCCACAAGCGCGGCTAGCGATCCAGCAAGTACGTAGACGCTCCTACGGTTACGAAGCCACATACCGTTACCTCCCCGCGGCAGATGAGTAGCTGTCTTCTACTAGTCGAGGCCACGGCTCTTCCTTCGTGCCCCATACGCCGTAGAGATTTTCCTCATCCGCATCAAGGACCATCGGAACCGATGACTGAACACGTGCGCCGTCGCCACTCCGCGCGTCGATCAAGTATGAACGCTGCTGTACACTGGACTCATTCAAGCTGTCCTCCACTACCCGGAATACCTGAAGGAGCAACCAGTGTCGCGGGACCGCCAACAAGGTGGCAACCATGTCCCCCGTTGCGCCAATCTTCACCCGGGGTGCGCCTTGTGGCGATCGTGTCTCCGTAATGTCGGTAGGTGCGAAATTGGCGATCCGAGCGATCCAACGGCGCGTTCCGGTTGAATCGAATGCGGCGACGATCGGTAGATACTTGTATCCCAACACAACGATCCCGTCACTCGGTGCACACGCAATGGGGCCTTCGGACATTTGTTCGACCACGAGCGGGTTGTCGGAGCGGTATGCGTCGGCGAACTCCCGTACGGGCTGGCCGGAGACCAAATCAAACTCGTGAATCAGTTTGCCTGATGCCCCCGCCGCGCGCACGAATAGCGCGCTGCCCATAACGCAAATGTCGTCCGGAGCGACTTCGGTTCGCCAGGTCCGAACCAGCGTGCGTGCGGAATCGCGCAGGTCGAACATCTTGATGCCATTGGCACGGTCCGCCACGACGAGTTCATCCGCGGTGTCGCGGGCCACCGCTACCGGGCTCCTGAATTGTCGCGGCCCACCACCTGGTCCTCCAAGTTTGCCACGGAACTTCAGCGTGGGTGAGAATATGCGTATCTCGTCGTATTGTGAGTCGAGCACATATACATTTCCGGCATCGTCGGTAGCGATGTCCCTGATTTCTCCAAACACTGTTGCTGCCGGGCCGCTCAATGTGCCAACCATATGGGTGCGCCGCGCATTCGCCAATTCCCGTAGTTCCACACGAAACGCGTGCAATGCGGACGGAGGAAGACCGTTCACGATCGTGGGCCGCCCAGCGGCTAGATCTGCCGCCGTGGGGTGGTGGATCTCACGCGCCTTTCGGCTGGTACATGCGAGCGCAACGATCGCAAGTCCGCACAATACGACGTGTAACCCGCGCCACCCTCCGGGTCCTCGATGGCGCAGTAATTGAAGATGCGACCCAGTCATCAATCGGGCACTCTGAACCGCCCCGGGTTTTCCGGAGGCTCGGTTAGTTGAGTACCAAGGCCGGGCGATCGGCCTGGGCACGGTGGAACGCCTCCTCGTACTCCGCCGGCGGCACGTAGCCGAGCGGTTCCATCAGCCGCTGACTATTGTACCACGCGACCCATTCGAGCGTGGCGTACTCGACGTCCTCGAGGCCCTTCCAGGGCCCCAGATGATAGATCACCTCGGCCTTGTAGAGGCCGTTGATCGTTTCGGCGAGCGCGTTGTCGTACGCGTCGCCGCGGGAGCCGACCGAGGGTTCGATCCCCGCCGCCAGCAGGCGCTCGGTGTAGCGGATGGCCAGATATTGCGACCCCCGGTCGCTGTGGTGGATGAGCGGCCCGTCGGTCGCGCGGTCGTACAAGGCCTGCTCCAAGGCATCCAGCGCGAGAGCGCTGCGCATCGATGTCGACGCGCGCCAGCCCACGATGCGGCGCGAGAACGCGTCGGTGACGAAGGCGACGTACACGAAGCCCCGCCACGTCGCGACATACGTGAAGTCCGAGACCCAGAGCTGGTTGGGCCGGGTCGCAGTGAAGTCGCGCTGCACCAAGTCGAGCGGCCGCTCGGCCAGCCCGTCGGGGCGCGTGGTCTGCACCCAGCGCCCGCGGATGATCCCCCGCAGGCCCAGGCCGCGATACAGGCGCTCCACGGTGCACCGGGCCACGGTCCGGCCTTCGCGGCCGAGCGCCTTCCAGACCTTCTTCGCGCCATACCGTCGACGGGTGGCCTCCCACACGCGCACGATCTCGGGCTGCAGCACCGCGTCGGTCTGGGCCCGCTTCGGCAACTGCGACGGGTCGGCCTGGCGCGCCTTCTGCTCGTGGTACGTCGACGGAGCGATCGGCAGCACCGCGCAGATCGGCTCGACTCCATACGGTCCCCGATGGTCATCCACAAACCGGACCATCACGTCCCGCGGCGGTCGAGCTCCGCCTGGGCAAAATACGCCGCGGCCTTCTTGAGAATCTCATTCGCGCGCCGCAGCTCGCGATTCTCCTTCTCCAACGCCTTGAGCCGTGCCTGCTCGTCCGTCGTCAGCCCCGGGCGCTCGCCCGCATCCCGCTCCACCTGGCGCACCCAGCGCCGCAGCGTCTCGGGCGTACAACCGAGCTTCTCACTGATCGACGCAATCGCCGCCCATTGCGAGGGATACTCCCGTCCCTGCTCCCGGACCATCCGGACCGCCCGCTCCCGGACCTCCGGCGAATACCGCGTCCGCTTGTCCATGACTCCATCCTCTCACACCATGGAGTCTCCGGCAATCCCGGGGCGGTTCACTCCGTAGGGTGACTCGTCGAACCGACGGGACGAAGGACGCACGGATTGGCTACGCCCTGTGCTAGGGCGAGCAGGCATCAGTACTGCAAGTTCCATCCCCGGCCACCGGACATGACGTGTTGTGTCCAGTGTTGTCGATACACTTGTACGAGCACCATGAACCGAGGAAACAGTCCCTGTTGCATTCATCTTGCTCACATGTTTGCGTTGCGTGCAGCGGCTGAGGCTGAACCAACCACCCGACACCCAGTCCAAACGCGAGGCAAGTGATAACGACGCCGACGGGCGCGGCAACCTTCCGTATCAAGCTCTTGGCAGTGGACATCGTTTTCTCCCTCTAATGAAATTTCACCTATCGAACAATGCGGGCGTCCTCGCCCCGGAGTCTCGTGGGATGGCCTCGCACGACTTGTCGCCATGCAGATCGCATCGCACGACTGGAATATCGGCTCGCGATCCGGATGGAAAACCATTCTTCGCGCGGGGACACTCGCGGACACGCTAAATCCCGCCTTGCGCCCTCCGCCCATCAACTCATTCCATTGTGGCCCTATTCTCGAGCCTGACTACGGGATTACCCTACCACCTAAGGTTCCACCCCACCAGGCAAAACCGCGCCACCCCCGGTCAAATCGCGCCACGACTTTCCGGGCCCCCCTTGCGGTCACTCCGCCCGCGTGCCATGCTCGCCTTCCGCCCGACCTTGGGGTGCACGATGCCCAGTCCTGCACGAATCCTCCTCGCGATCCGCGATTTCCGCGCCGCGGCCGTCGCGACAGCCGTGTGCATGCAGTTGGGTTTCACGCCGACGCCACTCGCTCGATTGCCAGATGCCGACGACGATCTTCCGCCGGCCGCGGCGCTGATCGCGGACGACGAACCCACCGACGCCGTCCTGCGCCGGCTCAGCGCGTTGCGCCGCCGGGCTCCGTCGCTGCCGATCGTGCTCTTCCCGCCCGCGCACAAGGGCATCCTGGAGCTGGTACAGAACGTTGAGGGCGTTTCGGGACTCAAGGTGGTGGGCTGTTGGGGGGAGGCAGACGACGCCGAGCGGCTTCGCGCCGGCCTCGACCGGCTGCTCGCCTCGGTCCCGGGTGCGGCGGTCCTCGGGGCGCTCGCTGAGCTCCTGCCGACGGGGGGCCCGCGCCCGCCCCTCGACATCGCCCGCGCCGTGCTCCGGCTCCGCGTCCCCGGGAAGCACCCCTCAGTCACCGCGATCGCCCAGGTGCTCGGCGACGCCCCGCGCACCCTGCAGCGCCGGTGGCCGTCGACACTGCCGACCCCGAAGGTCTTCGACGACCTGGTCACGCTGGTCTACGCGATCTATATCCACGCATGGGGCGGGGCGAGCTGGGAGCGGATCGCGCGCTCGCTGGGGATGGAGCCGAAGACCCTGAGCCACCTGCGCAAACAGTGGGTCCCGTCCGCGCCCGGCACCGATCAGTTGACCACCGCCCTGCTCGTGCTGGCCGAGCACTGCCGAGCGCCACGAGCGGCCGTGGAGCGCGCGCTCACCATCCTGCGACGGACGGGGACGGACTCGGGATGTTGAGTGCGCCCCCGATAGCGTCCGGTGTTTTCCTCAGGACGACCGTCATCATCCACTGCGCCTGACCCCACGGCGCAGGGTGGCGGACAGCGGGAGATGCGCCCGTTCACGGGCAGCACGCGCCGCATGCGCTCTCAACTCCCGCCATCCGCGAATGGATCGCGGACCGTCAGTCCATCGAACCGCCGGAAATCCCGATCGCCGGTGACCAGCTCCGAGACTCCATGCTCCAGACAGAGGGCCGCGATGTGCGCGTCGTGGAGGAGATTCCCCGTCGCATCGGCTCCGCGCACTACGTGGTCCATCACGTCGGCGTGCCTCAGCGTCTCCGAGAGGAGCATGAGCGACGGTGACGCGAGCACGGCCCCAACATCGGCGAGCGCGACATCCAGCGGGACCGGCGGGTGGAAGACGCGGGGATGTGTCACGACCCGCAGAAACTCGTATACGCACGGCCACGGAATCGCCCACGCCTCCCCGCCCTCGGCACACTCGGCGAGCACCTCGCGTGCCCGGGCGTGATGGCGGCTGGTGGTGATCTCGGCGTAGACCAAGACGTTGGTGTCGAGTGCCCGCACCGTCAGCGCCCGTCCATCAGATCGAACAAGGTGTCGCGATCGAGCAGATCCACGCCCGGTTGCTCCGCCGCCTCCCACCCGTGCAGCACGAGGGAGTACGGCTCACGGTCCCGCGCCACGAGCGCCTGACGCAACAGCTGGTTGGTCACGTCCTGAAGCGTCCGGCCCTCGGCGGCGGCCCGCTGCTTCAATCGCCGCAGCACGACGTCATCGAGCTTCACGGTCGTTCTCTTCATACATCAAGATGTACAGATGAGACATCTTGATGTCAAGTTGATGTTCAGCCACCTGCTCCGCGGCCAGGGCGCCGAGCGCGTCTCGAGAGATTGTCCCGACGATCATAGGGCGAGGCGGCGGCGGACGCGCAATCAGATCTCAGGGGCGCAGGGCGAAATCGTGCGCGGGGAAATCGAGTGGACGGTGGCCGAGGGGCCGTCTGGGCGGCCTCCCATCCCGAGATCCCGGGGGTTCGGCGTCATAGACTCGAGGATCCGTCGCATCCGTCGTGGAGGATGCCGCTGAAGCGGCACCTCGGCGCGTGCTGTCGCCGAGGCGACAACGCGCGGGGCCCCGGCGCAGCCGTTGCCGCTATGGGACGTTGCCGGGAATTTCCAGAACGGTCAGTTCAGCATCCGCGATGAGCCGCTCGATGGCCGCAACGTGCGCGCGGAGCACCGCGACGACATCCACGTTCCGCCAGGCGCCGCTCCCGAGCCAGATCACCTTCGGGGGCGCCCCGAGTTCCAAGCTCAGTCGCACGAAGTCCTCGTCTCGTGTCACAAGGACGCAGTCGCTTGTCTGGGCAAGGCGCCATACGTCGCGGTCGGATGCGCCACCGTGGCCGAGTTGACGAACGTGGAGACTGCCGGGGTAGAGATCCGCGAGCGGCTTGAGCACCGCCTCGGAGAGATTCTCGTCGAGCAGGAGCCGCACGCGCCGTCAGACGGCCGGGACTACCAGTGACCGGCGCTCCCGTGCGGCGGCGTACGTGAGACAGGCGAGGACGTCCTCGTGGCTGAGTTGCGGGAAGTCGGCCAAGAGCTCCGCTTCCGACGCCCCGCTCGCGAGATAGGAGAGCACTTCCCCAACGGCGATTCGGGTCCCTTTGACGCAGGGTTTCCCAAACCGAATTTCAGGGTTGATCGCGATACGGGCGATGCCAGCCATGGCGGTAGACTAACGCGGCGTCCGGGGGAAGGCAATCGACGCTCCAAAGGCACCGTTCCCCGCGCGACGTCGTATGCCTGTGGGTGGCGGCGAACGAGTACGTTTCACCCGAGGAGAGGGTGCTCAATCCCGACTTCAGCGATCTGTTGTCCGCGTTTATCGGAGAGCGCGTTGAGTCCCTCGTGGTGGGCGCGTACGCCCTTGCGGCCCACGGCATTCCTCGCGCGACGGGCGATCTGGACGTGTGGGTTCGGCGGTCGCCGGCGAATGCCGCCCGGGTCTACCGCGCTGCTCGCCGCGTTCGGAGCGCCGCTCACGGAGATCGTGGAGGCGGATTTCGTCGCACCGGACCTCGTCGTCCAGATCGGCGTAGAGCCCAACCGCATCGACATCCTGACGTCCATCGACGGCGTCGAGTTCGACGCCGCGTGGCTCGAAGCCGCCATCGCTCTGCGCTCGCGCTACGCGCCGCCGGCTCACGCATCGGTGAGCCACTCGTGCGAGATCACCATCCGCCGTTTACAGGGATCATCGCGGACGCCGCCGACGATGTCTGGGTGGTAACTTGGGGGAAGGGTCGGCAGGATCTCTTATAAGGCGTAACTCCAGGCCGATCTCTCGGGCCCGGTCATCACCGGGCAGGTCTCACCGCACGATCCGAAAGCGCCGCACCTGCTCCACACCCAACTCATCGGTCCATATGCCGAGGATGTAGTCGTGTGTGATGACGCGAATCCCAAGCTGGTTCGGCAGCGATAAGGTCCCGGCGATTCGAAGGTCGGGATCCAGTACTACGGCTCTTCTAGGCGCTGAGTCCATCGTGCTCGTTTCGATCAGCCACAGTCCACCGTCTTCTGTGGCGCAAATGTCCTCAATCAGTGATTTCTGCGATGGTAGCGGCATGTCGGCATATGCCGCGCGGAACATGGCGGCGGCTGGCGGCGGGGCGTTCGCCAGAAGCTTCTGCTTTGCGGCCTCCTTCTCGTGATTGGTCACGTGTGCGCGATTTGTGGGTGGAGGACGGAAGATCCGCTCAAGCACGCCTTTCAGGCCCAGCTTTTTGATTTCACCCGTGTAATTGTCGGCGAGGATGACCGCACGGGGTGTGGCGGCCAGTTCCGTGTTGTGGCCCCACGGGATGGCCATCGGCTCGAACATGACGCGGTTTACAGAGGCTGGTTTGTATACCTCCCACCCAGCAGCCGAGGTGACCGGGGCCACATAATGGCCATCCCGGTCGTACAGTCGAATATCGAACCCCAGCCGACTGACGCCTTGCGGGGCGTTGTCATACGATCGCAGGCTCCTCACGATGAGCCCCCCCTGGTCCGTTGTCGCGAGCACCTCGGGATTTGACGGAGCCTCACCGGGGCGCCCCAAATGAAACTCGCGGACAAAGCGCCCCGCGGAATCGAAGACCTGATACCTCATCAACTGCGCATCGTACGCCAGTAGAGAATCCGGGTAGAGACGGTGAATGCCGACGAGGTCTCGGAACTCGCCCGGCCCCTCCCCTTCCCGTCCCGATGCCCGGATGAGTCTGTCATTGCGGTCGAACCAGAGGATCTCGCTAGACCCCCCATTGGCCACCGCGGTCCGGCCCGACGGGAAGGTCACGAGACCCCTGATGCGGTAGAGAGGTACGGAATCACCAGTGTCGGCACGGCGGGCGCCGACCGGACGATGGCGAGCGGCCTTCGATTCGGCCGGGCCAGGATGATCTCGCCGGTCCCGCCGTTAGCGACGACGAAGTAGCCGTCCGGATGCCAGGTCCAGTGGTACC
>Ga0209919_1000626_pt1 | contig 17576 bp, 12 predicted proteins | sample SalPon2A_C_D2_MG_FD_185721 | JGI IMG/M metagenome (GOLD analysis project Ga0209919, IMG submission 185721) | Soil microbial communities from South San Francisco under conditions of wetland restoration - Salt Pond MetaG R2A_C_D2_MG (SPAdes)... | ecosystem: Environmental > Terrestrial > Soil >... | reverse complement strand
AATTATAAATTTTAAGTTCTGGTTCTTTTGATTTAGAATCTTTGCAGCATTTAAGAATTCTTCGTGCCCTTTCCCGGGACTGAATCTGCCCATCATTCCTATTACAATTTCATCTCGGTTAAAACCATATTCCGATCTCACCTCTTCCCTATTTGTTTTGGAAGGATCAAAATTATTAATATTTATACCATTATGAACAAGCAAAATTTGTTTTTTTGAAAGAGGTGTGGTCTCAATCAAATTCTTTTTAATAACACTGCTTATTGCCAGGGCTATATTTACCCGGTTATATACGCGCTTGTGAAGAAAATCTTTTTTAACTATATAAGATCCCACATGCTTTGTCAGAATTAGTGGAGATTTATTTCGCGAAATTTTTAAGGCAGGTACAATAGTCCACAAATCACCCGAAGAATGGGCATGAAACAAATCAAATTTTTTCGTTTTCAAATAAGACATTAATTTCGATATACCGGCAGGATTAACACTGTTTGCGGAATTGAGTGTAAAAGATTTAACACCTTTTTTTTTAGCTTCTTTTTGCATTTTTGAATTAGTGAGGCAAAGTAACTCTACGGCAATCTTTCTCTCCATAAGCTGCTGCATCTGAGTAATTGTCAGCATCTCCATGCCGCCCCAGCTATTTGAAAGGCAGGAAAAAAGTATGTTCATAAATTATTTATAAAACAATGATTAAAAATTATGATCAGTAAATTTTCTTTAGTTTAACATCAGTAAAATAATGCAGAAGTATTTCATCAAAATAATAACCATCAGATGCCATTACTCCCGCCCCGATCTGGCATAAACCAACTCCGTGTCCCCACCCTGCGCCATGCAGAATAAATCTCGCGGGCGAACTTTCTTTTTGTCCGACTTTTTCAACTACAAATGCCGAGCTGTATAAATGTGATGGTGAAAGATATCTTCGAATTTCAAGCTCCTTTCCTACAATAAGTGTTTTTTGAGTACCAACAATTTTTAATTTGATTAACCTGCCTGAAACTCCACGCTCCAGGGGAATAAGATCTATAATTTCTCCGAAATCGATTCCACTTTTTTCTTTAATAATTTCTGAAATTTTCTTGCGGCTGTATTCTACTTTCCACCTGAAAAAATCTTTTGTGGATTGATCAAAATCAACAAGAATCTTAGAAAGTACAGCCCTGTCTGTTGTATTACAAAATGAATGCGGCTTTCCTCTTACCCACTTTTCAGCATTTTCTTCTTTAGCTAGGTTCAGGTTAAAATTTTCAGGTTCATATTTATAATCGATTACAGATTTTAAATATGGATGATTGACTGGTGCCCAAACGTTTTCAAAATTTTCAGAAATTCCACCACAGCATTTCGAATATCGTGCATCACAAATTTCATCTCCGTTCATCAGAACTAATCCCGCTGTCTGCTCTGTTGCTATACTCGCAACCCCTGTAAACACTTTTGTAATTCCGTGATATCTCTGGCAATGATCATCGTTACAGACATCAAAAAGATCGTGCTCTTCCCTGTCGTACCATTTAATATGCTCGGTATCCGAATCATAACCGATACCGGTTTTTTCTTTTCCCTTTTTTGATAGCTGTGAAAGAAGCCAGCTTCGTGAAATAATTGCATGGGCTTTCAATGCATCAACCGGACTCTTTGCACTCATCTCAGAAGAGATTACACTTGTTAGATAATTTTCTATCGGAAGAATATTTATTACTGTAATTTTATCTTCGTTTTTCAGCAACTTTAACTGGCCAATAAATCTTTCATTTTCTTTTTTTTGCCAGTGGAATTTATCACCAACACTTACATTCCTTATGAGAAACGATTCCATTCCCATTTCCTGGGGTTCAAAAATTATCTCGCCTATAATTTCCAGTTTCTCATTTTCACGCCTGCAAATAATTTTATCACCAACTATTTCAGCAGAGTATCTTCCGCTGAAAGTATTTTTCATTCCGTAACATTTAAAATCACCATACAGCTCAAATTGTACCTGTTTTTCAGTAAGAATGCCAACACTTATCATTGGCTGCTGATTAGTCATTTAATTTTCCGTTATTCTAATTTTCTGGAATTGCATTATATCTAATTACTATTCAAAATATACACATAAACTTAAATAGTTTTAGAACAGAAATTCCTTCATTTTTTTAGAAATTCGAACAAAAATTCCAGTTTTCAGAAATATGTGGATGGAATATTAGCACGAATCTTTATAACTTGTGCCACTTCATATCAAAAAAATTCTTAATTACGCTTAAATATACTTTTATGAAAAAACCACAGACCAAAACGATAAATATTATTGGATTTCCTATGGACCTCGGCGCCGGCAGAAGAGGCGTGGACATGGGTCCTTCCGCTATAAGAATAGCCGGACTAACTGAAAAGCTTGAAAAACTTGGGTATAAAGTTATCGACACCGGCGACGTTCACATAGAAATAATGGAACGTCAGACAATTACCAATCCGAAATTGAAATATGTAAATCAAATAATTAAAACAGCTACTACACTGGCTAAGAAAGTTGAAAGAACTCTTGAACAGGATAGATTTCCGCTATGTGTTGGCGGCGATCATTCAATGGCACTTGGTTCAATAGCCGGAATTTCTGCTTATTGCAAAAAGCACAAAAAGAAACTTGGTGTTATCTGGATTGACGCTCACTCTGACATGAACACTGATACAATATCCCCTTCTGGAAATATTCACGGTATGCCACTTTCCGCTTCTCTTGGATTAGGTAATGAAAAACTAACTAAACTTTATGGATTTTCACCAAAACTAGCTCCAGAAAACTGTGCGTTAATAGGAATAAGAAGTATAGATAAACTTGAAAGAGATCTGGTAAAGAAAATACATCTGCCTGTATATACAATGACAGATGTTGATAAACTCGGGGTCCACAGAATTATCTCACGCGTTTTGAAAGAATTCAAAGAAAAAGTGGACCACATTCACGTTAGTTTTGACCTTGATAGCGTTGACCCTACAGTAGCGCCGGGAGTTGGTACACCGGTACCGGGCGGACTTAGTTACAGGGAAGCACATTTATTAATGGAAGCAATTGCCGATTGTGGTTGTATGTCTTCGCTTGAAATTACTGAAGTAAACCCGATCCTGGATGATAAAAATAAAAGCGCTGATTTTGCAGTTGACATAATTGCATCAAGTATGGGAATGAGAATTTTATAAAATAGTGTTAAATTGCCTTAGTGCAATTAGTCCTTATATCTTCTGATAATTAAAGCTGATTACCAAGTGAAAATTTACCAATCAATCTTAACCTACCTATTAATATTTTTAGCCCTGACATTAATATTAAAAATCTTCGGAATAATTTCTTTATCCGGTAGTGAGCTTGTTGGTTATGCATTCGTGTTTTTCGGTGTTAGTTCTTCATACGTTTCATTCGGGCAGAATCAACCTCTTAGCCTCTTCCTGGGAACCGTTATTTTCCTTATAGGAATATTGCTTTATATAGTTAATAATTTTTTAATTTTCTGGAATTCACAACTTTATCTGCCTACATCTTTACTAATGGTAGGAATTGCATTCTTAATGGTTTACTATGATGATACTAAGAGAAGAAAGACAATTTTTCTTTCATGTATTTTTCTTTTACTCGGAATAATTTTTACTATTATTATTGGAAATATTAGTTTTGTTTCCTTTTGGAGTTCGGTCTTCAGGGTAGCAGAAAATTATTGGCCTGTTATAATAATTACAATAGGAATTTTATTTCTTGTCTGGTGGGATGAAAAAGGGCACAGCTAAAATGTACTTTTCAACATAACGTCACCAGTAGGCACTTCGGAACCGTCTTTAGGTTCCTGGGTGAGTATAAAACCCACTTTTCTTAAATCAGTGATACTCGGAAGATCGAATGCAATGTAAGATAAATCGTCTGCTGATTTGAATATTGCGAGCGAATAATATTGCCTATTAATTTCTATCCATAACTGGTAAACGTTATCATTGGAAAGTTCTTGCATATTTGAAACTTGTATAAAGCCCTTACTGTTATCCGGGCTTACAAATAACTTACCATATGTATTTGGGGGAGCTTTAACTGCTTCAAGATTTAATGTTTTTAAGTCCTTTGATGTCAGGATTAATTGAAGTTGTCTGTTTTGACTAGCCTCATCAGACAGATTAGTAATTTGATTATTCAGGGAATTAATTTTTATCTCATTTTCTGCTACGTTACTGCTAATCTTTAGGTACAAGATAATAAAGCCTATTATGACTATTAGTATAAATAGAATGATCAGAAATTTAGAATTTCTACTTTCCTTCTTATTCTTATCGCCTTCTTTTGAATATTTCTTTTCTAAATAACTTAGTTTTTCTTTCGGCTTTTCAATACTCTCAGTTAGATCAACGTCAATATCAGAAAGGGTATCAATTTCATTCTCTGCTGTTTTATGCAGTTCTTTTTCATTTTCCCTGGAAATTTCTTTTGCAGGGTCCTGGACCGGGGGACTAAACATCTCGGCTGTTCTTCTGATTGGTACTACAGGTTCAAAATCTTCTGCCGTTGATTCTTTCTGTGTCTTTGGTTCTTCTGAAGCTTCTCTTTTTTCTTCAACTACATCAGGAATTACCCGTGGTGTGGGTTTATTCTTATTTAGTTTCGCTCTTTTTGCTTTTATTTCATCACGAATCCGGTAAAGTTTTCTGGCTACAGTATCTTTTACTTCCGAAGCTGGGGTTTCAATTGCTAAAATTGAGGGAAGTAATGAAGACAAATTCTGATACTCTCCTAATTCCTGCCAGGGAAAACTCCCTTCCGAATCAAGATAAGATTTTAATTTTGCAAGATCTCCACCATCCAGACAGCCAAAGGAATATGCATAAAGGAGCTCAATATATTCACTATTATCAATCACTATGAATCTCCCTTTAATAAAAATTCTTTCAGATTAGTTGAAGCAATTTTTATTTTTGATTTCACAGTTGAATAAGGAATATTTAGCTTTTCGGCTATTTCACTCTGTGTGAATCCTTCATAGAAAGCGAGGTAAAGAACATATTTTTGTGCATCGGTCAATCTGTTAAGGGCTGTCTCTACACTATCTTTAATACTTAGCGCTGTTTTAATATCAAGGGGATCAATGTTTTTTGAAAGTTTAGGAATTATAAATTCATCTTCATATTCATCGGTATATTCAGGTAAATCATTCCCGCGCGATCTGCGCGAAGTATCCACAGCTTTATTCCTGGCAAGTATCACCAACCATGTATAAACATTACCTTTATACACATCAAATAACTGAACCTTGCGCCATATAATTACAAAAACCTCTGTAAGAATTTCCTCGGCCTGTTCCTTTTCTTTTACGGTTTTTTTAATCAGGGTATAAAGGAGTGGGGAATATCTGTTATACAGAATTTCCAGGGCCTTCGAATCATAAGAAGAAACCCTTTTCATAATTTCTATATCAGATAAATTAGCATTTTGAGGCAATGTGTGCCGCTCAATTTGTGATTAATTTCTTAACTTATGAAATTTAACAAATTTACAGATCAATTTGAAACAATAGATTTTATCATTTCCACCGATTGGTCTATGGTGTACAAATATTCGACTATTTATGCTGACCTCTGATTTTATTATCTTTATTTATCCATTTTAATCGGAAAAGGAATATGGCTTCAGGAGAGATTAGACAACAATTTTTAGAGTTTTTCAAAAATAAAGATCACCGGATAGTGCCAAGTTCCCCCGTGGTTCCATTCGATGACCCCACTTTGCTATTTACAAATGCGGGAATGAATCAATTTAAAGACGTATTTCTCGGAACGGGTAAAAGGGAATATTCGCGCGCTGCAGATACTCAGAAGTGTATTCGTGTTAGCGGGAAGCATAATGATCTTGAAGAGGTTGGACATGACACATATCATCACACTTTTTTCGAGATGCTCGGCAACTGGTCATTCGGAGATTATTATAAAAAAGAAGCAATTAAATGGGGTTGGGAATTACTTACAGAGGTATGGAAACTTCCGAAGGAAAGACTTTACGCAACAGTTTACAGAACTGATGATGAAGCTCTTGAAATCTGGAAAAATGAAACCGATATAAATCCTGAACACATTTTAAAGTTTGACGAAAAAGATAATTTCTGGGAAATGGGCGAAACAGGTCCCTGCGGCCCCTGCTCAGAAATTCACATAAATTTAAGTGATGATTTTGAAAACCCGAAGTGGGTAAATGCAGGAAAACCGGAATGCATTGAATTATGGAATCTTGTTTTTATTCAGTATAACCGGGACGAAAAGGGTAACCTTCACGACCTTCCTTCAAAACACGTAGATACAGGAATGGGTTTTGAAAGAATGTGTGCTGTACTTCAGAAAAAAAGTTCTAATTATGACACCGATGTTTTCGCGCCTTTGATAGAAAAAGTCTCAAAGATGTCCAGCATTAAATATGAGGCTGAAGAAAATAAAATTCCGATGCGAGTAATTGCAGATCATATACGCACGCTTACATTCGCAATTGCAGACGGAGCCGTACCTGGAAACGACGGACGTGGTTATGTTTTACGAAGAATTCTAAGAAGAGCCGCCCGCTACGGAAGAAAACTAGATTTGAAAAAGCCATTTCTTTTTGAACTGGTTGACATCGTTGTTAAAGATATGGGTGAAGTCTTCCCTGAGATTAATGAGAAAAAACCATACGTTAAAAAAGTTGTAAAAGCAGAAGAAGAAAGCTTCAACGCAACACTTGACCGCGGAATTGAATTATTTGATGAAGTAATTACAAACCTTAAGGATCAGGATAAAAATATAATTCCCGGAGAAAATGTTTTTAAGCTATATGATACTTTTGGTTTTCCGGTTGACCTTACAAATGTAATGGCAAAAGAAAATGGTTTTCGAATTGATGAAACCGGCTTTAATAATTTAATGGCTGAACAGAAACAAAAAGGCAGGGAAGCTTCCAAGGACAAATTTGTTTCTGTAAACGTTTCAATTAATGATCTTAGCGGATTTGAATTAACAGAAGATAAAAATCCCGAATTTACCGGTTATGACGAACTAAAATCAAATTCTAAAATTATCGGCCATAAAAAAGAAAGTGGAAACGATTTTATTCTTCTGGATAAAACTCCTTTTTATGTTGAGGCTGGTGGTCAGATAGATGATCTCGGTGAGATTGATACCGGGAAATCAAAACTAAAAGTAGTTGATGTAACAAAAGTTGATAACAAAACAATCCACATAGTCGAAAACAAACAGGACAACCCCGTAATTCCCGGAACGGATGTTATTGCTCACGTTGACGAAAACAGGCGCTGGGATATTATGAGAAATCATTCGGCAACACACTTTATGCATGCCGCCCTGAGAAAAATTTTAGGAACCCACGTTCACCAGGCCGGTTCTTATGTTGGTCCGGATAGATTACGCTTTGACTTTACCCACTTTTCAAAACTTTCGGACATTGAGTTAAAAGACATTGAATCAATGGTAAATGAAGAACTAAGAAGGAATATTCAGCTTCAGCACCACAGGAACATTCCTTTTGATCAGGCAAAAAAAATGGGTGCGCTGATGTTCTTCGGCGACAAATACGGAGATAAGGTAAACGTCGTTCAATTCGGGGATTTCAGCATGGAATTCTGCGGTGGTACACACGTTAAAAATTCTTCCGAGATCGGGCTTTTCAAGATTATAAGCGAATCATCCATTGCAAGCGGAGTTAGAAGAATTGAAGCCATAACCGGTAGCGGTGTTGAAGCTTACATTCAGCAACAACTCGATTTAATTAAACAGCAGGAAGAAAAATATGCACAGCTTGCCGAGGAAAAGAAAAAAATTGAGAAAGAAATTTCAGGATTAAAACTGCAGGACAAACTGGGACAAATTGATTCAGTAACTAAAAATTTCAGCGATGTAAACGGAATAAATGTTTATAAAGCGAAAGTAGATGCAGACAATATGGATGAGCTGATATCCTTCGGGGATGAACTGAGAAATAAGATTAAAAACGGGTTGGGTGTTTTGTTTGCAGAGATTGAAGGAAAAGTAGGAATTGTTTGTGTTGTTTCCGATAACCTGATAAAAGAAAAAAAACTTTCAGCAGGAAAAATTGTTGGAGATCTCGCAAAGCTTGTCGGCGGTGGTGGTGGTGGCAGGCCTCACCTTGCAACGGCGGGCGGTAAAGAAGTGAACAACATTCCTTCTGCCTTAAAAGAAGTTGAAAAAATAGTTGGCAAATTTTTATAAAATCGTTTTTGTCATTTCTAACCCGTCGGTTGACGGATGAGAAATCTTGAAATAACATCTAAACAGATTTTTCAGTCGTCCCGAAAGATCGGAACTCCTTCGAAATGACAACAATATTTATCTTGTCTGAAGACTTATAATTTCCATTATGTCAAAAACGAAAATAAAATATATCTGTTCCAATTGTGGTTATGACTCTCTGAAATGGCTGGGTAAATGTCCGGAATGCGATAGCTGGAATTCTTTTACTGAAGAAATAATTGAAACCAATAAAAGAAAACCAGCAAGCTTTAAAGGAGAGGTTCGGATCAAAAAAATAACGGAGATAACCGCAACAGAAGACGACAGAATCAAAACGGGTATAAATGAATTTGACCGTGTCCTTGGCGGCGGTCTGATGCCAGGCTCTGTAATACTTTTAGGCGGTGATCCCGGTATTGGTAAATCGACTTTAGTAATGCAGTCGGCATCAAAAATAAAAGAAAAGGTATTGTACGTAACGGGTGAGGAATCAGAAAAACAGATTAAGATAAGGTCACAAAGATTAAAGCTGAAATCGGAAAATTTTTATGTGCTCGCCGAAACTAATATGGGCCCGATTCTTTCGGCAATAAAATCACTTTCACCTTCTGTTGTAATAATAGATTCGATTCAAACAGTTTACAGAAACGAACTGGAAAACTCACCCGGCACAGTAACACAAATCAGAGAATGCACGTCCCTATTAATGGATGAAGCAAAGAAAAATCATTTTTGTGTAATTGTTGTGGGCCACGTTACAAAAGAAGGAATGATAGCCGGACCGAAAATTCTTGAACACATCGTTGACACAGTCATTCAGTTTGAGGGAGAATCAAATCATACATTCAGAATTCTCCGTGCACAGAAAAACAGGTTTGGCAGCACAAACGAAATCGGCATTTTTGAAATGCACGAGGAAGGACTTACCGAAGTAAAGAACCCGAGCGAACTCTTTTTAAGTGAAAGAGACAGGGAAACTCCCGGCTCAGTTGTGACTGCAAGTATTGAAGGAACCCGCCCGCTTCTTCTTGAAGTACAGGCACTTGTAACACCAACAAATTTCGGCTACCCGCAAAGGGTTACAACCGGTTTTGATCAAAGGCGGCTTTCAATTTTACTGGCTGTGCTCGAAAAAAGAGGTAACTACAGGCTATCTGCAAATAATGTGTTTTTAAATGTTGCAGGCGGAGTTAGAATTTCTGAACCGGCTGTTGACCTCGCGGTATGCTGCAGCATTGTCTCAAGTCTGCTGGATAAAGTAGTTGATAACCAGATCGTTTTAATTGGAGAGATTGGTCTGGGAGGCGAAATCCGCAGCGTTGGACACATTGAAAAAAGGATACAGGAAGCTGAGAAATTGGGATTTAAGAGAATAATTATTCCTAAAAACAATCAAAAAAACGCGAAAAACGACACTTCTATAAAGGTTATTGCAGTTGAAACATTAATGGAAGGAATCGACAAATCGCTAAAACCTTAAAAATCCTTCATTTTTAAGGAAATTCATTTTGTTTTAGAAATTTTAAATATTATTTTGGTTAACCGGTTTAATAAATCGGTGTTTTATTCATTATTTTTTTAGAGGTAAGTTAGTGAGTACTAAACTTTTTGTGGGAAGTCTCCCATGGGCAGTAGACGACCAGGCCCTGCAGGCAGCTTTTGAACCACACGGAACGGTCGTTTCTGCTAAAGTGATCACTGATCGTCAGACCGGTAGATCAAGGGGATTTGGATTCGTAGAAATGGAAAACGAATCTGAAGCAAGTGCAGCTATTGAGGCTCTTAATGGAACAGATCTTAAAGGCCGTAACATCATAGTTAGCGAAGCAAAACCGAAGAGTTAAAAAATAAATTTTTGGTTAACCCTGACACGATGTGTCGGGACATGCTTGCAATTCCTGAGCGCTCTTTTCAGAGCGCTTTTTATTTTTAAAGCATATTTATATTAAAACCAACTTTAAAATTATTTTCTCCCCTGTGATTCAACTTCCACGCAAATTCGATCTTTATCGGAATCAGTGCATGAGCCAGGCCGAATCCTATTTCATAAAACGTGCTATTAAATGTATTCACCTGCCGGGGAAGAATAGATGCTGATTCAGAAGAAATATCAGAATAAGCAGCATTAAAAAAGGCATTTAATGTAATGTCCCAATCTTTAAAACCCGGAATATTTAATAATCTGAAAATCTCCGTACCAAAATTATAATCGAGATTTAATGTTACAACCCTGTCTCCGGTAATTTCATTGTAATCCAACGTGCGAAAAGTAAAACTATGTGAGACTAAATCAATATCCGCAGGAAGAGCATACATGAACTGCAAAGGCAAATAACCTTTGTTATACATTCCGTAAATTCGATACCTTAAAGATGTAGATTTTACTGAATTTAATCTGCCAAATGCAGATAGTTCGTATTTTGTAAAACTTTCACCTGAGTTAAGGATATCCCTGTTTGAATATGTAAGATCACCTGAAAAAATTATATAAGATTTCCCAAATGAAGTTCTTCTCCTGAATAAACCGTCTTCAATATAATCCCTGAAGTCCAACGTGAATCCTGCTGTGAAAGCATTTATTTTTGCCTCATATATCGGCGGATTATCTCTGTATTCCCTTTTAGTTTTGAATACTGATACGGAGGTATTTTTAAATGCATTATTGTCGGTGGTGTTCAGAAATCCTACACTTAAATTAAGAATAGGGAAAACTTCACCTCTAACATTAAAATTAAATCCTCTTGAATAATAATAATCCCGGAAATCATTTTTAACCAGAAGTGCTAACAATGTGGATGTCAGCTTTTTATAAACATCGGATCCGACAAACAAAACTTTCATTTTATTATAAGCATCAAAATTAATTCTCCACGTTCTGTAATCACCAAGCAGGTATCGTGCATTAATCTCAGATTTAAATTTTTTATCCGAAAATCCATAAGAAAAATCCAGGTCTGAATATAGCCTTCTTTCATCCAGGTCATAAAAATTTAATCCAAAATCAGCAGCGTTTCCTTCCACACGATTAAAATGGTACATTGACAATGGCCCACTTGTCGAAAAATGATTAGAAAAATTTACACTGGAAGACAAAAAAGAAAATCTTTCCCCGAAACTCGCTGATATATTACTCAAGCTATCAATTCGGGAATATGCTTTCTGTTCGTCCGTTGTGTTCGGAATGGTTTGAGTTTCCTTCCAGTATGATGGATCCTTTTTATCCGCATCGGGCAATACTGTAACTACAGCTTTGTTAAAAAATGAATCATCAATTGGGGTATTAATTTTAAAATTGTAAAGAATGGAATTTACTTCAAATCCGAATTTTACCAGCCCAAGATAATCAATCCCTACCAGCATGTGGTAATCAATGGGCATTGAAATGGAATCACTAAAAACCGAAAACTGTTGGACCACCCTTATTGTATCAAAAATACCTCCAACATTTGCTGCATTGTTTAATGTCAGATCGACTTTTAAAAGATCATAGCTTCCATCAATTATATATATATTCCCCTCAAAACCGGGATTGCTTTTAACAGATGGCGTCATAAATATTTCATATACAGACTGATTATTTATTGCAGAGATATTTTTCAGGTAATATTTATAATAATTTAGCGCATTATCTGCTAAAGGTCCGGGCAAACTATTATTTGTAACGCTTACTCTGTTTTCGTATAAATTTTCAATTAGCCTTCCTCCCGTAAAAATATTTAGAGTTGGAGGAAGGTTCGCGCTTTGTTTTCTGGCTAGAATTACTTCTTTATAATTATCCGGTTTTTTGAAATATCCCTTGCTCTGGTTCTCAATTATTGCAGATATTTTCAGTTGAGTAGTATCTTTTCCACCGATTGAAAGGTTAAATTTTCTTCCTTTCATATTAAGATCATCCTCGGTTTTTAAAACCGCTTTGGTATAGGCTTCATATTCATAACTGGAAAGTTTCTTATTTCTTTCGTTTTTTCTTCTGATTGCTCTTTTTATAATTCTAATTGCTGGGTCTTCACCGGGAGTGATAGTAATTTCGGGAAGTGAAATATCAGTCCGTTTCAAGTAAAAATTAAGACTGGATATATTTTTATTTAAGTTAACTGAAATTGTATCTGATTTATAGCCAATGAAGGATGCAACAAGCGTATAATTGCCGGGCTTCGCTTTCAGCTCATACTCCCCGTTTTTATTCGCGGCCGTACCATATGTTGTACCTGCAACTCTGATGTTAGTAAAACTTAGTGGCTGACTAGTTGAAGCATCGAAAACCTTCCCTTGAATGAAAAACTGTTGTGCGTTTATTACTGTAGAACAGACCAAAATATAAAATATTATTCTCATAACACCTGTTGTAAATTAACCGGAAATTTGTTTTGATTTGTACTCTAATTATAGGGAATATAGCAATTTCATCAAAGGAAGAAAGGGCGGGCAGAATTGGCAATTCTATTAACATTTTACCTGCAAATCTTTAATAAATTATAGTACCAGATTTTACTTTCTAATAATTCTAACTTTCCCACATTTTGCTTATCTTAAAAAATTCAATTGAGAAACCGCGATAACAATTATTACTAAATCACATATGAAAAACATAATCGCAATCAGAAGAGAGGGATCGGGAAAGCGCGGTGAAAAGCGTGTTGCGATTACTCCGGCATATGCAAAAAATATTATCGAATGGGGGAATAAACTTTTAGTTCAGCCCTCTGTGAGTCCCGAAACAGGCCACATTAAAAGGGCATTCCCGGATTCCCAGTACAGAAAAACGGGAGCAGAAATTACAGAAGATATTTCAAAAGCAGATGTGATAATCGGACTCAAAGAAATTGGGGCAAAAAAAATTATGCCCGACAAGGCTTATTATTGTTTTTCGCATACACATAAAGGACAGTTAAAAAACCGACAGATTCTGAAATCCTTTGTTGGAAACAGGGCGACATTAATTGATTATGAATTAATAAGGGACGAAAAAGACAACAGGCTTGTAACAGCTTTTACTTATAATGCCGGATATGCTGGAATGGTAGATACGTTATGGACCTTTGGGGAAAAATTAAAAAGAAACGGTATACCAAATCCATTTGAAAAAATTCCACAGGCAGTTGAAGGTGATGACCTCAATCACATCATTAAAATTATTAAAGAAACTAGTAAGGTTATTAAAAAATACGGTACACCTGAAGAAATTCCTCCAATTATAACTGTTTTTTTGGGAAAAGGGAAAACCAGTTACGGTGCACAGGAGATTTATAAATTACTTCCATTCGAAACAATCGCTCTCAGCCAGTTACCCGAAGTGTTTTCTCTCGGTTCACGTAATAAAATTTACAAACTTGTTCTTAGGAAGTCAGAAATATTCAGATTAAAACCCGGGCAACAGATGAATGCCGAAGAATATACAAAACTTCATGTAATGGAAAAAGAACGCCATTATATGCTGAACCCGGAATCTTACGAATCTAACCTGGATAATATTCTTCCTTATGTTTCCATTTTAATGAACTGTATTCTCTGGTCTCCAAAATATCCGCGTGCACTTTCTAATGAATTAATGAAAAAAATCTACCGGTATCATAAAACGCTAATAGCGATAGGTGATATAACCTGTGATCCGAACGGATGTATAGAATTCTCAAAAGAAACCTGGATTGATAACCCGGTTTATATTTATGATCCATATGCAGAAACTCTTCGTGATGGTTTCGATGGTGAGGGAATTGCTGTAATGGCTGTAACAAATCTTCCGTGCGAATTTTCTACAGACGCATCAGAACAATTCAGCAAAGATGTTTTCCCATTCCTCAGAAAAATTACTAATGCCAATTATAAGGGACGCTTAAGCGATTCCGGCCTTCCACCTGAAATAATTAAGGGCGTGATAATGTGGAAGGGAAATTTTACAAATGAATTCAATTATATGAAAAATTTAATTGCGTAGATTCTTGCAACATATTCAAATTGTGTGTTCTTCTTCCTCGAAAGCAATTCCTAATTCTTTCAATTCTTTCAGAACCGGTTCATAAATATCTTTATGTATGGGAATTATTACCCCCCTCTCTTTGATTTTGTCCTGTAGAATTAATTTAGCTGCAATCCCGAGGGGAAGACCAACTGTGCGCGACATTGCTGTGAAATTACTTTCGTAACCATTCACGATAAGAGAAGAAGTGAGTCTTTTCTTTTGTGAATTTAGTTCGTAATCAATTGAAGTTTGAAGAATCGTCATATCGCTGTCACCTTCCGTAAACTTCCACTTAGATTCAAGTAATTCCTGAAGTATTTGTGCCGAAGAAGCACTTTTTACATTTATTTTATTATTATTAAAAAGATCAAGCCACATTAATTTTTCTATTACTTCAGGTTCAGCAGTGTCATTCAAAAAACTTTTAATATTTTCTTTATCAGACTTTATATTATCAGCAGGAATAAATTTATCCATCCAATCTTTATAAGTCATTTTATCAGATTCCGGGAATATTTTTTCGGAATCTGTCAGCCCGATTTTAATAATTGCATTCCACGCCTTACAGAATCCAGGTTTACGAAGTGAACCACGATAAATGTTTTTAACATTTTCAATAGAATATTTTTTCAGATATTTCGTTGCGTCCCTGTTAGGGTATGATTCGAAATTACCCAGGCCGGGAACTTCGACAACTTCAGTGTCCAGAAAAATATTCTTATAAGAAATATTAACTTCTTTTCCATCTCTTAAATACCTGCCTCCTGCTTTCCCTGCAATAACTACATTAATCGGGCTCCAGGTAAATTTATATCCCCAGCAATTGTCATCGCTTCTAGGAGATACAAGTCCACCACCGTATGATTTGAAAGATATAATCTCGCCACCCAGCCCCTCTATTTTATCAATCAGGTGTTTTGCATCCATATGATCAATACCGGGATCAACACCCATTTCATTTAAAAATATCAGGTCATTACTTTTTGCGTCTTTGTTCAATTCATATATTTCATCGGAAGTATAGGAAGCACTCAGGAAGTGTTTTCTTGATTTTATACATTGTTCCGCAGCTTTAATATGCAGTGTTGCTGGTAAAATTGAAATGACAAGGCTTGCTGAAGATATTTCCTTTTCTCTCTGGAAATCGTCAAGGATATTAAACTGTATTGCTCTTCCATTTGGATTATTTTGAATTTTATCCTGTGCGAGGGAAAGAGAATAGTCGGCTACTGTTATGAACCAGTCTTCTGCTGCTGAGTTTCTCAAAAGGTAATCGATCAGGGGTGCTGAGGTTCTACCCGCACCCAAAACCAGTATGTTTTTCATTCAGAAATTCTACATGTTCTTTTATATATGCATATCAAACATAACTACAATTTAACTTTATTAACAAATTTCTCTTTATATATATGTTTTTTTACAATGTTTTTATATGTTAGTAGTTCTACTGGCTCGATTTGGGAACTTTAACAGAACCCGAAAATGCTTATTTTTGCACAATCAGAGCATTATTTTTCTAACTCAAAAGGATATAATGATGAAACAAAAACTCATCCCTATGGTTGTATTGCTTTTTGTTTTCGTTGCAGCAGGCTTTGCACAAAACAAAATCAATTTTACCGAATACAATCTTGACAATGGTATGCACGTAATTTTACACAAAGATAACACCACTCCAATTGTAGCTGTTACTATGATGTATCACGTCGGTTCCAAAAATGAAAAATCTGATAGAACCGGGTTTGCACATTTCTTTGAACATTTAATGTTTGAAGGATCGCCAAACATTCCGCGCGAACAATATTTTAAAATTGTTCAGAATGCCGGCGGACAATTAAACGCGAACACCTCATTCGACAGAACTTTCTTTTATGAAATCCTTCCTTCAAACCAGTTGAAACTTGGACTGTGGCTCGAATCAGAAAGATTACTTCATCTTAAAATTGATTCCGTGGGAGTTGAAACACAACGCAAAGTAGTTATTGAAGAAAGACATCAGCGTTATGACAACCAGCCATATGGCTCTGTTTTAGAAGAAACATTTAAAAGAGCATTTAAAGGTACACCCTATGAATGGATGCCAATTGGATCTGCACAGTATATTGATAAAGCAACGATAGCAGAATTTAGAAATTTTTATAAAGAATATTATGTCCCTCAAAATGTTACACTTTCAATTGCAGGCGATATAGAAATTGACCAGGCTAAGAAAGAAATAGCTGAATATTTTGCAGGCATACCAAAAGGGCCCGAAAAAATCTATCGCCCTGATTTTAAGATACAGCCGCAAAAAGCAGAGGTAAGAGATACTGTTTATGATAATATACAGCTGCCCCTTGTTTTACAGGCATACCACATTCCTGCACAGGGAACTCCTGATTATTATGCTTTAAATATGCTAACTACTATTTTATCAACAGGACAAAGTTCAAGGCTTTATAAGGCCGTAGTTGATAAAGAACAAAAAGCAATTAATGTGGGCTCTTTCCCGTTTGCTCTTGAAGATGCCGGTTTATTTATTTCATACGGTATTTGTAATGCAGGTGTAAAAGCAAATGATCTTGAAGCCTCTATGCAAACTGAACTGGATAAAGTTAAAAAGAATTTAATTTCTGAAGAAGAGTTTCAGAAAATAAGAAACCAGGTTAAAAATAATTTTGTAAGCCAGAATGCAACTGATGCAGGGGTTGCTGAAAATCTTGCACAATATTATGTTTTCTTTGGTAACACAGATTTAATAAACACAGAGATTGATCGCTTTATGAAAGTAACGCGTGAAGATATTAAACGTGTGGCTGATAAATATTTAACAAATAATAACAGGGTTGTGTTGTATTACCTGCCGAAATCGGCAGAACCAAAGAAGGAGGGTAAATAAGATGAAAAACAGGATATTAACGCTCATATTATTATTCGTCTTTGCAGTTCCTTCTTTCGCACAGGTAGACAGATCACAGAAACCAGAAGCTGGGCCGGCTCCTGAAATTAATCTCGGCAAATATGAATCTTTTGAACTTCCAAACGGACTTAAAGTATTTGTTGTTGAAAATCACAAACTTCCTAGAGTAGCTTATTCTCTGGTAATAAACAGAGATCCTATTCTCGAAGGAGATCAATCGGGTTACCTGGAAGCTACGGGAAATCTTTTAAGAACCGGAACAAAAACAAAGACCAAAGATCAGCTTGACCAGGAAATTGATTTTATAGGGGCAACTCTTTCAACTTCCTCATCTGGTGTTTTTGCAATGTCGCTTAAAGACCACACAGAAAAATTATTAAGTATTATGTCTGATATTGTACTGAATTCAGATTTTAAACAGACTGAGCTTGATAAAATCAAAAAGAGAATGCAATCCGGACTGGC
>Ga0209919_1000621_pt1 | contig 17726 bp, 23 predicted proteins | sample SalPon2A_C_D2_MG_FD_185721 | JGI IMG/M metagenome (GOLD analysis project Ga0209919, IMG submission 185721) | Soil microbial communities from South San Francisco under conditions of wetland restoration - Salt Pond MetaG R2A_C_D2_MG (SPAdes)... | ecosystem: Environmental > Terrestrial > Soil >... | reverse complement strand
TTTTTGCCGACTCTTCATATGGCACATTTAATTTTATTCGTAGTGAATTGGGGTTTGAAACAATTGCAAGCTGCTCACCGTCAGAAATAAAATCACCATTGTGGTAATTTAATTCGGATAATATTCCATTTGTTTTGGCTTTTATCAACACTGAACCATTAAATATATTCTCCCCTATTTTAATTTTTATGCTATCAGATGCGGCAGATTCTTTAGTCTTTATGCTAAAAAGTATGTCCCCCGGTTTTACTTCGTCACCAATATTCTTATAAATCTTTTCGATATATCCCTGGAAAGGTGCTCTGATAATTTCTTTACTTAGAAAGACTGTATTAGCATTTAGTTTTAAGTAATCTTTAAGATTCATAACAACCGGGTTAGTTATTTCTACAGGAGTCCCGCTGTTATTTGATTCAGTAGAATTATTTCCACTTTCTGAGCACGATATCAAAGCAGTGGAAAGAAGAAATAAATTTAAATAGGATACCAATTTTAGCAAGAATCTTTTTGAATAATTCATTCTACCAGTTCCAGTAATTATAATTATTAATTTCTAATTGATAGTTAATCCGGGTGTTTATTATTTTTTTCTGATACTCAAAATAATTCCTTAAAAGAGTTAGATACTCAATCATTGAAAGATTGCCCTGCTTAAGTTGTTTTCTTGAAAGCATAAGGATGTTTCCATAATCATCCACTTGTTCCTCCATAGAACAGAGGTTCTTATTAATGGATTTAATTTTACTTTCAGAATTGTTCAGCTGTGTCGAAATATTATTCGACAAATAATTTTTATATTCTTTTAATGTAGATTTGGCAATCTCAGTTTGTTGTCTTGTTATATCCTTTTGCCCGCCATCGAGTATAGGCAAAGAGAAATTTATCCCTGCACTAAATCCAAGTTTTCTCTGAATATTCTCAATTTCAACGGCATTTAGACCCGCATTAAAAAACAACCCTACCTGAGGCTGATATTTTGTTTCAAAGATCTGCTGCTGGTTTGTAGTATTTAAGCTGTCCAAATAAAATTTAGTGAGAAAGTTTGAATGAATTGCTTCATCTTCTTTTTGAACGAGTTCAACAGAATCAATCTTAACAATTTGTGTGTCCCTTATCCCACATATTGAATAAAGTTGTGAAAGTCCAGACTCATAAGACTGCCAAGTTTCATCGAGGTTTATCTTCTGTGAATTCAATTCAACCTTAAGCAGAAGATAATCCTGCGCTTTTACATATCCGTTTTTAACAAGATCACCGGTAATTTTTAGTTGGTCATTTAAATTTTCAACCGTTTTTTGTGATAGGTTGTAAAGCAGTAAATCTTGAAGAGCTTTCAAATAAATATCAGTAACTTCTTTCTTTAAAGCGTGCTTTTCTTCCTCAGATTTATTCTCATAACTTTTATTTAGCGTTAATTTCCGCTTTTGCAATACATCGAGCAAATCTCCGTTAAAAATATTTTTATCGAAATTTAACTGTGCAGAATATAAACCTCCGTTTGTAATGCCGACATCGTAACCGATTGCCTTTGGATCAGGATTGGTAGAAATGTATTTCCCATTATTATTAAAATATGGAGCGAATAAATAATTAGCTGTCAACGAAACTTTAAACGCAGAATTTTCAGCTTCATCTAAATTCGACTGCAAGTCATTTATCCGACTTAGATTCTGATAGTCCTTTAAAACGGGTGAATTTTGCAACGCCTTATTTACGAAATAATCGAGATTGTACTGGGCATATAATAAATTCCCAAGACAAACAGCAGCGAATAATACTTTTTTTATCATAAATTTTTGATGCTATTCCAACAAATATAAAACGATAAATTACAATTAGCCTTCAAGATTTTAAAATTGAAGACTGAATGATTTAATCATTATCGTTTTCGTCTAATTCTTCATTCTTTAATTTTGTAGTTGTGAGGATCTTTCCGTTTGCATCGCAAACTACATCATACTTTACTTCTGATGCTTCTATTATAACTTCATATTTTGTTACAGAGTTCCTGACGATTTTTTCTCCCTTTTTATATTCAACATCTTTGAATTTTTTCTCAATAGTTGATTTGACAAACGAAGGAATAGTTTCATCAGATAATGCTTCTTCAATTTCGGCTACTTTACCATCTATCGTATAAAGCAGGTCGCGCCTTACAGCCCCGTCCTTGCTTTCAATTTCAAAATACGTTACGCCTTTTTCGGTTTCTTTTGCGGTGCCTAATATTTTTGCATCCGGATAAGCCGAGTGGAATGCTTTTGTAACTGTGGCGGGGAGGTCGTTTTTTTTAATTTTAATCTCCTGCGCATTAGTACTTGTTATTGCTGAGAATGTAAATATTAAAGCAAAAACAAAAAATATTACTGATGTGATATTTCTCATTTTTTTTCTCCTTTCGATTAATTAGAAACAATTAACCACAACTTAAGAAGTGAAAATGAAGAGAAGATGAAATGGCAAGTATTCTATCAAATATTGTTTAAAACAGGTAATATCACTAAAAAAATCGTTTCCCCAGGAATACTTTTAACACTAATTTTCCCTTTATGCATTTCTACAAATTCCTTGACTATCGCCAGGCCCAGTCCATTTCCTTCCACATCAGCGCGGATTTCATTTGAGCGGTAAAATCTCTCAAAGATATGAGGAATATCCCTCACCGGAATTCCAGGTCCATTATCCATTATTTTAATAGCTATCCATTCAGAGTATTCTTTGCTTAATGAGATTGTTATTTCTTTTTCGTTGCCTGAATACTTAATTGCATTATCTATTATGTTTAAAATCACACTTTTGATTTTTCCCCTGTCACAATTAAATTCAATAACATCATCAATTACAATATTTATTTTATTTCTTTTTTGTTCAGCATTTACTTTTAATAATTGACTACATTCAAGAATTAATTCATCCAATCTTACATTACTCAATTCTACTTTGTTTTTTTTAGCATCAATCTTTGCAAGAGTTAATAACGAGTTGGTCATTTTGTTTAGATTTTCAATTTCCGTAAGAGAAATATTTATGCTTTTCTTTGTAGCGCCTCCCGGCATTTTTTTTAGTGCCAGTTCAAGTTCGGTTTGAATAACAGTTAACGGAGTTCTTATTTCGTGCGACGCATCGGCAATAAACTGCCTGTGACTTTTAAATGTTTTATCAAGTCTTTCAATCATTGAATTTAAAGTTATACTTAGAGCCTGTACTTCATCATTTGCGTTCGGAACAATTAATCTTTTATCTAGACTGTAAGCACTAATTTCATTGGCTGTAGTAATCATCTTATTTATTGGTTTGAAAGCATTTTTAGCAATAATAAAAGCAGAGGTTCCAGCAAGGATTAGACCGGCAGGAATAACAATAAAGAAAATAAGCAGTAACCTTTCGAGGTCATCTTTTACTTCCTCAAGAGAGGATGACACCACTAAAATATGATCAGTCTTTTCGTTTATTTCAACTGCGCTTAAATAAACTCGAGCGTGATGTCTACCAATTTTAATTCTATCAAATTTTTCTTGTTCATTTAATATAGAGTTTACAAATGTTTTATCTGAATAGGTTAAAACTGTATCACCAAGAACTGATTCCCCATTATTATCAAGCAATTGGAAATGGCTTCTTTTCAATCCTTCGGTAGGAATTATTTTGAATTCCGAATACCTAAACCCATTATCTTCCATGCTTTGTTCTTCAATTTCAGATTGAAGCAATATAGAATAACCTTTCAACTTGCTGTCCAGCCTGGCCAATTCAGCTTTCTCAGTACTCTGATAAATTATATACGCAAAAAGCGTAAGGATAATTCCGAATATTAGTGTATATGCAAATACTATTTTTAATTTAATTGAAAACATTAAGGTTTCATATCCGAAAAAATATAACCGGAACCACGAACTGTGTGGATTAAAGGTTTACTAAAATTTTTATCTATTTTCTGTCTTAAATATTTTACAAATGAATCTATTACATTGCTCTTAGGATCAAAGTTCATATCCCATAAATGTTCAGAAATTTCGGAACGGGAAAGTATTTTATCACGATTCATCATAAAAAACTCGAGTAGTGCAAATTCTTTACTTGTAAGTGATATTTCTTTTTTATCTCTGAATGCTTTATGCGTATTAAGATCTAAAGCTAATCCGTAAAATTCAATTGATGTTGTTTTAATTTCTGAATTTCTTCTAATTAAAGATCTTATCCTTGCCAACAGCTCTCCAAAATGAAAAGGTTTAGAAAGGTAATCATCAGCTCCTACATCGAGTCCTTTTATTTTTTCCTCTACATCATCAAGTGCGGTCAGCATTAAAATAGGAGTGGCTTTTTTAGCCTTTCTTAAATTTTCACAGGTTTTCCATCCATCCTGTTTAGGCAGCATTATATCAAGAATAATAATATCATAATCATTTACATTTGCCAGTTCTTCTCCTTTTACACCATCGTTGGCAACGTCTACCGCAAAGCTTTCTTCATTCAGCCCGCGTGATAGAGCCCCAACTATTTTTTTATCGTCTTCAATTATTAATATTCGCACTATATACCTTTAAGAATTCCTTAAAATTTAAAGATAAATTATGAAATTAAGATGAAAATGATAGAATAATAAAATGCTCTACTTGGCTACAGGATACCCCTTATCTACCCAATCCTGACCAAAATCATCCGGCAGGTATAAAACTTTAGTGTTTTTATATCCCATTTTTTCCAACGTTTTAAACGCAGGTTGTACATTAGGGCAATGATCCATGGGACAGCAACCGCAATAAATAACTATTTGTGTATTTTTATTCAATCCTTTTACATAGTTTTTTAGTGCATCAATCCCTTTTTGATTTAAAGCTGCCCCAATAAATTTTGATTCGGGGATATGTCCCTGGTTAAAGAGAAAATCAAAACCTATTTGCAAAACAATCGGTTTTTTGGACTTTTTTTCTTTTAGTTGATGTTCAAGTTCGGATGTTGTTATAACTTGTTTAACTGTCCAGGGATCGGATTTTTTAATGTCTATTTTATTTTCTTTTTTTGACTGCGCATTTAATGTAATTACAACAAAGAAGACACAAAGAATTGTTAATATAAAAGAGTTCAATTTTTTCATAAAAATATTCGTTCCTTTTCTTGTCTTAAATGAGAATAATAATTAAAACTTATTGATATATAATTATACATTCAATACGTAAATATTTCTGTTGAAGAAAATTGAAGGAATTAGGAAAGGACAAATATTATTTTGACCCAAACTGGTCGGATTCAACTCTTCTTCCACCCATGAATCTATTAGAGTAATATTCCATATCAAGGGAAGATACAGTAACTCCGCTCTTAGAGGCGTGAGCAAAAAGGTGATCACCGATATAGATACCAACGTGCCCTGGTTTAACCCTTCTGCTTGTGTTAAAAAAAACCAAATCCCCAAATTGCAAATTATCAACATCTGAAACTGATTCGCCCTCTCTAAATTGCTGACTAGCGGTTCTTTCCAGCTTAAACGAAAGAGCTTTATTATATACTGCTTGTGTAAACGCTGAACAATCTATCCCGTTTTTTGATGTGCCTCCGTATTTATAAGGTGTGTTTAAATACCTGATTATTTCCATTAACATTTTTTCTTTGGGTGTACCGTTCTTAAAAGAAAGATCATTAGAATTTGAGGAAGGACTTATTTTTTTTATTACTGAAGATATATCAATTTTAGTTTCATTATCAGGTAAATCATCAACGTCTGGATCATCTATATTAGTAATATTTTCAGTTTCGGTATCATTTTGCTCAATTGAATCCTTAGTATTATTATCATTATCAGAAGTAAATCTTACGTCTTCAGTTTTACCAGATTTGTCTTTTGAACTATTCCCATATCGTGTAGAATTAGATGAAGAAGAACAGCCGGAATAAATAATTACAGCGAGAAAACCTAATAAAAATAGAAAGAACTTCATACATTTACACATCTTTTATCCCAGATAAGCCTTTAAGTTTTTACTCCGGGAAGCATGTCTTAACCTGCGAATCGCTTTTTCTTTAATTTGTCTTACGCGTTCCCTAGTCAGATTAAATCTCTCGCCTATTTCTTCAAGTGTTAGTGAATGTTCCTTATTCAGCCCAAAGTATAACTTAATTACTTCGGCTTCCCTTTCAGTCAAAGTGGAAAGAGCTCTTTCAATTTCTGCCCTTAAAGACTCAGACATCAGTGAAAAATCAGGAGTAGGTTGCTGGTCATTCTGAATTACATCAAGTAGTCGGTTATCTTCACCTTGTGCGAAAGGTGCGTCCATTGAAACATGCCTGCCAGAAATCTTTAAGGTATCTGCAACTTCAGTAATATCCATATCGAGTTCAGATGCAAGTTCTGTTGCACTTGGTTCCCTTTCAAATTCCTGCTCTAGATTGCTGTATGCCTTACCAATTTTATTAAGCGCCCCAACACGATTTAACGGAAGCCTTACAATTCTTGATTGCTCAGCAAGCGCCTGTAATATTGATTGTCTTATCCACCAAACAGCATAAGAAATGAACTTAAATCCTCTTGTTTCATCAAATCTTTTAGCTGCTTTTATTAATCCTAGATTACCTTCATTAATCAGATCGCCGAGGGAGAGGCCCTGATTTTGATATTGTTTGGCAACGCTTACAACAAACCGAAGATTAGCTTTGGTAAGAGATTCCAAAGCTACCTGATCACCTTTTTTAATACGGATTGCAAGTTCAATTTCCTGTTCCGGGGTAAGAAGATCTACCTTCCCGATTTCCTGAAGGTATTTATCTAAAGATTGACTTTCACGATTGGTATATTGTTTTGTAATTCTCACTTACAACCTCGCGCTGTTATTAGTTTTGTAAGTTGATTGATCAGCCGGCTAAATTATCAAATAGCGGACTGATTAATTGTATCGACAATTCCAACAATTGAAGCGTCAACAGGAGCCATATCCACTGGCAAAGGAATTACCGCTTCAGATGCAGTGATATAAAAAATTGTTTCCCCCGGTCCGGCCCCAATTGTATCAACAGCTATAATCGGTTCTCCAATATTTTCCTGATTAGAATTAATAGGTTGAACAAACATTAATTTGAAACTTTTAAGTGCTTCATACTTTTGAGTAGCCCAAACATTTCCTATTACTTTTCCAAGGAACACAATTATTGATCCTATTAATGATTAAATATTATTAAGAACTAAAATCACTTAAGTATTTAGCGTGACTTATATTCTTCCATAAAACCTTTTACAGAAATATCAAGTTTATCAACAATTGCCATAATAACAGCATCAACAGGTTTGTCTTTTGTAATTTTTGTCTGCCTTGATGAACTACCAGTTGCTACCAGCACGATTTCTCCAACTCCAGCACCAACGCTATCTACCGCTACAACAAAATTTTCTTTATCATTGTACTCAAGATCAACCTGCCTTACTATAAGTAATTTTGAGCCAACAAGATTTTCATCTTTCTTTGTTGACCAAACAGATCCAATTACTTTCCCTAAAAACAATATTTCCTCTTTTTTAGTATGTTTTAGTTATTGCAGTCTTAATATAAACTGACAAAATAAAAGATACAATCAACAGCAAAGAAAAAATTAGGAGCAATTTATATCCTGATTTTCAAATTAATTTAAAAAGCTTGTCCCTTTAAGAGTGTTTTTTACAGCAAAAAATTCAGCGGCCGTTTTGCCAATGTCTGAGAACGTTTTTCTTATACCAAGATTTTTCCCTTCTTTTCCTTTTGCAAAATATAAAAGTGGGATAAATTCCCTGCTATGGTCCGTACTAGAAGTAGTGGGATCATTACCGTGATCAGCTGTTAAAACAATCCTATCGGATTCATCAATTTTCTCTAAAAATTTTGGCAGAAATTCATCAAACTCTTGTAAAGCTTTTGCAAATCCTTTCGGATCATTTCTGTGCCCAAAATAAACATCGAAATCCACAAGGTTAGCAAATATTAAACTGTTATTAACCTTAGTTGCATTCTCTAATAACCTGTTGCATCCATCACCATTTGATTTTGTTTTTACTTCAATCTTAATTCCACGGTGATTAAATAGATCGTTTACTTTTCCGATTGCTACAGTATTTATATTATTCTTTTGTAAAATATCCAGTATAGTATCAGATGGCGGGTCGAGAGAAAAATCTCTTCTATTAGTCGTCCTTGTAAAATTACCAGAATCTCCAATAAAAGGACGAGCTATTACCCGACCCACCAACAATGGTAATTTCAATACTTCACCCCGAGTTACCCGGCAAATTTCGTAAAGCTTTTCAAGTGGTATTACGCTTTCGTGTGCAGCAATCTGAAAAACTGAATCTGCAGATGTGTAAACTATGGGGTAGCCAGTTTTTAAATGTTCGTCTCCAAGTTCTTTTATTATTTCGGTACCCGAAGCAGTTTTATTTCCAAGTATACCTTTACATCCCGTATAATTTAAGAAGCGGTTTATTATATCTTCAGAAAAACCATCCGGGAAATAAGAAAAATCTGTATCAACTAACAATCCTGATATTTCCCAATGGCCCGTGGTTGAATCCTTCCCTTTTGATATTTCTGTAAGTTTACCAAAGGAGGCAAGAGGCTTTTCAGTTCTACTTATCCCTTTAATATCAGCAATATTTCCCAATCCCAGTTTTCTCATGTTTGGCAGCATAAGTCCATTCACAGAATTAGCAATATTAACTAGTGTGTTGCTGCCGGCATCCCCATAGTCAGTTGCATCAGGTAATTCACCAATACCTACTCCATCGAGTACGATAATAAAAAAATTTTTCATAGGGTATTTAATTTACATTTCTTACGCGGTTGCCACCAAGTTGGATGGCTTTTTGAAGTGCAAGATCCGCATTATAAATAATTTCTTCTACATCAGATTTATTTGAAGCAGCCGCAACACCCACCGATATAGTGTATGTAGTTTGTTTTGAAACCACCGCAATCGGTTTTCTTGCAATTTTAACCCTGAGCTTTTCTGCCCAAAGAAAAACGTCTTTAGGCTGTGCACCAAAGAAATAAACCCCAAATATTTTTTCTCCTATTCTTCCAAAAAGATTGAGAAGAGTCATTTCTTTCGAAATGGTATCAGTAACAATAGCAAGAACCTTGGACAGCGGATTACCTTCAAATAAAGATTCCTCTTCCAGAAAGTCATCTATTCTGATTAATGCAAGTGCACCGGGAAGATTTGACTGCTCTGCTTTTACTAAGTCGGCTGCCATTCGTTCTTTAAAGGTATCTGCATTAAGTGCTCTGGTTTCCACATCCACCGCCAACAGACTTTTAAGCAATTGCTGTGTTGAATATGAATATACAATGTATGACAAAATATTAATCGCACTTTTAAGAAAAATTACGTCTGAATTTGTATAAATATTTTTTTTCAAACTCTCAAAACATAGGACTCCATAATTTTGCGAATGGTAAATCACAGGAATTGCAAGAAAAGAACCATCAAAGCTCACGTCCTCACTTTTTGAATATCTCTTATATTCGCCTGCTGAGGTATCATCAATTTTAATCGGTGTTCCGGTTGCAATTGCTTTACCAGCCAGAGTCCCGGAAATATCCACTTCAAGACCTTCGCCTATATATTTTAACGAAGTTTTATTGAATATTTTTAAAACCTGGAATTTTTTGTCAACAGGCTTGTAATAAACAAAGGCACTGGCATCCCAGTTAAGTAGATATCCTAAAGTATTATGTAAAGCATCTACTAGCTCTTCTTCGCTATCAATCTTTTTTTCCGGATCTATAAGATTCAATAATCCATTCAATCTTTGTTGTGAAATAGTATCAGAATGTTTTTCTTCAAATATCGAAATTATCATTGTAATAACTCTTACAAATCTTCCCAGTGCATATATAGTTTCAATACCGAACGCATCTTCAACCTTTGCATCCACGGCAATAATAGCAATTAAAGCTTTGTCATAAAATAAAGGGACTCCCACAAAACTTCTTATTCCCTGAGGAGAGTCATAATATCTAATAACATCCGCTTCGGCTGTTGCAGGAATATCACTTAATAATTCCGGCTCTCCTTTTTCGACAATTTTGCTTAGAATATCATCTTCAACATCAATTTTTCTTCTAGAAATTCCATTAGAATTAGAAATAAATCGTTCTATAGATAATTTTTCTTTTGACTTATTGAACCAGAAAAATACAGCTGTATGAGCTGCATAAGCCTCCTTCATTACAGTAAGGATTTTATCAAGTACAAATGAAAACTGTCCATCGTGTCCCAGTTCATCGGGGATTTTTTCATTAGCAATTTCGTTAAATCTTTCCTTAAGATCAGGAGGTTTCAATGTAGTTTTAGGAGCTCTGAATTCAGGAGTATAATCTGCCTGAGTTATTACTTCTATTTTTTTGTTTTTTGAAATAATTTGAAATGATTCGTCGGGATCAGTATACAATGGGGAAGAGGAATAATCATCATCAGATACAATATCATCTTCAGCCAGATCAGGGATGTAACCGCTTCTGTTAAATTTTAAAGAGTCTCTGAGGAATATTATGAAAGCAACATAGACTATGAGTAAGAGAATAGTTATTATTCTAATAATAAAATCATCACTGATAAATAAGATAGAAGCCAGTAAGGGAACAATCAAAAAGATCAAAACTCTTTTTCTTTGTCTTTGGTCCATCAGTTTATCCAGTTTCCAGAATATTAAAAGTTAAAAATAAATATAATTTCCACTATAATTAATAGCAAACTACAACGATTTTAGATCAAATGTTATAAATAAAAAAGTTTCGAAAAATGACTAAGCAACTCTTTTTTACCAGTTTTCTTAATGGAAGAATAAAAAAACAGGTTTTGCCCAAAAATTAGTTCAGGAAATGACTTAATAACCTTCTTTTTTATTTCTGATAACTCAGATTGCTTTAATTTATCGATCTTACTTAAGATAACTCCATATGGCAGTCGGTAATAATTGAGCATATTATTAAGCTTGATATCAAGTTCAGTAGCTTTATGCCTACTATCAATTAAGTGAAATGCGAATTGAATATTTTGGGACCTATTTATAAATCCTTCAACTAATTTGGCCCAATATTCTCTTTCCTTTTTACTTATTTTTGCATAACCAAAACCGGGAAGATCAACAAGATAAAACTTATCTCCAATTAAATAATAATTAATTGAGCGTGTTTTGCCCGGGGTTGAACTTGTTTTTGCAAGATTTTTCCTATTAAAAAGAGAATTGATCAGCGAAGATTTTCCAACATTTGATCTCCCACATAGAATAACTTCAGGTATAGGTGACTTAATAATGTCATCCAACCGAAACACAGATTTTACAAATTGCGGATTTTCAAACATAGAAAAAAAAAGAGCAACCGATTTTTCGGTTACTCCTGTAAATTGTAGAAAATAATATTATTTTATTTCTTGTCTTTTTTCTTTTTAGTATCTGTCTTTTCTTTTTTTGCTTTGGTTTCTTTCTTCTCTTTATCTTCCTTCTTAGTCTTGCTTTCTTTCTTTTCCTCAGCTTTCTTTTTTACCTTTGGCGCTTTCTTGGATTTTGTGACTTTTTTCTCTTCTTTAGCTGTCGTTTCTTCTACAACCTTTGCTTCTTCAACTTCCGGAGCTTCCGTTTTAATGTCCTTTGTATCTTTTTTAGATTCTCTTTTCTCTTTTACTTCCTCGGCTTGTTTATTAATTACTTCATTGTAATCAACAAGTTCAATTACCGCCATTGATGCTGCATCACCAATCCTATTACCTAGTTTAACTACCCTAGTATAACCACCCGGCCTGTCACCAATTTTTGGGACAATATCATTAAACAGTTCTTTAACAACTTCCTTATCGTTAATATATCGCATTACCTGTCGTCTTGCATTCAGATCATTTTTCTTTGCTTTCGTAATAATATTCTCAACAAAACCCCTAGTCTCTTTTGCTTTTGCAAGAGTTGTTTTTATTCTTTTATGTTTCAGCAAGGATGTTGCAAGTGAATTTTTTAAAGCAGCTCGGTGGCTTGCAGTTCTTTTTAATTTTCTACCTTTAACTCTGTGTCGCATGAAATAACCTTTAAATCAAAATAAATTAATTGGATTCTGCTTCTTCTTTCAAATATGAGTCAACATCCATTCCAAATTCGAGCCCTAAGTTTTCTACAATCTCCATAAGTTCGGCTAAAGACTTTCTTCCGAAATTTCTAAACCTTAACATTTCAGACTCATCTCTTCTAACTAATTCAGCAAGATTTTTAATACTTGCAGCTTTCAAACAATTATGAGATCGTACACTTAATTCAAGATCGTCAACATTTGTAAGTAAAATTTTCTTTATTCTATCTTTTTCACTGTCTTTTTGGCTTACAGCCTGTTCTTCTTCCTGATCAATATCAAAATTGATAAATAACTGAACATGATCTCTTAAAATTTTTGCAGCCTGTGTTAATGCATCGTCAGGAGTAATTGATCCATCAGTAAAAATTTGGAGCATAAGTTTTTCGAAATCATTTTTATCGCCGATACGGACATTCTCAACATCATATTTTACATTCTTAATTGGTGTAAAGATTGAATCAATTGGAATAACACCAATGGTTTGATCTGGTGTTATATTTTCAGCAGCAGGAACAAATCCTTTACCTTTACCGACTCTAATTTCCAGATCAAATTTTGCTGATTTATTTAATGTAGCAATGTGTAAATCAGGATTTAGTATTTCAATTTCATTACTATTTTTTTGAATTTCTGATGCAGTTAATTCAGAAGCTCCATTAAATGATATAATAATTGGGTTAGGTTTTTTGCTTAATAATTTCATTCTCACTTGTTTCAGATTAAGTATAATTTCTGAAACATCTTCTACAACACCTTCGATTGTTGTGAACTCGTGCAATACACCACTAAACTTAACAGAAGTTATTGCGGCTCCTGTTAAGGAAGATATAAGAACTCTTCTTAATGCATTACCTAAAGTAACTCCAAAACCTCTTTCCAAAGGTTGAAGAGAAAATTTCCCATAATCATTTGTATAACTAGTCTCGTCTAAAACAACTGCTTCCGGCATCTTTAAATTTGAACCACTCATAAATATATCCTCTAAAAAATTTTAGTCTTAAAAAATGATTTTTACTTAGAATAAAGCTCAACCACCAATTGTTCATTGGCATTTAGAGGAACATCTGCTCTTTCAGGAACCTGTAAAAAAGTTCCTGATAGCGAAGCTTTATCAGTTTGTAACCAGGGATATGTTGAATCTTTAATTCTCTTAAGAGAGCCATGAATAGCATCAAGCTTTTTACTTCTATCTCTTATTTTAACAATATCACCTGCTTTTAATATATAAGAAGGTATATCAACAATTTTATCGTTCACCATTAAGTGTCTGTGACGAATCAATTGTCTTCCCTGCTTTCTTGAAGAGGCAAATCCAAGTCTGTAAACGACATTATCTAACCTGCACTCAAGAAGTTTGATCAGGTTTTCCCCAGTAATTCCTTTTTGCTTATTTGCATGTTCAAAATAATTTCTAAATTGAGTTTCAAGCAAACCATAGGATCTTTTAATCTTTTGTTTTTCTCTCAACTGAACTCCATATTCAGAAATTTTTGCTCTTCTTGAATTTCCATGTTCTCCAGGAGGATAATTTCTAGATTCAATAGGGCATTTTTCAGTGAAGCACTTCTGACCCTTTAAAAATAATTTTTGTTTTTCTCTTCTGCACAGTTTACAAACTGAATCTGTGTATCTTGCCATTTAATTCACTCTCCAATAAAAAATTAAACTCTTCTTTTCTTAGGCGGTCTGCAACCGTTATGCGGAATTGGTGTAACATCTTTAATAGATGAAACGTCCAAACCAGCTGTATTTAATGCTCTTATAGCTGCTTCTCTCCCGGAGCCTGGACCTTTTACAAAAACATCAATTCTTCTTAAACCTAGATCATAAGCTTCTTTAGCAGCGGCTTCAGCAGAAACCTGAGCTGCAAAAGGTGTGTTTTTTCTAGATCCTTTAAAACCATTTTTCCCAGCTGAAGACCACGCAATTGTATTTCCGTATATGTCTGTTATAGTCACAATAACATTATTGAAAGTTGCTTTAATATGTGCAACTCCGTTAGCATCTACATGTGCTTTTTTCTTAGCCTTTTTAATAACTTTAGCCAATTCTAATCCTCCAAGTAATCAAACTTTATTTCTTAGTTGGTGCTTTTTTCTTGCCAGCAACCGTTTTTCTTTTGCCTTTACGCGTACGTGAATTTGTTCTTGTTCTTTGTCCTCTTGCCGGTAATCCTCTTCTGTGCCTGATACCTCTATAAGAGCCAATATCCATCAATCTCTTAATATTCTGTTGAACTTCAGAACGAAGAGCTCCCTCAACCTTAAAATCAGATTGTAGCACGGCTCTTATTTCTGCAACTTCCCCTTCGGTCAAATCACTTATTTTTTTTTCAGGATTTATTTTGGCTTTTTCAATTACATTACTCGCAACGGTCGGACCAATTCCGAAAATGTATTGCAAGCCAAATATTACTTTTTTGTTTTTAGGTAAATCTACACCAGCTATACGAGCCAATTGTTTTCTCCTTAACTTTTAAAAAATTAACCTTGACGTTGTTTGTGTTTTTTGTTTTTACAAATAACTCTAACAACGCCTTTTCTCTTAATTACTTTACAGTTATCACAAATCTTTTTTACTGATGCTCTAACTTTCATTTCCGCTCCGCTATTTATATCTGTAGGTTATCCTACCTTTTGTTAAATCATAGGGAGATAATTCAATTGATACCTTATCTCCAACGAGGATTTTAATAAAATGCATCCTCATTTTGCCGGAAATATGCGCTAATATTTCGTGCCCATTATCAAGTTTTACTTTAAAGTGAGCATTCGGCAATGTTTCCAAAACAACACCGTCAACTTTAATTGGTCCTTGTTTAGCCATTATTGAACCGTTAAAATTTCTGGTTTATTATCATTAATTAAAATAGTATGTTCAAAATGTGCCGATGGAGAATTATCTCTTGTTAAAATTGTCCAGCCATCAGGCGCAGTTTTTACTTCGTATCTACCTGAGTTTACCATCGGTTCTATTGCAATCGTCATACCTTTTCTTAATTTTGCACCAGTTCCTTTCTCACCAAAATTTGGTACTGCAGGATCTTCATGCAAAAATTTTCCAACTCCATGTCCGCAAAGATCTCTTACGATAGAAAAACCATTTGATTCTACATATATCTGAACAGCTGCTGAAATATCATGTACTCTGTTTCCAGCAATAGCCTGTTCAATGCCAAGGTAAAGAGATTTTTCAGTTACATCCATCAATTTTTTCTTTTCAGGAGAAATATCACCTACTGCTACAGTTAAAGCAGCATCACCGAAGTAACCTTTCTTTTCAACACCAACATCAAGCGATATAATTTCACCATTATTAAGAACTCTCGAACCAGGAATTCCATGCACAACTTCATCATCAATGGAAGCACAGATGGATCCCGGATAATCTATTGAAGAACCACCCTGAGAATATCCTTTAAAAGCAGCTCTTCCATCATTACTTAAAATATAGTCTTCAGCAATTTGATCAAGTTCTTTTGTTGTGACACCTGGTTTAACATTGCTTTTCATTAATTGTAAAGTTTCTGCAACTATCCGGCAACTTTCTATAATATAATCAATTTCTTTTTTTGTCTTTATTAAAATCACAAATAATTATCTTCGTGCTTTCATCTTACCTGATTTCATAAAACCATCGTAATGTCTCATCACCAGGTGAGATTCAATTTGTTGTAAAGTATCAAGTGCAACGCCTACAATAATCAATAAACTTGTTCCGCCAAAAAACTGTGCAAACTGTTGTGAAACTCCATAACCTGCAATAAATGCAGGAAGTATAGCAACAATCGCCAGGAAGAACGATCCCGGCAAAGTAATTTTCGTCAGAATATTATCAATAAATTCTGATGTTTGTTTTCCAGGTCTTACTCCCGGAATAAATCCGCCCTGTTTTTTCATATTATCAGCAACATCTTTCGGATTGAATGCAATAGCAGTATAGAAATAAGTGAAGAAAATAATCATTATTGCATAAATAACTGAGTAAACCGGTGACGTAAAACTGAAATACGGAACTAGACTCTGTAAAAATTCATTATTTGGAAAGAACGATAATACAGTATTAGGAATAAACATTATTGACTGCGCAAATATAATCGGCATCACGCCAGCTGTATTGACCCTAAGAGGAATATATTGTGTAACTCCTCCATAGACTTTTCGTCCCACAACTCTTTTAGCATATTGAACAGGGATTCTTCTAGTTCCCTGTGTAACTAATACAACTCCGGCAATAATAAAGACCATAAAAGCAAGAATAACAAGTTCAATAACAATGCTATGACTTCCTGATGAGATAAGTTGATATTCATCAAGAATCGCAAAAGGGAATCTGTCAATAATCCCAATAAATATAATTAAAGAAATTCCATTACCAATCCCTTTATCAGTAATCTGCTCACCCAACCACATCATAAAGACTGTGCCTGAAGTTAACAGAATAACAGTAGACATCGTCCAGCCAAATCCCTGAACTCCAGCAGGAATTATTGGAACTCCCTGAACATTAATATTTAAGAGTCTGATAGTAACACCCCATGCCTGCAATGCAGAAATAAGAACAGTTCCATACCTGGTTAACTGGGTAATCTTTTTTTGTCCTTCTTCACCTTCCTGCTGCAGCTTTTGAAAATACGGAACAACTGCACCTAATAACTGAATAATAATAGATGCAGAAATATAGGGCATTATTCCCAAAGCAAATATTGCTGCATTCTTAAATGCACCACCAACAAATAAATCGTATAACCCAAATAGATCATTAGCATTTGAGTTTCTGGTACTCTCAGCCAGTAAAGCAGAATCAATACCAGGTAGAGTAATATGTGCTCCTAGACGAACAACTACAAGAAGTGCCAAAGTATATAATATCCTTTGGCGAAGCTCATGAATCTTAAAAATGTTTCTGAAAGTATCAGTAATTGTAGACATTTATTACCAGATTAAATCTTTTTAATTGAACCGCCTGCAGCCTCAATTTTTTCTTTTGCAGACTTGCTAAAAGCATTAACCTCCAGCTGAAATTTTGCTTTTACTTCACCAAAGCCTAACACCTTAACCGGCTTTTTTAGGCTCGAAACTAATCCAGCAGCTTTTAAAGTTTCAGCGTTAATTATACCATCAGTAAGCTTTTTGTTTTCCATAGATTTTTGAAGAGAGTTAACATTTACTACCTGATATTCAACTTTAAAAATATTTCTAAAGCCAAATTTTGGAATTCTCCTTTGTAACGGCATCTGACCGCCTTCAAACCACGATTTATGTTTTGCACCGGATCTTGATAGCTGACCGTTACTACCTCTTGTTGCAGTTCCGCCGTGTCCAGAACCTGCACCACGAGCAACTCTTTTACGATTTTTTCTTGAGCCTTTGGTGTATTTTAAATTACTTAGAATATCCATTTTAAACCCTTATTTACTACTCTTTAATATCTTCAACTCTCACCAGGTGATTCACTTTTCTTATCATACCTCTGATTTGAGGAGTATCATTATGTATCTTTTCCCAGTTTGGTCTTCCTAATCCTAAAGCTTCTATAGTTAATTTCTGGTCCTTAGGTCTATCAATTATACTTCTTGTTTGTATTATTTTAATTTTTCCCATTTCTTCCTCAATTAAGAAGCAAATAATTCATTGATTGTAATTCCTC
>Ga0209919_1000620_pt1 | contig 17740 bp, 17 predicted proteins | sample SalPon2A_C_D2_MG_FD_185721 | JGI IMG/M metagenome (GOLD analysis project Ga0209919, IMG submission 185721) | Soil microbial communities from South San Francisco under conditions of wetland restoration - Salt Pond MetaG R2A_C_D2_MG (SPAdes)... | ecosystem: Environmental > Terrestrial > Soil >... | reverse complement strand
GAGCGGCTCGGGTTGCAGGCCCAGGTGAACATCGGCCAGGTAGGCGGCATCGTCAAGCTGGTGCGCCGGATCTTCGTGGTGGTGTTCGGCGTCGAGTTCGTCGGCGCCCTGCTGCTGTACCTCCCCTTCGCGCGCATCGAGGGTCTGGGACGGGGCGCCTTCTTCGCCGTCTTCCACAGCATCAGCGCCTTCAACAACGCCGGCTTCGGCTTCTACAACGACAGCCTCGTGCGGTTCGTGCGCGACCCGATGGTCAACGTGACCGTGATGCTGCTGATCATCCTGGGCGGGCTCGGATTCATGGTGATCATCAACGTGGCCACGCACTTCCAAGAGGGGCGCCGCGTTCCGCTCACGTTGCATAGCAAGGTGGTGCTCGCCGGCACGGCGATCCTGATCGCCGTGGGCACGGTGGTGATCCTGGCCTTCGAGTGGAGCAACCCCGCCACGCTGGGGCACCTGCCCTTCCCGGACAAGCTCATGGCCTCGCTGTTCCAGTCCGTGACGCCACGCACCGCCGGCTTCAACACGCTGGACATCAGCCGGCTCCGGCCGGCTACGCTGCTCTTCACCATGCTGCTCATGTTCGTGGGCGGGAACCCCGGCTCGACGGCCGGCGGCATCAAGACCGTCACCTTCCTGGTCCTGGTGGGGAGCGCCTGGAGCGTCAGTCGCGGCCACGGCGAGTTGACCCTGTTCGAGCGGCGGGTGGCCTCCTCGACGGCGGTCAAGGCCAGCGCCATCGCGCTGCTGGGGATGCTGCTGGTCGGCGCGGCGGTGACCGGCCTCACCCTCACGGACCCGCACAAGAGCCTCCTACAGCTGGGCTTCGAGAGCATCTCGGCCTTCGGGACGGTGGGGCTCTCCACCGGCATCACCGCCGCGCTCAGTGCGGCCGGCAAGCTCATCATCGTCGCCCTCATGTACCTTGGGCGGTTGGGGCCGTTGACCCTGGCACTCGCCCTGATGGAGCGCCAGCCCGAGCGGCGTATCAAGTACCCTGAGGACGACGTCGTCATCGGTTGACGGCATCGCCGCCTCACGCGAGGAGCGAGGATGAAGGAACGGCAGTTCATGGTGATCGGGGCGGGGCGCTTCGGTTCGGCCCTGGCCACCACCCTCTACCAGCTCGGCCACGAGGTGGTGGTCATCGACAAGGACGAGGCGGCCGTCGAGTCGATCATGAACCAGGTCACGCACACCGCCATCGTCGACGGCACGGACGAGGACACCCTGCGCAAGCTGGGGTGTAGCAACTTCGACGCCGTCATCGTCGCCATCGGCGACAACCTGGAGGCCAACATCCTGGCAACCGTGGCGGCCAAGAGCGCCGGCGCGCCGCGCGTGATCAGCAAAGGCGTGAGCTTGCTGGCCGCCCGGGTGCTCGACCGCGTCGGCGCCGACGAGGTGGTGCGGCCAGAGCACGACATGGGCGTGCGCCTGGCGCGCCAGCTCGCTACGCCGAGCATCGTCGACGCCTTCAAGTTGGGCGAGAATCACGGCGTGGTGGAGATCGAAGCGGAGAACGCGCTATGCGGCAAGCTCTCGGAGCTCAGGCTGCCCAACCGCTTCGGCGTGCAGGTGATCGCCGTCAACCGGGGAGGCAACCTGGAGATCAGCCCGCGCGCGGACTTCGAGTTGCAGCGTGGCGACCGCATCGTCATGATCGGCAGCAACGACGCCATCACAAACTGCGGGAGTACCTCAGCAAGTGACCCTCTCGGCCGGCCCGGCGGCCGGCGCTTGGCTGGCGCCGCGGGGGCGCCCCGCTCTATCCTAGGGTGAAGTCTGGCGCCCGTCCACAGCCGCTGCCCACGCCCGCCCCTCACCACGCAACCGTCGTCACGCACTGGCTCTGTGCCGCCAGACCCGGAGGTGACGCGCGCATGACCATCTACGCGACCGAAGCGAGCATCCTGCGGGGCGCGGCGCGTACGCGCATCCGGGATCTCACCGTCCTGCTGTCCGAGTACGGCTGCGCCTCGCGCATCGACTGGCAACGGCAGGTGATCGTCTTCGAGCTACCCGACGACGACGTCGCCTGGATCCTCACGGGCGGCTTCGCGGAGGTGCTGGCGGGATTCGAGGACTGCTTACGCTGGCGAGCGGCCTTCCGAGAGCGCAGCCGCCCCGCGGCCAGCCTGCCGCCTCCGGCGTCCCAGGCTGCCGGGCATCACCCTAGCGTTATCAGCAGGTAGACGTTCAGGACGATGATGAGGACCGCAACGCTCCAGCTCGCGATGCGCGTGAACGTGCCGTTCACGAACTCGCCGACCACGGCGCGATCCTGAAGGAACAGCAGCAGCGGCACCAGCGCCAGCGCGATGCCGAAGCTCAGCACCACCTGGCTGAGCACCAGGATGGTCGTCGGATCGAGGCCCAGCAGCACCACCACGAACGACGGCAGAAGCGTGATGACGCGGCGAAGCCATACCGGGATCGTGAAGCCGACGAAGCCCTGCATCACCGTCTGCCCCGCCATGGTGCCCACGACCGACGAGGACACGCCGCTCGCCAGCAACGACACGGCGAACACCGTGCTGGCGGCCGCCCCCAGCAGCGGAGTCAGGGTGCGATAGGCGGTGCTGATGTCGGCAACACTCTGGTTGCCGGTGAAGTGGAAGGTTGCGGCGGACATGGCGAGCATGGCCATGTTCACGAAGCCGGCGATGCCCATGGCGATGATGACATCCACCTTGGCGAAGCGGTAGAGGCGCTTCGCCTGCGCCGTCGACTTCGGCGCGATGCGCCTCTGGGTCAGAGCGGAGTGCAGGTAGATGACGTGTGGCATCACGGTGGCCCCGAGGATGCCGGTGGCCAGGTATACGCTCTTGCTGCCGTGGAAGGTCGGAAGCAGCATGCCGGTCGCGACCGCGCCGGCATCGGGCCGGCTGAAGATGATCTCCAGCACGTAGGCCAGCGCGATGACGGCCACGAGCACGATGATGACCGTCTCCAAGGGGCGGAAGCCGCGCCCTTCGATGGTGAGGATGGCGAAGGTGGCGACCGCGGCGAGCGCCGCGCCCCAGACGAGGGGGATGCCGAGCAACAGCTGAAACCCGAGCGCGGCACCGAGGAACTCGGCCAGATCGGTAGCGATGGCGACGAACTCGGACTGGATCCAGTAGAACCGCACCAGCGGCCGCGGATAACGCTCGCGGATGACCTCCGGAAGGTTCTTGCCGGTGGCGATGCCCAGCTTGGCCGACAGCGTCTGGACCAGCATGGCCATGAGGTTCGCCCACAGCACCACCCACAGCAGGCGGTAGCCGAACTCGGCGCCGCCCTGGATGTTGGTGGCATAGTTGCCGGGATCGATGTACGCGACCGAAGCGATGAACGCGGGCCCCAAGAACGGCAGCAGCCGCGCGGGGCGGCGCCAGCCGCCCCGCGACTCGAGCACCCGCTGGGCCCGGACGTTCACGCGGCGGTCGAGGCCACGTCCTTCCCAAGTGGTGTCGTCGGTCTTCCCGACGGGTTCGGCGCCCACGCTCACGTACCTGCCTCTCCGGAGGCCGTGCCGACCCGGTGACCCCTCGGGTGCGCCGGCACGCCCAATCTCGGCTCGCCGAACGGCAGAGTTAGGCAAGCCGAAAAAAGTCTACTCCCCCCGTCCCCGCTTGTCAAAGGGGCCCTCCAAGGGGCCGCGCGGTCGCGCTCGCCCTCACCCCAGACCCGCCGTCACCGTCCGGTACAGCAGGTAGGCGTTCAGGAGCGCGATCACGACGGCCACCAGCCAGGCAACGGCCGCCAGCCAGCGCGGCGTGGCGAAGCTACCCATCCGCCGGCGATCACTGGTGAAGCGCACCAGCGGCACCACCGCGAAGCTGAGCTGCGCGGACAGGATGACCTGGCTCAGCACCAGCAGCGACCCCTCTCCCCTGGCGCCGGAGCTCGCCGCCACCACCGCCGCCGGGATCACCGCCAGGCCGCGTGTGACCAGGCGCCGAACCCAGGGCCGCAGACGGATGCGCAGGAACCCCTCCATCACCATCTGTCCGGCGAGGGTTCCCGTCAGGGTGGAGTTCTGTCCCGAGGCCAGCAGCGCGATCCCGAAGGCCACGCTCGCCAGGCCGGCGCCGAGCACCGGGGTCAGGAGCCGGTACGCATCATTGATGTCCGCCACGTTCTGATGCGGGGTGCCGTGGAACGCCGCCGCCGACAGCACCAGGATGGCAGCGTTGATGAAGAACGCGCCTGCCAGGGCCACCGTCGAGTCCAGCGTGGCGTAGCGGAGCGCCTGGTGGCGTGCATCCTCGCCGGAACCGTACTGCCGCGACTGCACCAGGCCGGAGTGGAGGTACAGATTGTGAGGCATCACCGTCGCGCCGAGGATGCCGACGGCGAGGTACAGGGCACCGGGGTCGGTCACCACCCTCGGCCTCGGCAGGAACCCCGCCACGACCCGGGCGATCGCCGGCTGCGACACCACCAGCTCGTACGCGAACGCGATCAGGATCACCAGGATGAGGCCACCGACGACGGACTCCAGGTAGCGCGCTCCGCGTTGCTGCAGCAACAGCACCACCAGAACGTCGAGGGCCGTGAGGAACACGCCGAAGAGCAGCGGCAAACCGAACAGCAGCTTCAGTGCGATGGCCGATCCGATGACCTCGGCCAGATCGGTGGCGGCGATGGCCACCTCGGCCAGGACCCACAACGCCAGGGACACGGGGCGGGAGTAAGCCTGGCGACAGGCCTGCGCCAGATCCCGACCGCTCCCCACGCCGAGTCGCACGGCCAGATGCTGCAGCAGGATAGCGGTGAGGTTGGCGAGCAGCACCACCGAGAGCAACAGGTAGCCGTAACGTGCGCCGCCCGCCAGATCGGTCGCCCAGTTGCCGGGGTCCATGTACCCGACCGCGACCATCAGCCCCGGACCGGCGAACGCCAGGAAGGTGCGCACCGGCCCCGCCCCGCGGGGCACGCGCACGCCACCGGAGCCGACCCGGGACGCCCGCCGCCGGGCGCCGCCGCCCTCACCCTCACGCGCACGGCCGCCCTCGGGAAGGCGGCGGCGCGGCCCGGGACCGGGCTGTCGGCTGCGCTCGCTCATGGCGTCCCCATCGACCTCCGGCGAGTGTTCGGGAAGCCGAAGTCACCGTACACTCGCCCTCGGGCGGCGAAGGCTGGGCCCCCGACATCCGTTCCCCAGCGAACATCTGAGGCTGCGCGCCAGCCAACGGCAGCGGCGAGCGGACCGTGCTAGCGTCGCTCGTTGACTCCCTGCCGGCGTGCTCTGCGCGTCGGCGGCCGCACCTTGCTGCCAAGCCGAAGGAGGCGATGTCCCCCTTGCTCGACCGCATCAGCCGCGCCGCCGGTGCCAACCGCCAGGTGCTCGCCCTATCGGTCGCCCGCCTGGGGGACGCCATCGGCAACAGCATCCTGTTCGTCATCATCCCGCTGTACGTAGCGAAGCTTCCCGCGCCCGTCTTCGGCTTGCCGGTGGCCACCCGGGTGGGGCTGGCGCTGTCGCTCTACGGGCTGGTAGCGGCGCTCGGTCAGCCGCTCGCCGGCGCCATCTCCGACCGTATCGGTCGCCGCAAGCCGCTGATCCTTGCCGGCCTGGTGCTGCTGGCCGGCTGCACGCTGGGGTTCACCGTCGTGGGCGCGTACGCGAACCTCCTGTGGTTGCGCGCGCTGCAGGGGCTGGCCGTGGCCTTCACCATCCCCACGTCCCTGGCGATCATGTCCAACGCCAGCGAGAAGGCCACCCGCGGTGGCTCCATGGGCATCTACACCACCATGCGCGTGATCGGCCTCGCCAGCGGGCCGCTCCTGGCCGGCGTCCTCTACGACGGTGTCGGCTTCGATGCCGCGTTCTACCTGGGCACGGGCTGCGTGCTGCTGGGCGCGGTGCTGGTGCAGGCCTGGGTCCACGACGCGCCCAGCGACACCAGCGAGATCCGCTCCAAGCCGTTCCGGCTGTTCGAGCCCGGCCTGGTGACGAAAGCCATGCTCGGCCTGGCGGCCGCCACGTTCACCATGGCAGCCTCGTTCTCGATGATGGGCGCGCTCGAGAACGAGTTCAACGCCCGCCTCGACCAGTCTGCGCTCGCGTTCGGGGTAGCCTTCAGCGCACTCATGGTGAGCCGCCTGCTGTTGCAGTTCGCGGTCGGGCGCTGGTCCGACCGCGCCGGACGCAAGCCCTTCCTCATCGCGGGCCTGGTGCTGATGGCGCCGGTAACGGCGCTGCTGGGCTTCGCCTCGACGACCGGTCAGCTGGTCCTGCTCCGCGTGGGACAGGGGGTGGCGTCGGCCGGTGTGGCTGCGCCCTCCTTCGCGCTGGCGGGCGACCTGGCACGCCGTGGCGGCGAGGGCCGACAGATGTCGATCGTAACCACCGGATTCGGCTTCGGCCTGTCCTTCGGCCCCCTGCTGGCGGGCGTGCTGGCCGTTGCCAACTTCGCCCTCCCCTTCCTGGTGGCCGGCGCGCTGTCGCTGGTAGGCGCTCTGGTGGTGCTCCGCGCGGTCCCGGAGTCCGTGCACAGACCATCCCGCGCCGGCGTCTCGTGAGCCATCCTAGGCGTGGTAGCCTCATCTGACGCCGAGGCGGTCATGGATCTGGATCCCACCGAGTTGGAACGCATGCGGACGGCGCTCGAGGCGAGCGGCCGCTACCGGGTGCTTGAGCGCTACCGCAAGCCCGACCGTTACCTGCCGGCGCCGGCCCCGGAGACGCCGTTGCTCACGGGCCTCTATGTCGACGTCGAGACCACGGGCCTCTCCGCCGGAGCCGACCGCATCATCGAGCTGGGGCTGGTCGCCTTCGAGTTCGACCGCGAGGGGCACATCTACGCCATCCTGGACGAGCTGTCGGCGTTCGAGGACCCCGGCAGCCCACTCCCCGCCGAGATCACCCGCATCACCGGCATCACCGACGATATGGTCGTGGGGAAGCGGCTCCCGGACGCGGCCATCGAGGCCATGGTGGAGCGTGCTCAGCTCGTCATCGCGCACAACGCCGCCTTCGACCGGCCGTTCCTGGAACGCCGCCTGCCGGCGTTCGCGGAGCGCGCCTGGGCATGCTCGGCGCACGACGTCCCATGGCATGCCGAGGGTTTCGAGGGGCGCAAGCTGGAGTACCTGGCCATGAAGCAGGGGTTCGTCTACGACGGGCACCGCGCCGCCAGCGACTGCCTCGCCGGCGTGCACCTGTTGAGCCTGCCGCTCCCGAAGAGCGGACACAGCGCGCTGGCAGCTCTGTTGGAGCGTGCGCGCCGCAAGGGTGGCCGCCTCTACGCGGTGGACAGCCCCTTCGAAGCGAAGGACCGCCTCAAGGCACGCGGCTACCGCTGGAACGGCCGCATCTGGTACAAGGACCTGCCGCTCGAGCAGGTCGAGCCCGAGGCCGCGTGGCTGCGGGCCGACGTCTACGGCCGCGCCCAGCGGCTCCCCGTCTTCCCCCTGAGCGCTTTCGTGCGCTACTCCGAACGCATCCCCGAGCTGCCCCCGGAGGACGCCCCGCGCGTGTGACGCAGCGGGTTGCCGGCGATCAGGCGCGTATCCTGGAGCATGAGCACCAGCGCCGCGGTAGACGGCGACGCCTGCCCGTTCTGCGCCATCGCCACCGGCGAGGCCGAGGCCCAGGTGATCGTCGACAGTGAGCACACGGTGGCGTTCCTGGACCGCCGGCCGCTCTTCCCAGGCCACGTCCTGCTCATCCCCAGGCCGCACGTGGGCACCTTGAGCGACCTGCCCGAAGACCTCATCGCGCCGCTGTTCGTGCAGGCGCAGCGCCTGGCGCGCGCCGTGGAGCGGGCCATGGACGCGGACGGCAGCTTCGTCGCCATCAACAACCACGTCAGCCAGAGCGTTCCCCACCTCCACGTCCACATCGTTCCCCGCCGCCAGGGGGACGGCCTCAAGGGCTTCTTCTGGCCCCGACACGGCTACCGTGATGCGGACCACGCCGAGCAGGTGCGGGCCGCCATCCGAGGCGCGCTCGACGAGGGCTGAGTCGTGCCGCTGGCCAACGACGCGCTGGCCCGGCGGCTCGACGACGTCGCCGCCCTGCTGGAGGAGCAGCGGGCGAACCCCTTCCGCGTGCGCGCCTACCGCAACGCCGCCGACGCGCTCAGGCAGCTCGACAGCCCCGTCGCCTCCATCTACCGGGACCAGGGCATCGCCGGCCTGGAGGAACTCCCTGGCATCGGCGAGAGCATCGCCAGGAGCCTCCGCGCCTTGCTCACCACCGGGCGCCTCCCCATGCTCGAGCGGCTGCGGGGCGCGAGCGATCCCGAGGAGTTGCTGATGAGCGTGCCCGGCATCGGGCGGAAGACGGCCGAGCGGCTGCACGAGGAGCTCGGCATCGACTCCCTCGAGGCGCTCGAGCTCGCCGCCCACGACGGCCGCCTGGCGGCCCTACCCGGCATCGGAAGCAAGCGCCTGCTGGGCATCCGCGACCTGTTGGCTGCCCGTCTCGGCCGGCTCCGGCCGGTCGGATCGGAGCGCTCGGCCGCGCCGGAGCCGGACGTGGCGGAGCTGCTGGACGTCGACCGCGAGTATCGGCAGCGCACAGCGCAGGGAAGCCTGCACAAGATCGCACCGAAGCGCATGAACCCGGACATGGCTGCGTGGCTGCCGGTGCTGCACACGGAGCGCGCCGGCCGCCACTACACCGCGCTCTTCTCCAACACGCCCCGCGCCCACCGCCTGAATCGTACCCATGACTGGGTGGTGATCTACTGCGATGCCGGCGACGGCGAGCGGCAATACACCGTGGTCACGTCGACCCACGGGCACATGGAGGGGCGCCGCGTCGTCCGCGGTCGCGAGGTCGACTGCGCGCAGCACTACGGCCTGCCGGCCATGACGTGACCCGCCGTCACGTCTGTCACGCGCACGCTCCTCAGCGTCCGTTAACGAGCGTTTAACCCCGGTCGCGCACCCTGATCGTCGGAGGTTGCGCGAAGCATGAACCCACGCCGCGTCTTGACCCTCACCATCACCCTGCTGGTCGCCGCCGGAGCCGGCTACGGGCTGCTCGGCCTGCGCGCGCCCAAGCAGTCACGGCCCGCGCCCGTCAGCCGCACCGCGACCGGCTCCGAGCGGACCATCATCGCCGTCGGCCCCGACGGCACCCTCTATGCCATCCGGGCTCCCTCTGGGGGCTCCGGCACCCGCGCCTACGGGGACGACAGGTACGGGCGCTCCGAGTACCAGGAAGGCGGACGATACTCCGATGCCTACCGACACGAATGATCCCCGGCGCCCGGACCGGGCGCGCCACCCCGAGGCCGGCCCGGCAAGCAGGCCGGTCAACCGACCCGCCTCCCGCAAGGGCTTCCAGAAGGACCGCGCCACGCTGTTGCTGCTCACCCTGACCTTGGGGCTGGGCCTCGGCACCGCCGCCCGCTTCGTCCAGCGCAGCGATCAGGCCCGGACGGCAACCGTGCCCACAGCGGGCACGACCCAGGCGCAGAGCTCCGCGTCCGGCCCCTACCAGAACCAGCGGGTGGTGGTGCTCCCGCAGCGGAGCTACGCCGCCCGTGCCACCAGCAGGATGAGCTGATGACGGCTCCGATCGCGCCTGCCCAGCCTCACGAAGCCACCGCCACACGGGTCGCCGCGGCCACCGCCCGCGCCGTGCCGCGGCGGCGGCTGCACGCCCTGGGCACCGACGTCGCCATCAGCGGCGACGGGGCCGACCAGGCCGCCGCCGAGCTGCTGCGTCTGGAGGCGCTTCTCACTCGCTTCGCACCCTCGCCCGTCACGCGGCTCAATGACGCCGGCGAGCTCTCCCCGGCGCCTGCGGAGCTGATCGCCGCGCTGCGGCACGCCCTGGCGGTCGCCTCGAAGACGGACGGGGTGATCACGCCGCTGGTGCTGCCGGCGTTGCGCTGGGCTGGCTATCGGCGCTCCTGGCCCGCCCCGCCGGAGCCGCAGCCGGGGGATCCGCCTGCGATCGCCGACTGGCGCGAGGTGCGCATCTCCGGCAACCGCATCCGCCTGCCTCGGGGCGGCGCCGTCGACCTCGGCGGCACCGGCAAGAGCTGGATCGCGCAACGCAGCTTCGAGCGCTTGCGTGGGGAGGCCCTCATCGATGCCGGCGGGGACGTGGTGACGCGGTCCGGCGCGACGGTGGCGATCGATGTCGCCCACCCTGCCGGCGACGAGCCGCTACAGCTGCTGCTGCCCGCGGGGTGCTGGGGGGTGGCCACCTCCGGCGTGCTGGCGCGGGCGTGGCGCGGCGGGCACCACCTCATCGATCCACGCACCGCCCGCCCCGCCGACACCCGCTTCGTCCAAGTCAGCGCCGTGCATCCCGACCTGCGCCACGCGGAGGTGCTGGCGAAGCTCGCCCTCCTGAGGCCGGACGCCGCCGGGCTGGAGGACGCCACCGTCCTGCTCGCCTTCGACGCCCACGGCGCCGTCTGGCGCCGTCGCGACGGGCGCTGGGGGCGGGCATGACCGAGCGCCGCATCGCCTCCCTCAACGAGATGCTGGTCGCGCTGCTTCTGGTGGCCGTGGCGCTCGCCTGGGCGCTGGCCGCGCGCAGCGTCACGCCGGAAGGGCTCGCCTGGACGCTCAACCGCCTCGCAGGCGTGGCGGCGTACGCCCTGCTGGCGCTGTCGGTGAGCTTGGGCGCCGTGCTGAACAGCCGCTACGTGCCGCCGTGGCTGGCGCGCCCGCTGCAGTACGGCTGGCACGGGCTCCTGAGCGGGTTCGCGCTGGCGCTCACGGCGGTGCACGTCGCCTTCGTGACGGTGGACACCCAGAAGCCGCAGACACTGGCCGCCGCGCTCATCCCCGGACACGCCACCTACGCTCCGCTGGCACTCGCGCTCGGCACGTTGGCCCTGTACGCCACGGTGGCGGTCTACGTCTCCTTCGCCAACAAACGGCATCTGCCCCGGCGCCTGTGGACGGGCCTGCACCTGCTCGCCTACCCGGCCTTCCTCCTCGCCACGGTGCACGGCTGGCTGGCCGGCAGCGACCACCTCACGGCCCTGTACGCCATCGGCACCGCGCTCGTCGTGGCGGCCGCCTGGCTGCGCCTGATCGACCGGCGCAGCGCCAGGCGCGCTAGCCACGCCTGAAGCGACGGGGACGTAGGCTGAGCCCATGCGCCTGTTGTTCGTCGAGGATGACGCCCGCATCGCCGAGCCCACCGCCGACGCGCTGCGTGAGGCGGGCCACCAGGTCGAGTGGGTCACGGACGGACACGAGGGCCTGGCCGAGGCGCGCTCCGGGGCTTACGCGGCGATCCTCCTCGACGTCATGCTGCCGAAGCTGGACGGTTTCGACATGACCGCCGCCCTGCGCCGCGAGGGCATCGCCACCCCTATCGTCTACCTCACCGCGCGAGACGAGCTCGACGATCGCGTGCGCGGCCTGGATATCGGTGGCGACGCCTACCTGGTCAAGCCCTTCGAGTTGCCCGAGCTGCTCGCCACGCTGCGGGCCGTGGCGCGCCGCGCCGAGGCCGCCGGCAGCACGCGGCTCAGCTTCGGCCGGGGCAAGGGTCGCCTCGACACGCGTACCCGCCAGGTGTGGTGGGCCGACGACGAGATCGGGTTGACCGGGCGCGAGTACGAGCTGCTGGAAACGTTGGCCCTCACGCCGGGCCGGTGGTTCACCCGCGACGAGCTGCTGGACCGGGTATGGGGACCCGATTTCATGGGTGAGCCGCGCATCGTCGACGTGTACGTCAGCTACCTCAGGCGGAAACTGGCCGACGACGCTATCCACAGCGTGCGCGGCCGCGGGTACCGGGTGCCATGACCATCCGCTGGCGGATGGGACTGGCCGTCGCGCTGCAGACGGCACTGCTGCTGCTGCTCGTAGCTGCCGTGCTGTACCTGGCGCTGCAGCGCTTCCTGGTCGCGGGCGAGGAGCGCCGGCTCGATAACGCGGTGAGCCTGCTCGATCTGCGCCACGACCTGGAACACAGCACCCAGGACTCCGGCGAGATCACCCTCGGCAACGAGTTCCCGCCCGGCGTTCAGGTGCGGGTCGTCAGCGGCAACCACGTCCTGCGCGCGACCTCCAGCTTCCCCGAGGTGCCCACCGACCTGCCCCTGGGCTACACCCGGGTCGACGGCCACCAGGTGCTCACCCGGCAGGTGATGGCCGACAACCGCCTGGTGACGTTGCAGCTGGCGGCCGACCTCGGCGGCGTGAGCCAGCCGCTGCGCGCCTATCTGCGCGCCCTGCTGGTGACCCTGCCGGTGATGATGCTGCTCGCGGCGGCCGCCGCCGCCATCACCGCTGGGCGCCTGCTCAAGCCGATCAAGGGCCTCCAGACGGCGGCCAGCTCCATCGGCGCCAGCGGCGATCTGCTGCAGCCGGTTCCTGGCGCCAGCAGCCGCGACGAGCTGGGCCAGCTCGCCGCCACCTTGCAGCAGGCCTTCCGCCACCTCAACGCCATGATGCAGCGCGAGAGCGAGTTCACGCGCGCCGCCGCGCACGACCTGCGGACCCCGCTGACCGCCCTCCAAGCCCGCATCCAGGGAGCCCTCGCCCACCCCCGTACGGAAGGGCAGTACCGCGACACGCTCCATGAGCTCGGTCGAGACGTGAGCCGGCTCTCCCGCCTGACCGAGCACCTGCTGCTGCTGGCGCGGGACGAGAAGGCGTTCCACCCCACCCCCACCGACCTTCGACGCGTGGCGGGCGAGGCCGTCGACCGGGCGCGAGCGCGGGCACCGGGCGTCGCCATCGACTTCCGGGCCAGCGCCGCTCCCACGGTGATGGGTGACGCCCTGCTGCTCTCGCACGCGACCGACAATCTGCTCGAGAATGCTGTCCGGCACGGCCGTGGCGCGCCTGTCCAGGTGAGCGTCTCCCGCGAGGGAGATGCCGCCGTGCTGGTGGTCGCCGATGAGGGACCGGGCGTGACCGAAGCCACCCGCGCCCGCCTGGGCGAGAGCTTCTACCGCGGCGACGCCGCCCGCACCGGCGAGGGCAGCGGCCTGGGGCTGGCCATCGTCGCGCACGTCGTGGCGCTGCATGGTGGTTCCTGGCGCGTCGCTAGCGCACCGGGCGAGGGCTTCCGCGTGAGCGTGCGTCTGACGGCGGCCCCCGACGGAGCCGGCGCCGAGGCTACGTCGTCTTCCCCAGGAAGCGTTTGACATCGGCCAGCGGCCGGGTATTGAGGACGGCATCGGGCGTCACCCAGGCACGCCGAGCCTGTTCCACGCCGAAGTGCATGAAGTCTAGATGACGCGTGCTGTGCGCGTCCGTGTCGATGACCAGCGTCAACCCCTTGTGGCGTGCAGCCAGGGCATGCACGTCGTTGAGGTCCAGGCGCTCGGGTGAGGCGTTGAGCTCGACCGCAACGCCGTTCCCCGCACACGCCTCGAACACCGCATCGAGGTCGACCGGGTAGGGATCCCGCTCACCCAGCAGACGACCCGTGGGATGGGCCAGGACGTTCACCTCAGGGTGCGACACGGCCTCGACCATGCGCTCGGTCTGCGCCGCCTCGGCGAGGTCGAAGAGCGAGTGGACGGACACGATCACGATGTCGAGCTTCGCCAGCCACTCCTCTTCCAGGTCCAGGCTGCCATCGCGCAGGATGTCGACCTCCATGCCCCGGAGCACCGCGATGCCGTCCCGGTCCGCCGTGAGCTCGTCGAGCTCCTGCCACTGACGCCCCAGCTTCTCTGCGTCCAGTCCGCCGGTCATGCGGAGCGCCTTGCTGTGATCGGTGATGGCCATGTACTCGTAGCTCCGCTTCTCGCACGCCTCCATCATCTCCAGCACGCCGGCCTTGCCGTCGCTCCAGGTGCTGTGCATGTGCAGGTCGCCGCGGATCGCCTCGACCGTCACGAGCTCCGGCAGGCGGTGCTCGCCGGCCGCCTCGATCTCGCCCCGGTGCTCCCGCAGCTCGGGTGGCACCCAGTCCAGGTCGAAGGCGTCGTACACCTCCTCCTCGCTGGCGCCCGCCAGCCGCTTGCCGCCGCTCCGTTCCCGGCCGGGTTCCCCGCCCTCGAACAGGCCGTACTCGCTCAGGTGCCAGCCCCGGTCCACGGCCACCTGGCGGAGCTCGACGTTGTGCTCCTTCGAGCCGGTGAAGTACAGCCAGGCCGCCCCGAAGCTTTCCTCGGGCACCACCCGCAGGTCGACCTGCAAGCCGCCCTCCAGGCGCACGCTGGTGCGGGTCTCGCCGCTGCCCAGGACCTCCGCCACCCCGGGCATGCCGGTCAGCGCCTCGCTCGCGGCCCTGCCGTCATCGGCAACCACCAGCAGGTCCACGTCACCGATGGTCTCGCGCCTGCGGCGATAGCTCCCCGCGACCTCCGCTCGGCGGACGCCGGCCACGCCCCGTAGGCGCATGAGCAGGGGTTGGACGAGCGCATCGGCGTCGCCGAGACGCATGCGGCCGCTGTGGCGGCGGTAGCTGTCGATGCCCTTGAGGATCTTCTCCTGGCTCTTCTCCCCGAAGCCCTCGAGCTCGGCCACCCGGCCCTCCTTGGCCACCCGCTCGAGGTCGTCGATGCCGGTCACGTCGAGCTCGCGCCACAAGGTGCGCGCCCTCTTGGGGCCCACCCCCTGCACCTCGGTGACGGCGATGAGCCCTACCGGCACCGCCTCCTTGAGCTTCTCGAGCTGTTCCAGGCTGCCGGTCTCGGTGATGGCCCGGAGCTTCTGAGCGATCTCCTTGCCGATCCCCTGGATCTCGGTGAGGTCGGCCCCGCGCGCGATGAGATCGGGGACTTGCTCCTCCAGATCGAGCACCGTCCGCGCGGCGTTGCGGTAGGCCCGCACCCGGAAGGGGTTGTCGTCGTTCAGTTCCGAGAGGGCCGCGAGCTGGTCGAGGATGCGGGCGAGATCGGCGTTGGTCATGCTTCCCCGCCCTCCGCTTCGACGCCGTGCTCGGTCAGCAGCGCCTCGAAGGCCTCCTCGTCGAGCACCGCGACGCCCTGCTGGCGGGCACGCTCCAGCTTGGAGCCGCCCCCGTCGCCTGCCACCAGGTAATCCGTCTGCGAGCTGACCGACCCCGTGGCGCGCGCGCCATGCCGCTCGACGAGTGCCTGAGCCTCCGCGCGGGTGAAGCGCTCGAGGCTGCCCGTGAACACGAAGGTAAGGTCCTGAAGGGCGCCTGCCCTGGAGGCCCCCTCGATCTCCCGCGGCTTGACGCGGCCGTCGAGCAAGGCGTCGAGCACCTGGGCGTTGCGCGGCTCGGCGAAGAAGTCGTGGATCTCGCGCGCCATCACCTCTCCGATGCCTTCCACAGCGGCCAGATCCTCGACCGTCGCCTCGCGCAAGCTCGTCATGCCGCCGAAGTGACGGGCCAGGTCGCGTGCTACCGCACCCCCGACCTCAGGGATGCCCAGGCCGAAGAGGAAACGCGGCAGCTCGGGTTCGCTGGCGTCCCGGATCGCCTGCGCCAGCTTGCGCGCCGAGAGCTCGGCGAAGCCCTCGAGGTTCTCGAAGTCCTCCGCGGTGAGGTCGAACAGATCCGGCAGGTGGGCGACCATGCCGCGCTCCACCAGTTGCCGCGCCGTGCGCTCGCCCAGCCCCTCGATGTCGAGGCCACCGCGGCTGGCGAAGTGGGTCAGGCGTCCCACGCGCTGGGCCGGGCAATCGAAGCTGTTGGGGCAGACCGTGTAGGGGCCGCTCCGTCGCAGCTCGGTGCCGCAGCTGGGGCAGCTGCTCGGCATCTCGAAGGCCTCGCCCCGCTCGCCGCCGCTCTCCACGCGCTCCACCACCTGGGGGATGACGTCGCCTGCGCGTTCGACCCGCACGGTGTCCCCCTCGCGGATATCCTTCCGCCTGAGATCGTCGATGTTGTGAAGGTTCGCGCGGCTGACGGTCACCCCGCCTATCGAGACCGGCCGCAACAGCGCGATCGGTGTGACCACACCGGTGCGGCCCACGCTGGGGATGATGCGCAGCACCTGGCTCGTCTCCGTGCGGGGCGCGAACTTCACGGCGAACGCCCAGCGCGGGTGGTGGCTGGTGGAGCCGAGCGCCCGCCTGGCCTCCATCGACTGCAGCTTCACCACCACGCCGTCGATCTCGTAGGAAAGGCTGTCGCGGCGGTCCGTCACGTCGCGGAAGTAGCCGAGCACGGCGTCCACGTCAGACGCCTCGTCGTTCATGGGGTTGACGGGCAGGCCCCAGGCCCGCAGCGCCTCCAGCAGCTCGGCCTGCGTGCCCACCTCACCCAAGCCCTGCAGGATGTCGTAGCAGTAGATGCGCAGAGGCCGGCCGGCACTCAACTTGGGATCGAGCTGGCGAACACTGCCGACCGCCGCGTTCCGTGGGTTGGCGAAGGGGCTCTTGCCTGCGTTGATGAGCTCCTCGTTGAGATCGTCGAAGGCCTCGAGCGGCATGAAGATCTCCCCGCGAACCGACAGCCGCCCGGGAACCGCACGCTCCTCGTCACGCAACCGCAGCGGCACCGGCGCGATGGTCTTGACGTTGGGCGTGATGATCTCGCCCTCGCTGCCGTCCCCGCGCGTCACGGCCCGGTCCAGCACGCCGTCCGTGTACACCAGCTCCACGCTGAGCCCGTCGATCTTGGGCTCCAGCGAGTAGCGTGCGGCCTCCTCGCCGACCGCCCGGCGGATGCGCTGGTCGAAGGCGCGGAGATCCTCCTGCTTGGAGCTGGAGTCGAGGCTGAGCATGGGCTGGGCATGCGTGGCCGTGGCCAGCCCCTCCATGGGCGCGCCGCCCACGCGCTGCGTGGGCGAATCGGGCGTGACCAGGCCGGGGTGCCGCTCCTCGAGCTCGCGCAGCTCGCGAAAGAGCGCGTCGTACGCGTCGTCACTGATGTGGGGCGCGGCCTTGACGTAGTACAGGTAGTCGTGGTGGCGAAGCTCCTCCCGCAACTCGGCGGCGCGGTCGGACGCGTCCTTCGCTCGTGCCATGACCTCATCATACGGACGCGCACCGCTGACCGACGTGCGCCGCCCGCGTCGCCCACGCCAAGCAGCGGTGCTTCAGGACGTGGCGCCGCGGCTTCCGGAACCGCGCCGTGTCCGCGACTCCGTGCCCGGCCCCATGCCGCTGCGCTGCAAGGCTCGGAGGGTGGTCCGCTCGACCACCAGGCCGGGCCGGCAGCTGCCACGCCGGTAGCCCCGCTCGCTCGCCGCGGCGTGGAGGCGTCCGCCGCCTCCCTCGGGGCGGGTGTGCGGCCGCCTGGCCAGCCAGCGCTCCACGGCGTCGTTCACGGCCACGGCCACGGTCCCGCCTGCGATGATGCCGGCGAACGCCAGGGCCAGCCACACCAGCGCGTTCATCGGTTCGCCCCCGGGAGGTCAGCCATGTCCGGACTGTACCTTAATAAGTAAGGTACCCCTGTGAGCCACCACACACTCGCCGCCCGATAGGAGCGGACACCCCTCGCAGCGATCACCGGGTATCGTCGAGGGCGCCGCGGTCCCCGCCATGCATCCTCCCCTCTTGCACGACGTCGCCATCCTTCTCGTCTCGGGCCTCAGCCTGCTGGCGATCGCTTTCGGCCGGGTCCCGCGCGCCCGACTCGACCGGGGCGCCGTGGCCGTCGTGGGAGCGACGGTGGTGATGCTCATCCGAGGCCAGGGGGCATCGGGCCTGTGGCACACGATCGACGGCACCGTGCTGCTCCTGCTCTTCGGCGTCATGGTCGTGAACGCCGCCCTGGCCGATGCCGGGGCTTTCCGGTTCCTCGCCTTCGCCGCCGCCTCCGGGCGCTCCATGCCGGCTACCTTCCTGGTGGCGATCGTCGCCGTCGCCGGCTTCCTGTCCGCGTTGTTCCTCAACGACACCGTTGCGCTGATGCTGACACCCCTCGTCATCAACCTGA
>Ga0209919_1000614_pt1 | contig 17781 bp, 14 predicted proteins | sample SalPon2A_C_D2_MG_FD_185721 | JGI IMG/M metagenome (GOLD analysis project Ga0209919, IMG submission 185721) | Soil microbial communities from South San Francisco under conditions of wetland restoration - Salt Pond MetaG R2A_C_D2_MG (SPAdes)... | ecosystem: Environmental > Terrestrial > Soil >... | reverse complement strand
CTTAAGGAAGTTGGCTTTCAGTAAAGATCTGCTTTTCTGCTATTAACCATCAACTTGCATGTGTTTTATAAGTACTGATGGCGAAATATTCAACTTCTGAAAGTCATGGTACTTTGGAACGGACTTGCTTCCAGAAAGGGCCGTGAAAGTTACGACACTACCTGTTTGTCCCCCTCAACATCAACATTTCACATGATACTCTTAATCTGGGGAAGCTAACAAAGGGCTGTTATGGTGGCATTCAATTTTCAGGAAATAAAAACAAAGGTTTTAAGTCATCCTTTTGCAGGTTTAGGGGTACGTATTCAAAGAACTTTTCTGTCCTTGACATCAAGGCCAACTCCACCTATAGATCGACATGGAAAAATTTCATACCATAATCATTGGAGCCGGCCCAGCTGGTTTAAGCTGTGCAAAATGCCTTGCCCAAGGCGGTGTCAAGGTTCTCGTGCTGGAAAGAAAGGCGACTATCGGTCCTAAGACCTGTGCCGGCGGCATCCCTTTTCATGCCCTGCAAGAACTCAATATTCCTGTGCAACTTCTCCAGGGCTCATTTCCTGTCCAGAAAGTTCTAACTCCCTGGCAAAAGGCCTCTGTCTCTTCTGCTGAACCCATCATTGCTACCATTGATCGCTATGAATTTGGTCAATGGATGCTTGAAGAAACACTTAAGGCAGGGGCTGCAGTGAGAAGCAATTCAGCGGTGCTTTCGATCTCAGAAGGCACGATCAGAACGAAAGACAAAAGCTACGCATTTGACACCCTGGTCGGTGCTGACGGCAGCAGATCCATTGTCAGACGATATCTCAACATACCAACTGAAAAAATCGGCGTTGGCATTAATTATCAGGTACCGTCACTCGCCAACAATATGGAGTGGCATCTTGACCCTGCCCGTTTCCGCAGCGGCTATGCCTGGATTTTTCCCCATAAACAGACCACCTCCATCGGCGCCTATGCCGAACGGCTCAATTTGCCTCCCAAAAACCTACACAATCTTTTTTTAGAGTGGACCAAATCACATTCAATTGATCTCCATGGTGCTCATCCCTCAGCAGCCTTTATCAATTTTGACTACCGAGGCTGGAAGTTCAACAACATTTTTCTGGCCGGTGATGCGGCAGGCCTCGCTTCCGCTTTTACAGGTGAAGGTATTTACCCGGCGATCATTTCAGGAAAAACTATAGCCGACACCATCATCAATCCGAATTATGTCCCCAAAGGTTTGACCGCCATTCTCCACAAGCATAGACGCCATCAGCAGGCACAAAAATTCTTTTGCGGAGGCAAAGTCATTTGCCAAATCACACTGGAAATGCTAGTCTTAGCTTTACGCTGCAAATTGCTTAAGTTTGATTTGCTTGAAATGTATTAATATTTCAAATAGTAGCAGATTTTAGTGCACATGAGGGACGGAGAACACCGATGAAATATGACAAAAACAAATCCATGATCTACAATATACTCTTTGTTGTTATCTGCGGCGGCTTGTTGCTCTTTCTCCTTAATGCACCAGAGGAAACAACCAAACGCCTGCCAGTTGATGATATCCACAAAGAATTTCACACCCTGGACAAGAAAGAGGCAGAGAAATTTTGTGAAGAGTGTCATAATCCACAGGGCCGGTCGCCACTTCCAGACCAGCACCCGCCTAAATACCGCTGTCTTTTCTGCCATAAGAAAGCTGCAAGCTAGGGCTTGCCCAGTATCTTCCGAAAGTCATGGCCCTGGAACTGAGCCTCAACGACCTTGAACAGACCAAGCGGTTAGGTGTCCAATTAGGCGAACTTGCCAAGCCAGGCGATATCTACACCCTGACAGGCCCGCTGGGGGCAGGGAAAACAACTCTGACCCAATATATCGGCCAGGGGCTGGGTGTGCCGGATGAGTGTTACATCACCAGCCCGACATTCAGCCTGCTGCATGAATATCACGGTAGAATTCCTTTATATCATATGGACCTGTACCGGCTTTCAAGCGAGGAACTTTATGAACTTGGCTTTGAGGATTATTTCTATGGAGAAGGTCTGACGGTGATAGAGTGGCCAGACAGATTAGACGAGTTAATGCCCGAAGACCGCTTGGAAATTATACTTGATTTCAGCTCTGAATCTTCCAGAACGGTCTTTCTGGTCTCCCATGGGGATTTCAAAAAACGTGAGTTCTCTCTTGATTTCTTTTGATTACCCGTTACTCCTTTGCTTTATATCGGTCCAACAGGACAATTAAATCTTTTCGAACTATCGGCTTGGTTAAAAAGGCGTTCATACCAGCCTCAAGGGCCTGCTCTTCATCTTCCTTTCTGGCATGAGCGCTTAACCCTACAATAACAACCGGTTCCTTTTCTCCTGCCAACCCCTGATACCGGGTCTTTTCTTCTGAGCCTTCAATGGCCCGTATTCTTTGAGTGGCCTGGAGCCCATCCATATTAGGCATTTGTATATCCATCAGGATCAGATCATAGACCCCCTGTTTAAGTTTCTCCAGAGCCTGAACACCATCCCCTGCTATATCAACCGCGCAACCTTCACGTTTGATCAAAATTGTTGCCAGCTTTTGATTGACCAGATTATCTTCAACCAGAAGCACCTGAAAATCTGCCAATGCCTGTTCTGCTCCAGGCTCTTCTTTGCGCTGGCTTGCACCAGCTGTATCCTGCACGTCTTTTTTCCCGGTCGCCTCTTGCCCCTCGCCTGCCGACGGGGCGATTTTCAACTGTACGGTGAAGCTAAAAATACTCCCCTCTCCCTCCGCGCTGCAAAGAAAGACGTTACCCCCCATCAATTCAACAAGCTGGCAACTGATGGCAAGGCCCAGACCGGTACCTCCATAATTTCTGGAAATCGACCCATCAGCCTGAGTAAACTTCTCAAAAATACCCGCCTGTTTTTCTAATGAAATTCCTATACCGGTATCACTAACCAAAAAACGAACGACACAGCCACTGTCGAGTTCTTTGATAAAATCCACTGTAATGGAAACCTCTCCCTGTTCAGTGAATTTCATAGCATTTCCGGTTAAATTAACCAAAATTTGTTTCAAGCGGTTGCCATCTCCTATAACTTCTGAAGGGATTTTATCATCAACGTTATAATGGAGATGAATATTTTTTTCCGTAGCAGGCTTTAAAAACATTGCTCTGACATTTTCAACCACATCAGGCAGACAAAAGACCTCCTGTGCAATGTCGAGTTTACCTGCTTCAATCTTGGCAAAATCCAGAATATCGTTAATCAGAGCGAGCAGGCCATCTCCGGAATTTTTTATCGTTTTGACAAAATCAGCCTGCTCAGAATCCAGTTTTGTCTCTGTCAGCAGGTCGGAAAATCCTATTATGGCGTTCATCGGCGTCCTGAGCTCATGGCTCATATTTGCCAGGAATTCACTTTTCAAACGACTGGCTTGCTGAAGATCGGCATTAACTTTTCTGAGTTCTGCAGTCCGTGCTGCTATTTCACTTTCCAGATTCTTAGCGTAGTGGCGTTCTTTTTCCTGAATCTGCATATACTGTCGATGGTTGCTTTCCACCAAATCCAGGTGCTGTTTTTTCAACACCCCGATCTGCCTTGAAAGCTGATCATTTTCCGTCTGAACATCTTTAAATTCCAGCTGCATCAAAGCATAACGGCAGGCAGCCCGAATCAGTCCAGCAATAGTCTGATCACAAAAGGTCCGCTTTTCCTCCTTTTGCTCCTGCCAACAGAACAAAACACCCTCCAGCTCTTCGACATTGATCCCGCAAAGAGTCCCCCCTCGTCCATTAATAAGCAGATAGCCCTGCTGCTGGATCTCGGCAAAAATGCCATCAGCCAGGTCAATGACTGCGGCAGCACCTGGAACAGAAGGGAATACTGCCCCAGAGCGCTTTTGGAGTTGAAAGACAAATGAAGGAATTATCGCGGCAAGAACCTGCACGAACTCATGTTCCCGATAATCTTTTTCTTCAAGGTCCGCAAAGACCTCTTCTATATCGAAATCCAGCATAGTCTAAGCTTCCGGATCATAAAGATCCTTGGCTTTCTCCATTTCCTGCGGCAAGTCCCGCACAATTATTTTATAGTTGGACATCATCGATTTGACATGCTTAACAAGATGGGGGGAAAGTGGTTCGATTTTTTCGGGCAGAACGGCATATTTCATTTTTCCTGCCATATATTCAGACAACTGGACAATACCAGTCACACTGTTTGCCGCCTGTTCCTTCTCTGGGTTGTGATGATAACGGATGGCATTAAGGACATCTTGCGGCATCTTCCACTCTTTGGCAATTCTGTACCCGACCTCACAATGATCTGTACCAATCATCCTCTGTTCACACTCAACAAACGTTCCCTGCCCAGCCAGATATAGTTGGCAAGCCTCACGCAACACCCCCCCGGCAACCTGATCTTCAATAACCAAACCAATGTCATGGATGATACCTGCCAGGAAAAGATCCTCCCGTGAATCACCAAAGATTCGCTTGCCTACCATGTCAGCTATAATGGCAACTGTAGCGGAGTGCAGCCATAAATGCTTACGGGAAAAGCCGCTCGAATCATCCGAGTCATTAAAAATATCCCGCAATGCTTCAACAGCCACGAGATTTCGCAAACTTTTCATACCAACAAAAACAACAGCTTTCGCGATGGAATCTACCTTACTGGACAGGGCAAAATACGGACTGTTCACAAGGCGCAGAAGGCGTGAGACTAAAATAGGATCAAGCTTAATAGTTTCTTCAAAATCCTGCATGGTCGTATCTTCGTCATTAACCATCTGGGTGACTTTGATTGCCACATGAGGAAGTGTTTTACCATCCTTGAATTTGTCTAACAGTTTTTCAGGAGTATACATGTTGAGATCAAATACTTATTGTATCAAGCTGGCTAATAAGATCTTCTAATTCTGCCACATCAACATCGGCCTGCTGTCCTGCCCTACCCATTTTCTCAATAGCATGGGCAACAGCTCGAAGTCCTTCAACTCCAAGACTTGCAGCTGCACCTTTAATGCTATGGGCCCCGTCAGCAACTGCCTCACCATCGTCTGCAGCAAGACCGGCTTTAATTTTTTCAAAGTCCGACAGAGAAGAACTTTTCAACAAGTCCAAAAGTTCTTTTAAAAGTTCAGTATCTTCCCCAGACTGTTCAAAGGCAAACGACCTATCCCACAGCAAATCAGGCATCTTTAACCCTCGTGTATAAAAACTCAAAATTATAATTAGACGACATATTCAGAACAATCATGCTTCACATCGTTTATGGTAGCTGAAAAACATATTCCAGGCAAATTTTCCGTAATAATTTCTCAAGCTTCTTTTCTTTTTTCTGCAGAAAATTTAAATAGATCAGCACATAAAACACGGAATCAAAAAGCGTCAACCAGGGTTGAGTGCGGAATAATTCCCTGGCGGACAGTAGTAAGCGCATTGCCGACAATACCTACAATGGTTGAGCCACTGCCCCCCGGAGTTGCCCCGCCTTCAACTATCATATCCAGCTGATCAGCAAATTGCTGCCGGACCTTTGACGGAGATGAAGCTGGTCTAATGCCGGACAGGTTTGCGCTGGTGGCTGTAATTGGACCGTCGCACTTTTCAACAAGAAGCCGGGCGATCGGATTGGAGGAAATACGTGCACCAACTGTCTTGGTGCCGCCTGTCAGAATGGTAGAAACATCATTTTGGGCAGGAAAAATCAGGGTAAGCGGACCAGGCCAGAAACGGTCCATTAGAAGCCGATACTGCTCGGGGATTGCAGAAACCAGCAGGTACAGCTGTTCCGGCGTATTAACAAGTGTAAGGATCGGCTTACTTGCGGACCGCTGCTTCAAAGTAAAAAGACGCTGCAGCGCTTTTTCGTTGAAGGGATCAACAGCGAGGCCATAATAAGTTTCTGTGGGAAAGGCGACAACACCGCCTTTCCTGATCAAAGCCGCAGCCTGTTCGATCTTTTCAGTCAAAAAACCGCTGAGCGGCACATCTTTGGTCATAACTGCAATACCAGCGGAACAATCAGCAGCAGACCATTTCAATTTTCGATGATCTGTTTTTCACCTCGCTCTCCATGTTTTTTTTGAAGGCGGTCAATTTATCGGCAAGTGAACTATCTGAAAGAGATAAAATCTGAACAGCCAGAATGGCCGCGTTTTTTGCCCCTGATTTGCCGATTCCCATTGTTGCCACAGGCACGCCAGGAGGCATCTGCACGGTCGACAATAGCGAGTCAAGACCGTTAAGCGCTGAAGCATCCACCGGAACACCGATAACCGGCAGTGTCGTATTGGCCGCCAAAACCCCGGCCAGGTGGGCAGCCATGCCAGCCCCGGCAATGATAAGTCTCAAGCCCCTTTGGCGCGCAGTTTCAGCATAGGCAGAAGCCCGTTTAGGTGTACGATGGGCAGAGGCGACAATTAACTCAAAACCAACACCCATCTCTTTAAGGAAATCCAGAGAGCTTTGAAAAACAGGAAGATCAGAATCACTGCCCAAAACAATGCCGACTTTTGGGCCGGAAACCACACTGCGCCGCAGCGCCTTTTGCCCAATATCTTTTCTATAATAACACCCATCCCAGCTTATCCGGGCAACGGCATCATAGGCCAAGCTAATTGCTTTCTCAAGGGTATCGGCTACTGCTGTCACACCGAGTACCCGGCCGCCTGCGGTGACGACCTTACCATCATGCCAGGCGGTCCCGGCATGGAATACGACTAAATCCCCGCCAAAATCATTATCAAGTCCATGAATTACGCGGCCTTTCTCATAAGGACCGGGATATCCTCCAGAAGCCATCACCACGCATACTGTCGGGCGAGAATCAATCTCAAGATTCACCTGATCAAGTCTGCCTTCAATAATTGCTTCAACAATATCAACAATATCAGTTTTAAGGCGCATCAAAAGCGGCTGCGCCTCAGGATCACCAAAACGGCAATTAAATTCCAGGACTTTTGCCACACCATCTTTAATCATCAACCCGGCATATAGTATCCCTTTGTAAGGGGCGCCTTCTGCTGCCAAGGCCTTAACTGTCGGAACCATGATCGTTTCCATGACCTGTTTATGCAGCTCATCGGTGACCACTGGAGCAGGAGAATAGGCCCCCATGCCACCGGTATTCGGCCCTTTATCACCATCATAAACAGCTTTGTGGTCCTGTGAAGTCGGCAGAGGCAATACTGTTTTTCCATCGGTAAAGGCCAAAAACGAAGCTTCCTCTCCAGGCAAAAACTCCTCAACCACTACTCTGCTGCCCGCAGCGCCAAATGCCTTATCGAGGAGAATCTGATCAACAGCGGCAACAGCTTCATCAATTGCTGCGGCAACAATAACACCTTTGCCGGCAGCAAGTCCGTCAACCTTCACAACGATCGGCGCACCTTTTTCATGTATATAAGCGACTGCCTGGTCCCGGTCTTCGAATACCTTATAGAAGCCTGACGGAATCGTGTATTTCTGCAATAGGTCTTTCATAAAGACCTTACTGCCTTCCAGCGCGGCAGCTTTCCTGCTTGGCCCGAAGACCGGCAGCCCCCTGCTCTGGAAAAAATCTACAATACCCCGGGTAAGGGGTTCTTCAGGCCCTACTATCGTCAGACCAACCCCTTCTTTTTGAGCAAAATCAGCGAGCTTTTCAACGTCATTGGCCCCAATATCGACGCAGTCGGCAATCTTGCTTATCCCGGCATTACCAGGCGCACAATAGACCTTATCGACCTTTTGACTGTTATTTAATTTCCATACTAATGCGTGCTCTCTTCCCCCTGAACCAACAACCAGAACCTTCATCGCCTATACTCCTGATACCTAAAAGGTAAAATGTTAAAAGAAAAAATTCGTCCAATTCGTGAAAACCAACTTTTTTTACTCAAGAATCAGCACCTTGCCACCACCAGAAAACAGAGGTTTTCACGCCGCCTGCACAACGCTACGGCTATTCAGGCAACATACATTTTAGCTCTTGACAGTTGGCAATACACCATCTAATATGGGGAAAATGAATAGTTATTCATTTTCCCCATATTTTAAAATACAAACTATCTGAAACGAAAGCAATGAAGAAGGCTGACAAGCACCAAAAAATCCTCAATGCCGCTATTAAGGTGTTCGGTAAAAAAGGTTTTTTTAATGCAAGGATATCAGACATTGCCAAAGAGGCCGATGTTGCAGATGGGACAATATATCTTTACTTCAACAACAAATACGACATTCTACTTACACTGTTTGAAGAAGAAATCGGCAAACTGATCATCCAAATTAAAGAGGCTATTTCCCAGGTTACCGATCCCCGTGAGATGCTCCATATTTTTGCAACGCATCACTTACAACTGGTAATCGACAAAAAAGAGCTTGCAGAGGTTCTGCAAATGGAATTACGGCAAAGCTGCGAACCTGTTAAGGCATACAGAGTTACCCAGTTTGCCGACTATGTGAACATTATTTCAGAAATAATCCATATTGGCCAAAATAAGAATGTTTTTCGTGCTAACCTCCTGCCAGGCATTGTCAAAAGGGCTTTTTTTGGGGCCCTGGACGAAGTGTCCCGCCTGTGGATCCTCAACCCTTCTCATTCCTACACTTTAGAACAGACAGCAGAAGCAATCAGCAGTATTTTCCTGGATGGGATTATTGCTCGTTAGGTTTTCAGCCCGAATATTTCATGAACAATTCGGGCTAAGGCACTTCTGATATTGCTATCTCAACAACTTCAAAGGCCCTCTGTCCGCCAGGAGTTTTCACAATAACTTCATCGCCTTCTTCTTTGCCAATAATGGCCTTTCCAATCGGCGATAGTACAGAAATACTGCCCGTATCGACATTAGACTCATCAGGACCAAGAAGCTGATAGGTGACTTCTTCATCTGAATCCAGATCAGCCAAGGTAACGACCACACCAAAAACAACCCTGCCCCTGGGAACTTCAGTGCAATCGATAATTTCTGCCCTGCCAATCTTATCTTTAAGTTCAAGTATGCGGCCTTCAATATGGCCCTGGCGTTCCTTCGCTGCATGATATTCGGCATTTTCTTTAAGATCACCATGCCCGCGTGCAATTTCAATTGCCTTAATAACATCTATCCTATCATGTCTTTCAAGCTGAGTCAGTTCCGCACGCAAACGCGCATGACCAGTTTTTGACATCGGTACTCTTACTACCATCCTGACCTCCAAAACTGATGCTCTCTCAAAAAGTCTCAACAGATCCAGCGCCACCTTGCAAAATCAGCTAGTTACTGAGTGGTACGGGGATGTCGAGTGGGTTTTACGAGACCATCAAAATTAAAAAACCCTGCAGGACTTAAGCAGGGCCAACAAAAAATGACAAAGTTTATGTCATATCGATATAGTTACTTTTTTAATTTTTCATTTTTCTTTTTTTTAACCGATCGCCCTGATCGGCATACACCATCTTTTCAAGAGAAAGTCATTCCCAACTTGGGAATGACCCAGACCCAGACAGCAAAAATTGCGGCAATCAATCCAAAAATCTTCAGCACTTCCTGCCAACCAGACATCACGAAACCTTTTTAATAACCAGCGTGCCGGGACCAGATTGGCCAGCCTCACGCAACATAAACGTTGGACATCACAACTGCTCAACTTCCAGCGTTTCCAACTGATTTTCATATAAACACTGTATACTTTGTATCTAACAAAATATATTTAAAATTGCAATGCGGCACCCTGCGGCAAATGTTTGACGACAAGCGCATGTTTCAAGAAATTGACAGCAAGCTACCATTTGTAGCTTGCTGTCACAGCATACTGTTTTTTACGATAGGCCGGTGAAGAAATAAGTTCACCTTTCGCACTTAAGAGCAATCTCGGCGTTATCTCAACAAAAAATCCACCCGTCGCGCCTTGGAAGCCGTTGCCGTTTGAGTCATGTCCGAAATAATACTGAGCTTCGTAATACTTAGGAGCATCCCGGATTATCGAATCATGACCCAACTCATGCCTGAATGAAATTCCAAACTGATTTGTCCAATAATTTTTCGGTGCCCAGTAAGGGTGATCATCTGCAGTAAAATGGTCAGCCAGCATGGCCCCCAGCGGGTTATTGCCTTCAGTTGACTCTTTAAACTCGTATTTATAAAAAAGCTTTAAAAATGTCGGGTGTGAATGCAGAAGATACGATGACCAGAAGTCGTATCCCGTCGTTAAATTTGTATCGGAATAATCAATCATCGTATAATCCCCTCCCAGAGCCAACCAGTAAAAGGGTTCATATGAAACACCGGCTAGCAATTCATGCCGCACAAGCCCCCGCCGTAAACTTGCTGTAGTGTCCTCAACAACATCTTTATGCAGAGAAAAAGAGCCAACAAAAGCGTCACCTATTTTGCCCTCGCCTTCAATGCCGAACAGGAAGGTCCCGCTATCCCCCTGGCTATGGTTTTCAAACCCGCCGGTTACACCAATGGTGAGTCCTGAAAACAGAGGGGCTTTGTACCCAAGTTCAACTCTATGAGCACGGACCACATCATCCCACGATTGGGCTTGATAATTTATGTGTGACAGTTCAACCGTGGTTTCATGCTGAGTTCTAGGTGAGTACCAGTAGCAAAGCTTTTGCCAGTCCTTTTCAATATCTTTATAATCATCATGCCCCTCTTCCTGAGAGTGCGCAACCGTAATAACCATTTTCGGCCTCTGCTTGAGGCGATTGATCGCAAGAGACTCCTTAAGCCCGGCAAGATGCGTACCCTCACCGATGAGCTTTTCATATATCGCGGCCTCAGTCCCAAGTTTTCCAAGGCGGCCATAAACCCCGGCAAGGTCATACAAAAGACTGACATCATCAGGGTATTGCCGAACTATGTTTTCATACAGCTTCTGGGCATAAAAATACTCTTCTTTTCTAACAGCATCGCGTGTCGCTAACTCACGTGCGAACTGCTGTTTCCAGCGATATTTGGCATACAGCCCTGCAATATCCCGACTAAACTCCGTACCCTGAGTTTTGATTGACATAATCAGATAGGAAGGAGACATGACATAATCATCAAGAGCCTCATTCCCGGCATTCATATTCACCTGAAATATCTTTTCCAGAACAGATCGTTCATGAATAATTTTCGGAAGAATCACCTTATATTGCTTACTGATTTCGGCAATATCTTCAGATAGAGCAGCTCCACGAAAAGCCTTTTTGTAATGCTCGAGAGACTCGCTTTCTTTATCGTGGGCCCATAACGCCCTGGCCTGAAGGAGCAGTACATTGCCAGTAAGTTCTTTATCAGTAAAATGCCCGATCAACTCCAAAACATCGGCATATTGACCACGATCAAACAATAGAGTGGCAAGCTCAACCTGGACAAAAGCCTGTTCCGGAAATTTTTCAACCAAATCCCTGTACATCTCTTCCGCCTGAACACTATTACCTGAAAGTCTCGAAGCCCTGGCCTGCAGAAGACTGGCTTTAAATGTACCTGGCAGGAGCATTACTGCCTTCCCGGCAGCCTCTGCCATTTGATCATAACGCCCATATCTTTCATAAATTGCGGCAGCTTCAATCAGCCTGCCCGGCTTCATGCGCAATAGATCAAACAGCTTCTGTTTCACTGCATCCAAGGGGCCAAACTGTTGCAGCACCACCAACGGCTCAAGTGCATCAGGGGAAAGTTGAAGAATTTTTTCACAAACATCACTAACGGAACTTTGTGTCCCAAGTTGCCAAAGCTCAGGTAGAATGGTTTTCATCCGCTCCAACATTTCAGCTCGTGCGGAACCTTCCAGTTTCGTTGAGTACTTGGTGAGCAACTTCCCAAGAAGATCATACAAATAGCGCTTCGCCGCACGCATCTCTCCCTGAGCTCGAAGCATTCTGGTTTTTGCAAATTTCTTCTGCCAGAAGGAAAAACTATTACAGCTCTCTATTTCAGACAACCATTGGTCAGCAGCAGAGAGCTGATTTTTTTTCAGGTTCATATCAAAAAGAGGGGGGAGAAAAAGGTCATAGGCCTGCGTTTCTGCAAGTCCCTGTCGCAAAACCGACTCAGCCTCATAGAATAGTTTTTCGTCGAGATAACTCTGGGCCATCCCAACATACGCCCTACCCGTCAGTGCACTGTCCAGTTTCTCCATGGGAGTGACGGCTCCCCTTATGTCCAAAATAACTTTTTCAAAAAAATGCCGTGCTTCTGACACACCCCCCGCATGGAGAAAAGCTTCTGCACAAACGAGTATCTGTTCTGTACTCAAAGCCCCTGCATGTTCATCAAGCAAACTATAGTGTTTCTGTACTTCCCGAAGGTCTCCGAGTCGACCAGCAGCATTGAGGGCCGAAATCCGTATTTCTACATTACCCGGAAGAAGACCAAGAACTGTTTGAAAATCGGCATACGCCCCCACATAATCAAGCGTACGCGCCCTGAAACTGCCGCGCAATTCATAAAACTTGACAGGCAATGATGGTCTTCTTGCAGATAGCGAAAAGTTCGATAGACGCTCGAAAATCGTACGGCATTTGCTCATGGCATTGGCATGAAGATATCTTTCTGCTAACTGCAACTGAACAGAAATATCATCAGGATCAAGTTCAACTATCGCCTCAAGCACATTCAAAAGTTCTTCTTCACGCCCAAGCTTCTCAAGCAGAGTAGCCATAGGCCTATACACTTCAACAACTTTCGGGGCAATTCGGGCAAGTTTCCTCCATACCGTTAAAGCGTCCTCATCTCTGCCAAGCGCTAGCAGATTGTCAGCAAGTGCAGTAAGAATACTCGGGTCATCAGGGCTTAGTTTGAGAAGACGACGGTATATGTCAATGGCTTCCTGCGCTAGTCCGTGTTCGTCGTACAACTGAGCAGCTTTTTCAAGATTGACCTTGTCCGGCGCGCTCTCAATCGCAAAATAATGCTCCAGGGCTGCCAGTGTCTCCTCTTTATCGCCAAGGGCTGCCTGGATGTTGACGACAGTCCGAACAGCCTCTTTATCCCGCGGATTTTTGGCGATATACTCTTCAAAAAAAGGCAGGGCCTTGTCAAACTCCATCATCCCGACATAACACTGACCAATTTTCCGGATGACCATCTCATCAGCCGGCCGTTTCTTATTTATAAACAAGAAATGATCAACTGCTTTATCAACCAACCCGTTTTTTTCAAAATACTCAGCAAGTTTCTGATGCGCATAGATGTCTTCAGAATCAAACTCAAGTACACGCTGCCAGTAACTGGCTGCCTCCTTCGTATGGCCCAGGCTGTCGGCAACTTTGGCCGATAAGGCAAATGTTTCCTTGTTTGCATTTGAGTTCCGGATCAGCTGACCAACTTTTTTATAGGCTCGTTCTGGATAGTTAAGGGCATACCCCTGTTGGACGTAAAGCTGTTGCAGGGGGAAATTTTCAGGATACTCGGCCGCAAGACTGGCAATATATGGAAAGGCTTTGTCTGGCTGGTTTAAACTGAGAAAACAGAAGGCACACCCGCTGATTGCCTTACTATTGCCAGGCTCGGCTTCTGCCAGAAGGGCATATGATTGGGCAGCACGGACCAAATCGCCGCCCCGCAACTGTAAGACAGCCTGTCCGAAAAGAAAATCCTTCCTGGACGGGTCTTCTTCAAAAAGAATTTCTACAAGTTGTAAGGCCTCCTTTACGCGATCGGTAGAGGCAAGAATGTTTGCCAGTTCCCAGCGGGCCTCCAGGACATTCTTGGCCCTGAGCAGGCGGCGATAATATTCCTCGGCGTCTTCTAGATCCCCCTGGTACAAAAATTTCCTGGCAGTGTCCCAATCAATCTTCCAGGCCGGCGCCTGAACGTCATCCAGCAAAACCAGAGAGTCTTTATTGGTTAACAGGGGCAACTCGGGCATTTGGTAGAATTTATATTCGCGAAGAAAAGACCACTCGGCTTGAATGTTCTGAGTCCGCCCGAAAACCGGACAGAGCAGCATTGTCAGAAGAAATACAACTGCAGGCAGAAACAAAAATATTTTGTTGCTTTCAGCATTCACAGAAGATTGAATTTAAGGCTAAAGCTGTATGATAGTTTCGCAGATAGTACCAGAGAAGACCGGGCACTCTTTTCAGTACTCGCCTGACGGGTATAAACTTCGACTTCGAAAAGCAGCTCAACATCCCAGTACTACAGCGTAAGCGGTTAATGGTACAAGGCGACGCTGGATCTGTTCAGGCTTTTCTTTTCCTGCATTGCAGGGTAACTGCAAATATGTCATTGTTTGTAAAATTCGCTTATTTTATCAACAACAAAATGCTGCATCTCTCTGGTCAGTTCCGGGTAGATAGGCAATGCCAGAGTCTCTGACGATGCCCTTTCAGCTTCAGGGAATTCAGGCAAATCCACCATAAGCCGCTTGACGCAACCTTGTTTATGCATAGGGATCGGATAATAAATTTCAACCCCGATCTGGTTATCCCGCAGAAAGTCTCGTAATTGGTCCCTATTTCTAACGCGGACCACAAACTGATTATAGATGTGATGATCGGGCAGCGTTTTTTCAAGCTCCGCCTGCTGGGCATACATTTCGACAGGAAGCTGTACTGAACCGCTGTCGACCAGCCCGGCTTGGGCGAACAACTGCCGATAAAGGCTTGCATTTTTCCGGCGCCCCTCGTGCCAGTCCGGCAAATGAGGCAGTTTCACGCTCAAAGCGGCCGCCTGAATAGGATCCAGTCTAAAATTACCACCAATAATATCATGATAATATTTGGGTTCTCCACCATGGACCCTGATTCTTCTGATTTGTTCGGCAAGTTGATCATCCTGGAGGGTAACCATTCCTCCATCACCGATCCCGCCCAGATTCTTACTGGGGAAAAACGAAAAACACCCTGCATTTCCTATGCTGCCGGCTTTCATCCAACTGACCTTACCATCTGTAAGCATGGGAAACGCTGCTCCTATGGCCTGAGCAGCGTCTTCGACAACCGGGATATCATGTCTTCTGGAGACCTCAAGAATTCTGTCCATTGCCGCACATTGTCCATAGAGATGGACTGGCAGAATAAGCTTAATTTTTTCAGCCTGTCCTGACTCTTCAACAATACGTTCTATCTCATCCGGATCAATATTGAATGACCGGGAATCAATATCAGCAAAAACGGGGACCGCACCCAGACGAAGAATACAACCGACGGTTGCAATAAAGGTATAAGGCGTGGTCAATACTCGATCGCCCGGCCCGATACCAAGTGCCATCAATGTAGCCAGCAGCGCGTCCGTGCCGCTGGTAACCCCGATGGCGTGCCGGGTTTGACAATAGCTGGCAACCTCTTTCTCAAAAAGGTTAATTTTTTCACCCAAAATATATCCTGTTGAGTCAATAACTTCAGTTACACGCTCAACAATTTCATCTCTGAGCGGCCTGAGCTGCTCGCGTAAATCTAACAAAGGAACTTGCATATATATAAAGCCTAGTTAAGAGTTAAGGATCGAGTGCTGGTTAGAGGTCAGAAAATAATTCTACAGCCATTTCCCTGACCGTCATAAGCGCCAATGTTCAACAGCCTCATCAAGAAAATTCCTGATATCCGGTACTTCTTCTTCAAAATATTTACGCATTTTCTTCAATAAATTGGCTTCAATCTGTCGAACACGTTCGCGGGAAACGCCAAACTGGTCTGCAATCGTTTGCAGGGTAAGCTGCTCATCGGTTAAAAGCCGTTCTGCCAGAATTGTGCGCTCTTTCACATTTAAACGATCGTTTAGCTTGCTCAGGACAAAGGCAATACGTTCTTTAATCTCTTGATTGGCGATATTGTCCTCAATACTCGGCCGTTTGTCCTGAATAAAATCTTTTTGCTGGTCCTCTGAGTCATCCCGCAATGGACTTTCGAGGGAAAGGTCCGAGCCGTTCATCCGTTGACTCATCTCAATGACTTCACTCTCTTTCACATTAAGCCGTTCAGCAAGCAGCTTAGGTTCAGGCTTAAAGCCCTGGGACTCCAGTAGTTTTTTTTCTTTATTCAAACTGAAAAAAAGCTTTCTCTGTGCCTGCGTGGTACCAATTTTAACCAACCGCCAGTTATCCATGATAAATTTCAGGATATAGGCCCTGATCCAATAAGCGGCATAATACGAAAACTTGACGCCACGATAAGGATCAAATTTTTTCACCGCCTGGACCAGACCGACATTACCTTCCTGAATCAGATCAAGGAAATTGGTCATCCAATATTTCTGGAAATCCATGGCAATTTTTACAACAAGCCGCAGATTTGTCGTAACAAGCCGGGCAGCCGCATCACGATCACCTTCCTCATGGAAGCGAACGGCAAGTTCTTCAGTTTCTTCCCGGCTCAGCAACTCGTACTTGCTGATTTCCTGCAAATAGCGATGAAGACCCGGTTGAGCTAATGCAGGAAGATTGGGGTCATCCGGCAAAGTCACCAGTGGATGAATATCGCTTTGCATCCCTTGGTCGTCGTGTTCCTTGTTCACGACCTCGGGAATTGTAGTTTTTTTGGGTGATTTACTCAAATTTTTTCTTTATATTTTTAGAAAGTAGAGAGTTTCGCCCTGCTGCGCTCGGTTTCAGAGGTGTGTGTATTTCTTCGCACACTTTAAAGAGCGTCTGGCCAGGCCTTGCCCTTAACAAAATAGTACTTAAATCAAGTAAACTATGATACATATGGGCCAAACAGGTTAGGTGCAACTCCAGAGTATAACAACAGTATCATTTTTATACGACAAAATGTTTACAGGAAAACCCGATTATAAACGCGATTACAAAAATATCCAGACCAATCGTGACAAAATCGCAAAAAACTCTCAAGAGATCCAACGCCACCATATAAAATACACTCGTTGCGGATTAAAATGGGAATGTTGAGCTATTTTTCGAAGTCTGCGCTATCTGCGAAACCATCAACCCCCAATAAACTATAAAAATTTTAGTATCCTAACAACAATAACTTCGCCACAAGAGTGGCCATAACTCTTAATAACACATGAATCGCATAAGAAACTTCAGCATAATCGCCCATATTGACCATGGCAAATCAACCCTGGCAGACCGCATGATTGAAATGTGCGGCATGGTAACCAACCGGGAGTTCAAAGACCAACTGCTTGATAATATGGATATCGAGCGGGAGCGTGGAATTACCATTAAAAGTCAGACCATCTGCCTGCCATACAAAGCCAAAGACGGCAAAGAGTATATGCTCAACCTGGTCGACACGCCTGGTCATGTGGATTTCAGCTACGAAGTTTCCCGGGCCTTATCATCATGCGAAGGCGCATTGCTGTTGGTTGACTCATCCCAGGGAGTTGAAGCGCAAACCCTGGCCAACCTCTACCTGGCCATGGAAAATGACCTGGAGATAATCCCTGTACTTAACAAAATTGATCTACCGGCTGCAGACCCTGAAACCGTCTCCTTTCAAATTGAAGAAGATCTCGGCCTTGATTCTGAACTTATCATCCAGTGTTCTGCCAAAACAGGACAAGGAGTCGACCAGATTCTCGAAGCCATTGTCACGCACCTGCCTCCCCCGAATGGCGACCCGAAAGCCCCTCTGCAAGCCCTGATTTTTGATGCCAGCTATGACGCATTCCGAGGCACCATCATTGCCTGCCGAATCATAAACGGAGAAGTTAAAACAGGCGACCTGATTCAATTTATGTCCAATGGGGCTTGTTATAAGGTAGAAGAGGTTGGTTTCTTCTACTTGAAACGAACCCGCCAGAAAACCCTTGAAGCCGGCCAGATAGGCTATATAATTGCCGGGGTTAAGACTGTACGCGATACCCGTCCAGGTGATACCATAACTCTGAAGAATGCCCCTTGTGACAACCCGTTGCCCGGATTTAAAGAAATACAACAGGTAG
>Ga0209919_1000613_pt1 | contig 17784 bp, 17 predicted proteins | sample SalPon2A_C_D2_MG_FD_185721 | JGI IMG/M metagenome (GOLD analysis project Ga0209919, IMG submission 185721) | Soil microbial communities from South San Francisco under conditions of wetland restoration - Salt Pond MetaG R2A_C_D2_MG (SPAdes)... | ecosystem: Environmental > Terrestrial > Soil >... | reverse complement strand
AAACACAATCCATACTTTAAAAATAAGGTTTAATTACCTGTTTGGCAAAGTAATTTGGTCAATCTAGGCCAGGCAGCAGTCAGGCGGAAAGATATTTCTTCTTTTTATCAAACACTCCGAATAATCCTCCTGTATGAAGGAAAATTACTTTTTTGCCCTTCCCTTTGCTCAGGAAATTTTCATAATATGCATTGAATGCTTTGCCGGTATATGCCGGGTCTAGAATTATTCCCGTTGCTTGTGCAAAGTCTTTTATTAAGCTCACTTTTTTATCTGTAATATTTTTATAACCTTCGGCGGAATAGCCGTCCATTATTACGAGATTTTCTTTCTTAATTTTTCCCTTCAATTTGAAATCCAATAGCGCGCCTTCAGCCAGATTTATTATCTTTGATTCTATCTCATCTTTGGAATATAAAACATTAACTGCGTAAACCTTCAGGTTCAACTTCATGACAGCTGCACCGGCAAGAATTCCTGCTGCAGTTCCACCAGTTCCGGCCGCTAAACAAATTCCTTTTATGTTTTTCAGATTTACCTGTTTACTTAACTCCTCAACAAACGATACATAACCAAGCACTCCCAAAGTGGTAGATCCACCTTCAGGAATAACATAAACTCTTTTGCCGAGATGCTGCATAGCGTCTTTTTCCTCATACATAATTTCATTTACTTCCGAATAATTTTTTTTATTCAAAAATGATATTTCTGATCCCAGAAATTTATCCATGAACAAATTTGCTTCGGCATCTGCTGAATCTTTTCCCCATAGAAATAGCCGCGTTTTAATACCAACTTTTGCTGCAGCGATTGCAGTAGACCTGGCGTGATTCGATTGCTCACCACCGCAGGTAAAAATAATATCCGCTTTTTCTGATTTCGCTTTTTTAATGAGAAATTCCAGTTTGCGAACTTTATTGCCGGAAAGTTCAACCCCCGTAAGGTCATCCCGTTTTATTAAAAATTTTCTATTCTCATATTTTACTTCTTCTAATGGGGTGGGTGTATTTGCGAGTTTTACACTGGCAGGTAATTTCATTTTCAACTCCTTTTTTTCTTCAAATATTCTTTATAATAAGATCGCGCCCTGGCGAGATCTTCCGGAGTATCAACGGCAAGGTTTTCATATTCTGTAACCACTATCTTAATTTTAAAACCATTTTCCAGCATTCTCAATTGCTCAAGTTTTTCTGTCTGCTCAAGATCAGTTGGTTTTAATTTCGTGTATTTCAAAAGAGCATCTTTTCTGTATACATAAAGACCGATGTGTTTATATATTTCGCCTTTTGTAATTCTTTCAAGATTTGTTTTTGCATCACGCACGTAGGGAATTGGTGAGCGCGAAAAATAAAGAGCAAAGTTATGATAATCGAAAACAACTTTAGGAATTGAAGGAGAGTTAAAATCTTCAAGATCATCAATTCGTTTAGCAAGAGTGGAGACACTTACATTTTGATCAAATATAAGGGGCTCGATTGCCTGATCAATCATCCCTCCTTCAATAAACGGCTCATCTCCCTGGATATTCACGACTATCTTCACATCATCAAAATCTTTTATTACCGAAGCTATTCTGTCAGAACCTGTAGGAATATCCTTTGAGGTCATTACAACTTCTGCTCCAAAATCCTTTGCCACTTTTGCCACTTTTTCATCATCAACAGCAACTATAATTCTGTGTATAAGTTTTGATTTTAACGCATTTTCATAGGTATGCTGTATCATTGGTTTGCCACCAATATCTGCAAGTGGCTTCCCCATTAATCTTGTAGATGCAAAACGTGCAGGTATTACTCCGACTATCATAGATCTATTATCTGGAGATTTGTCATTAGAAAAATAAGGTTTTGAATTAATCACGATCTATCACTTTCGGAACTTTGAAAAATAGTTCGCTCCTTTCGGGCGCATTTCTCAAAGCCTCTTCCCTTTCTATAGATGGTCGTACAATATCTTCCCGAAATACATTTACACCCTCCACCGGATGGGAAAGAGGTTCAACATTTGTTGTATCAAGTTCATTAAGTTTATCCACGTACGCAAGTATTTCATTTAACTGGCGGGTAAAATTTCCGAGCTCATCGTCTTTAAAAGTCAACCTTGCAAGTTCAGCAATATGTTCTACATCTTTTCTTGTTACAGCCATATTTAATCCATGTTCAGCGAATGATTTTTAATAATTATTTCTCTTACCTCATTCATAAGATCAATTTCATCTTGCCTGGTTTTAATGTTTGTAGTTTCAATGGGTTTATCAAAATGAACGTGTATCGTTCCCTTATTAATTTTCATCGAACCTTTTTGCATAATGCGGTTAGAGCCGCTTATTGAAATCGGAATAATGGGGTAACCTACTTTTCCGGCAAGATTGAATGCACCACGCTTAAATTTCTGAATTTCTCCTGTTTCACTTCTTGTCCCTTCGGCAAACAGAAGAACAGAAATGTTCTGTTTCGATAGTAATTTTTTTGCTTTTCCCAGGCTTTTTATTGCACTGTCAGGATTTTTCCTGTCAATCATAATATACGGTCCCGCCCAAAGCTGCCAGCCGAAAAATGGGATCTTAGCAAGCTCTTTTTTAAAAAACATACTTATATTACCGGGAATTGTCGCCTGCAGAGCACTGATATCAAATTGACTGCTGTGGTTTGAGACATAAATATATGTTTTATTTTTTTCAATATTTTCCAACCCGCTTGTATTTACTTTTATGCCGGCAATCTTCAGAATTCCCTTACTGAAAGGATTATTGCATAAATAATATACCCGGTAACTTCTATCAATAACTAAAGCAATAAGTGCATAAATAGAAACTATAAACACATATGCTGCAATTAGAAATAGCCTGATAAGATTTACCAATTAATTAGCCTCAAACTTTAGATCATTTTTAATTGTATTATTGCTGCTTAAAAAATTATCAATTGCAGCTATTCTGTTTTTAATTGAGGGATGACTATAGAAGAACCATTCAATAAAAGGATAAGGATCTTTATCACCTAAATTCTGATCTGTCAATTTTTCCAGTGTTGCTTTAAAAGCTTTTGCTTTACCGGTTGACAAAACCGCATATTCATCAGCTTGATATTCAAATTTTCTCGAAATTATATTTGTTATTGGACTTTGTACCAAACCGATCAGCATTGCCCAGAGTGTAAGAATTGGAAGCGCTGCAATTTCTGTAATATTCTGAAAGCCAAACCACCCCAAAGATATATAATAAAGATTTGCAATAATAAATAAAGTAAGAAAACTCGAAACAGTTCCGATGATAATATTTTTAACAATATGCTTTTTCTTATAATGGCCAAGTTCGTGAGCAATTACAGTTTCTATTTCATCATTTGTATAATTTTCAAGCAGAGTATCACCGAGTAATATTCTTTTCGTTTTTCCCAGCCCGGTAAATGCAGCATTTGCTTTTTTTGTGTTTTTGCTCATATCAAATTTGTAAACATCAGTTACTTTTATTCCAGCTTCTTCAGCAAGAATTGTGATTCGGGATTTCAGTTCTTCGTTGTCAATCAGGGTGATTTTATAGAAAAGAGGAAGTATAAAAACAGGAACAACCCTTGCCAATATAACTGAGACAATAAATAACAAAATTGCAAACGGGAGCCACCATAAATTACCGAATTGAAGCATGGTGTAATAAAATGCTAATAAAATTGGAATTCCTATTAACAGAGAGACACCAAGTCCTTTAATATCTTCAAATATCCACTTAAAAAAAGTTTGGTTTGAAAGGTTGTATTTATGTTCAAGATAAAAATCTTTATAATAGCCAAGCGGAAAAAGCAAAATACCAAGTCCGAAACCTGCCAGCAATACATAAATTATGAATATACCATAAAGACCGGAAACAGAAGTCCCGATACTTTCAGCCAGCTTTAAGCTTAAGCCGGATATTACAAAAGCCAGTGAAATTGCAAAGGTAAGTACACCTTCTAAAATACCTAGCCCAATTTTTAGATTATTGTATCTTTTCGAATCCATACCGGTAAAAATAGGAATGATTATTGAGTCAATCAATAAAAAATGAGCTAAAACAGAGGTTTAAAAAAGCAAAATCCCGCAATTTTTTAGAAAGCGGGAATTTACAAAACAAAATTAAGTTTAGATATTATTTGTCTTTATCGTCGTCTCTTTTTAACCTTTTCATATATTTTTCAGGATCGGCTTTAATTTTTTTGAGACATTTCTTGCAGCAGACTGCGATAACTTCACCTTTATACTTTATCAGCTGCTGATCTTCGTCAAGTTCTTCTCCCGATACAGGGCAAACAGAATTAACGGGAGTTCCTTTTTTTATGCTGACTACTTTATTAAAATCAGCGTCCTTTTTTTTAACATCCACTTTCGTGGTTTTGGTATTTTCCTTTTTCTCTTTCTGCTGGGCAAATACATTGCCGGAAAATCCAACTATCAGAGCCAGCACGAATATAATAAGACCTAGTCTTTTCATAACACATCCTCTTGGTTTTTATTTATAATTTAGAAATTGCTTAGGCTAAAAGGCAAATCAAATTGTGGCTACATCTTCTTTCGGCAACCAGCCAATCTTTCCATCATGCAAACGAATTTTTACCCAGTCATCAACTTTATCTTCAATCTGAACTTTTAATCCTTCGTGTATCACAAAGGCGTCATTACTATTAGGATCTGGGGACAATTTAACAGAGATAACCTGTTTTATTATTATTCCCTGTTTTACATTTAATTCACGATTCAAGTTTACAATAAGAAGGATTACTGATAAAATCAATGTAATTGAAAATGCTAAACCTCCAAAGAAGGAATATCGCTGAACTTTACTGTTCTTTGTAAAGAAATAAATTCCAATCGATATCAAAATTAATATGAAAAAGATGTAAGACAAATAAGTCCATCCTGTAACTGTAAATAATGCCAGTAAACTTTCCCACCACTGGAAGAGAAAGAATTTCGGGAGTGTATCAATTTTATCTACAGTTTTTGTATTAGCAATAGCCAGATTATGCTGAACGTCATCATCATTTGGAGATATGCGGAGCGCTTTTTCATAATTTAATATTGCATACCCTAGTCTTCCATCACGGTAATATGAATTACCAAGATTGTAAAAAAGTGATACGCCTTCGTAACCCTCATCAGCCAGTTGTTGATATACAGATATTGCTTTCTCATAATTTTTCTGCTGATAATAATTATTACCCTTTTCCATTAAATCACCAACCTGGGAAGCAAATAAATTACCAGCCAGTAAGATAGTAACCAGTAGAATACTAAATATTTTATTTAAGTGATTTTTTATCATACTTATTTTTTTACCGACAATATCTTTTCAATTTCTATTATTACTTTTGATGTATCACTATAAAGCTCATTTTTTGCCGCTCTCTCACCAGCTTTTGGAGCGAATCGCGCAAACTCGCATTTCTCAGCACATTCTTTCAATCCACCTATAACTTCTTCAGAGATTACATTTTTTCTTAGTAATTCAGCAGCACCATCCAGAGTAAAATCGGATTTAGGTATGTGAAATTTATCTTCCAAATAACCAAACAGAGCCTGAGATATCTCTGAATAGAACTCGTTATAGTTATTTGCCTCCATCAGTTTTTTTGCCGTTTTTAACCTGTTTTTAGCAACTTTTTCAGCTTTCTGAAACCGTAGCAATTGTATATTGCCGGCAAGTTTATCTTCACGCTTTTTCCAGTAAACCAATACAATTAGCAAAATTAAAGGTAATCCGGCAGCAAACCAGAATCCTTTACTGAATAACAGTAGATCGGAACTCTTGCTGATATCATCAAATGAAGTTTTTATATAATGAATATCCTGCCCGAGAAGTTTCACATTCTCTTTAGAGAAACCTGATTCACCGGATCCCGATGCATAATTTTCACCCGGAGTTACGTTTATTGTAAATGCCTTTGAGGTTTCTGTGACGTATCTCTTTTTATTTATATCAAAATACGTAAACTCAATCGGCGGGATTACCTTTTTGCCGGGAGTCCTTGGAACAATTAGATACTCCGCTGTTTTTGTCCCTGAAATATTTCCGGTTCGATTAATTTGTGAATTTGTTTTGGGTTCATATTTTTCAAATCCGTTTGGTAAATTTATTTCAGGCAAATTAAGCAAATTTATATTCCCTGTTCCCGACACACTTAATTTTAATGTAAGCGATTCATTGGTTTTCACGTTTTCTTTATCAACACTTGCACTAAATTTAAAATCTCCGACAGCTCCATTATATGATTTAGGGACATCATTTCCCGGAAGTGGTTTTACATCAACTTTTACAGAATTTGATTTTGCATCATAATCATATCTCTGTGAATTCCCGAAAGGATCATTAAAAAAATCATCAAAGAAATTATTACCTGACCTTTGCTTTCTTATTTGAACTGGTACATTTAGTTCGAATGGGGTTACTTTCAATTCACCGGTCTGCGAGGGAAACAAGGCGGCTTTTTTCAGAATGCCAACCCTGTACTGCTTACCGTTATTAACTTCTGTAGTAAAGGCTATATTATTTGGTGTCTTAATTTCTTCTGACCAAAATCCCTGGTACTGTGGAAGTTTTGAAATTGACATTTGCGCAGCAATATTAAGCCGTGTGTATAATTTATAAGTTACTGTAACCTGTTCGCCAACATATACCTTTCTCCTATCAACAATAGCCTTGATAAATAAATTATCAGCAATTTCTTTAGTTGAGATAGTTTTATTTCCCTGGCTTTTGGGTTTCGTACTTCCTTTTATTACTTTAATCTCAAGCGGAGAAGATTTAATTGAAGAGCCTTTATAATCCACTGAGGCAGTTCCAATTGTAAAATTGCCCAGGCTTTTAGGCTGAAGGATGTAGGAAAAAGAAAGTGATCCGGAAACAGCACCGTTAATAATTTGCATACTTGAAGACTGATTTGGACCGGAAAGCACCAAAAAGTTATTAAATGACGGAGCATTAAAGTTTTTCACGCCATTAATATCTTTCCCTGAGAAAGAAAATGTGACCTGAAAGTTATCTGTGAGCCCGACAGTTCTATTATCTGTTGATGCTGTAAAAGTTTGCGAGTAGGAAATTTTCGCAAGTAACAGGACAAATAACACTAATAATATTTTACGGCTAAATTCACTCATATATTATAAATTCTAAAACCTACACTTTAATTTTATTCTACCAATCTTTGTCCGTCTTAACAACCTTTCCTGTCCTTTTCCTGAGTTTCTGCTGCAATGCTTTTTCATTATTCTTTAGAGCATTCAATATCCTTTGGGCATCAGCTTTTGATATCTGGTTTTTCTGAGGCTGCTGCGGTTTTTTACTATTTTTCTGATCCTGCTTATTTTTATTCTGCTGATCTTTGTTTTGATCCTGGTTTTTCTTCTTATCTTGTTTATCGTTCTTGTTATTTCCTTTATTATTCTTATTCTGCTTGTTCTTGTCTTTCTTTTTGTCTTTATCGTTCTTGTTCTTATCCTGATTATTTTTATTTTTCTTATCGTTTTTTTGTTTCAGCGCGTACGATAAATTATATTTTGTTGAAGGATCATCAGGGTTCAACTTTAATGCCTGCTTATATGCATCTATACTCTTGTCAATTTTTTTGTCCTTTAAAAGTGCATTCCCAATATTGTGGTATACATTAGCCTTTTCTACATTTGTTTTGCCTTCAGCAAGAGCCTGCTGATAGGATTTAATTGCATCATCATATTTCTTTTGCTTGTAATAAGCATCACCCAGATTAAAGTGAGCAGTGTAATTTTTCGGAGCTTTTTCAAGTCCTTTCTTAAAATTTACTTCAGCATCTGACATTTTCCCAGCTTTGTATTGGTCAACTCCTTTATTGATATATTTACGCGTGCTCTGTGCAAAAGTAAATGCAGGCACAAGTAAAGCCACAAAGATAATATTTATAAATATTTTTCTTTTCATTTTTTTGATTCTTCTTCCAGGCCTAATTTCTTATTTAGTTTACTAAATAAAGGGGATTTTCGTTCCGTCATAAAAAATTCTATTAAAAGGAGAATAATTGCCGGAGCCAAAAAATAATAAAATCTATCCTCGTAATCAGTTACTTTTTTTACTCCGTACTCGGTTTTCTGTAATGAGGATAAGTCCTTATAAATAAGGTCCAGTTCATCCTGGTTATTCTGTCCATGGAAAAATTTCCCGCCACCTGCAGAAGCGATCTGCTGCAAAGTAGAAATATCCAGTTTGGTAAGTACGGTGTTCCCTTGTTTATCTTTTTTAAATCCAACCTGATGTCCGCTATCATTATAAACCGGAATTGGGACACCATCAGTTGAGCCCAGACCAATGGTATAAATTTTTATTCCTTTGTCAGTTGCATTGGTAACAGCTTTATTAATATCGCCTTCGTGATCTTCACCATCTGTAATTACAACGATTACCTTTTCTGTGTTCTTTTTTGTGTCGAATGATCTTGTTGCAAGATTTAATGCACTTCCTATAGCTGTGCCCGGCTGTGGTACTGATGAAACATCCACAGCATTCAAAAATAAATTTGCAGCCGAATAATCTGTGGTTAAGGGAAACTGTACAAAGGCATCTCCTGCAAAAACTATCAATCCTATCCTGTCGCCTCTTAGTTTATTAATAAGGTTTCCAATTTCATATTTGGCTTTTTCCAGTCTGCTGGGTTTAATATCCTGAGCCTCCATACTTAGAGAAACATCAAGACAAATGTAAACATCAATTCCAGACTGTTTAACTTGTTGAATTCTTGTTCCAATCTGAGGATTTGCTGCAGCTACAATTAATAATAAAATTGCAAAAGTTAATAACCCGAATTTAATTTTGTCCTTAAAGCTGCTAAATGAAGATATTATAACATGGTGCAATTTTCTTTCAGCAAAATTTTCCAGCGCTTTTTTCCTTTTGGTTCCAAGATACCAGAAAATTAAAACCAGTACTGGAATTAAATAGAGCGCGTGCAAATATTCCGGATGTGCAAATCTGAACATAAAATTATTGATTACCTTTTATAAGATAGTTCTTCATCACGGTATTTTTCTAAAAACAGTTTTTGACAAACTAAATTCAAGGAGAATTAGAATTAATCCGGCACCCAGCCAGTTATAAAATAATTCTGTGGCCTGGCGATAAGAAGTTATCTCAACTTTCGATTTTTCAAGTTTGTCAATTTTATTGTAAATATCTTGCAAAGTTTTTGTATCAGTAGCCCTGAAATATGCACCACCAGTCATATCAGATATTTTCTGAAGCATTCCTTCATCAATATCAGCCGGGACCATCTGATAACGAACACCAAATGGAGTTTTTACAGGATAAGGAGCTTCACCCCTCGTCCCAACACCAACGGTATAAATTCTGATTCCAAAAGTTTTTGCTATTTGCGCTGCAGTCAATGGATCAATTTCGCCTGCATTGTTTACTCCGTCTGTAAGAAGAATAATTATCCGGCTTTTTGCGTGGCTGTCTTTTAACCTGTTTACTCCATCAGCTATTGCATTCCCGATAGCCGTTCCATCTTCTACCATTCCTGTTTTAACTTTAGATAACAAATTTGTTAAAACTCTGTAATCCACTGTCAGTGGACATTGTGTAAATGCCTGGCGTGAAAAAATTACAAGTCCGATTCTGTCCGAAGTTCTGTCTTTTACAAAATTATCGATTACATTTTTGGCCGCATCAATTCTGTTCGGTTTCAAATCTTCGGCCAGCATACTGCTGGAAATATCAAGTACCATAGCAATATCAATTCCTTCCGTATAAATATTTTGACCAGAACTGAACGTCTGCGGACGTGCAAGAGCAATTATCAGGCACATTAATGCAAGTGTTCTTAAAAAAACCGGCGTATGACGGAATTTTTCTTTCCAAGTTGCGGGAATACCTTTAAAAACATTTAATGAAGAATATGTTATAGAAGGTTGTTTCTTTTTTCCTTTCAACCAATACCATACAGGAAGAAGAGGAACCAATATCAGCAAATAAAGAAATACAGGATATGCAAAAGAAATATCTTTAAACATTTGTTTCTCCTGTTTTTTCTTTTGTCTTTTCTTCCGGTTTTGTCTTTTCTTCCGGTTTTGTCTTTTCTACTATTTCTACTGCCTGTTTCATCATTTCTTCATTAACTGAACTTAAAGGTGAAGATTTCGCAAACTTTACCAGGTCAGCATTCGTTAAAAAGTTTTCTGTTGTCCCAATGATAACATCAGCACCCTTTCTTCCTTTTAAGTGCCCAAGTGTTTCAGAAGTGGTTAATTCAAGAGCTTGTAAACCAAAACGTGCAGCAAAGTAATTTCTGATAATCTCAGTAATTTCTGAATGATACTGCTTGACTTCACCGCTCTGCCATAATTCTTCTTCTTCAAGCGATTTTAAAGCCTTTAGGGCCTTTATATGTGGAGGAATAATTGCTTCTTTTCTAATAACAGGTTTTCCTGATTTCTTTTTTCTGTACCTCCTGTATAAATAAAAACCTAAAACCAGCAGAATCAGTCCCGATAAAACCCAAAGAATAATTACTGTCCAATCAAGAGGAATTTTCCTTGGATCTTTAACATCTTTAATGTCTTTTTTCAAATCAACTTTTACCAGCCTGACCTGAAAATTGACCGGGTTTGAAAGAACAGATTTTAGAGTCACATCGGAAGTATCAATTCCTTTATCAGATAAAGTGTCTTTGCCGGTTCTATAAAATACCCGGATTGCCGGAATAGTAACATCAGCTGAGTCGTATTTAGATAAAAGGAAATTTAGCGTAGCCCTTTTCTTATCTGTTTGCTCGCTGTAAACCATATTTCCTGCTTTCAGAATGTCAACATCTTTAAGGCTGTCCTGAATTGCAGGTGGGATAATTTTTATATTTTTATCAGAAGAAATTTCAAGCCTGTAATGGATGAAATCCCCTACCAGATAAGAAGTTGTATCAACGGAAGCTTTTGCTGAAATGTTCTGCGCAAAACTAAATCCGGGTATAAATACCAAGAATATTACTAGAAACTTTTTTACCATCTTCTGCCGCGTAATCTGAAAAATTGTACTAATGGTTTTACATAATTTTGTCCCGTTTGAATTTCAATACTATCCAGCCTGCTTGAAATAAACAACGATTTTCTGACACGTGCAATTTCCTGACTTACATCTGTAATGTGTTTCCTGATTTGTGAATCATTTGTGTCAATCCACCTTTCTTCACCTGTTTCTGCATCCGTAAATTTCACCAGCCCCATTTGTGGAATTTCATTTTCTCGTTTGTCGTTCATCACAATTCCAATAAAATCGTGCTTTTTACCAACAACTCTTAATATTTTTTCATAACCTGAGTCCATAAAATCGGAAAGCAAAAAAACTATACTTCTCTTTTTAATTGCGTGATTGAGATGTTCTAAGGCTTCCCGGATATTGGTTGTCTTCCCTTCCGGTTCAAATGAAAGTACTTCCCGAATAATTCTGAGAACATGTTTCTTTCCTTTTCTCGGCGGAACAAATTTTTCAATTTTATCAGTGAATAAAAGTAATCCCACTTTATCGTTATTTTTCATTGCTGAAAACGCAAGAATGGCACTTAGTTCGGCAGCAATTTGCTGTTTTGTTTTATCTATCGTACCAAAAATAAGAGAACCGCTGATATCCACCATTAAAATTACAGTAAGTTCTCTTTCTTCTTCAAAAACTTTAATGAAAGGGTGCCCAAACCGGGCTGTTACATTCCAGTCGATGTTTCGGATATCGTCACCAAACTGATATTCACGAACTTCCGAGAATTCCATTCCCCTGCCCTTAAAAACCGAATGGTATTCACCAGAAAAAACCTGGTTTACCAAACCTTTAGTTTTTATTTCAATTTGACGCACTTGTTTTAGAAGTTCTTTTGTGTCCATTCTTAATTATTATGAATTGATTTTATGCTACTCTAATCTTATCTAATAGAAAATTAAATAATTCTGATTAAGGTACCTCAATCTTATTTAAAATTTCCTGGATAACATATTCGGTTGTAATTTCTTCAGCTTCTGCCTCATAAGTAACAGCGATTCTGTGTCGTAATACATCCAGACAAATACCTCTTACATCTTCCGGAATTACATAGCCTCTCCTTTTTATAAAGGCCATCGCTTTTGCCCCGAGTGCCAGGTTTATAGTTGCTCTGGGTGAAGCTCCGTAGCTTATAAGATTCGTAAGATTATCAAGTCCGTACTCTTTGGGATTACGTGTTGCAAATACTATATCAAGAATATACTTCTCAATCTTTTCATCAACATAAACTTCCTGAATTAATTTCCTTGCGTTTAGAATATCTTCCGTTGATATAACAGGATTGATTTTTAAGGCAGAATCACTCACGTTTTGTCTCATTATACTTAATTCTTCAGTCTTGGTAGGGTAAGTAATTTTAACTTTTAACATAAACCTGTCAACCTGGGCTTCGGGAAGCGGATATGTTCCTTCCTGCTCAATAGGGTTTTGTGTTGCCAGTACCAGGAATGGTTCTTCCAGGTAAAAAGTTTCTTCTCCTATTGTTACCTGTCTTTCCTGCATTGCCTCAAGTAGAGCACTCTGCACTTTTGCTGGGGCACGGTTTATTTCATCTGCCAAAATAAAATTTGCAAACACCGGGCCTTTTTTTATTAAAAATTTTCCGTCCTTCTGATTGTAGATCATAGTTCCAACCAGATCCGCAGGCAAAAGATCGGGTGTAAATTGAATTCGCTGGTATTTTGCTTTCATTGCGGAAGCAAGTGATTTAATGGCCAGAGTTTTTGCAAGGCCGGGAACACCTTCCAGAAGAATGTGGCCGTTACCAAGAAGGCCAACAATCAACCTTTCTACCATGGCTTTTTGGCCGACAATCACCTTGCCAATTTCCTGCATCAGCAAGTCTATAAAAGCACTTTCCTGTTTAATTTTTTCATTTAATGCAGTAATATCCACGTTTGAACCTCGTCTATGATTTTAAAATTTAATTACCTAAGAAAAGTAATGAGAACTGCCTTCTGGCAGGTAACTTAGACAATATAAAATCAGAAAAAGTTTCCGAAATTTAATAAAATTTAACAATAATTTTAGGTAAGCCTAGAATTGGTGAGAATATACAAAAAAAGAGGGCCCATTTTCACTCCCCTGTTAAAATGAAAATGAGCCCTCTTAAAAAGATCTATATTAAGATCGTCACTGGTATTTTATCGAATATGTTTTCTTTCCATCAGCACTGTTCTCCTTAACCGTAATTATTACGGTATGAGTAACATTCGGATCTGATGTTAAGAATTCAACAAGATAACTGTTTGAAAGTGCACCGGCAACTGGTAGAGTTGATAAAGTCAAATTAGATGCATCTGAATTAACCAATACTACAGTCCCACCTGTTCTCCAGGACATATCCCAAGGGCGCTCATTCACTAAATCCGTCCAGGTATATGCATTTGCTGTATCAGCAGCTCCGCTCCACACTGTATGCACAGTTGCTGTTCCACCAATTGTGGAACCTAATGTAGCTGTCGACCATGCGGTCATACTTGATGGTTGTGTAGATTCGTCAGTAAAATTGATGAAAATTCTTTGTGCGCCACTGCGCCAGGTGAAATTAGAATTTGCAAATAATATTCCAACAACTCCATTTTCCGCTGTTGAACTATGGCCTGATGCATATGTACTGGCAGCAGTTTGTAAGGCAGCGCTGTCTGCTCCACTAAACCCAACAGATCTGGAAGTTCCTGTAGAACGATTCAGAAAGGTTTGAATATTTGTGGCTGAAGTCAGGTTAATTGCTCCTTCTACATCGCCATAATAACCAACTACACCAAACTGCACATCAAGACCGCTGGCAACTAACGCCTGAGAAAAAGCAATAATTGAAGAAGCAATTGCATCAGCCTCTGCCCCCATACTGCCAGATATATCAACAGTAAAAACTATATCAGCTTTCAGCACATTTGAAGTACTAACCTTCGTCAGTTTAAGACCTTTAACTTTGCCGTCTTCTGAGAGCCAGAAATTTGATTGAGCAGATAAAGTAATCGGCTGGTTTGTTGTCGGATTAACCAAACCTGTCAGGTTTAATTTTATCCTTGAAGTATTTCCAGAAGTTACCTGGAAAGTAGCTGTAGGCTGAATATTATTAACTATAGTTGTAGGAGCAGTTACTCCAGTAGGATCTGCTGGAATATCGCTATTATCCGTACCCCCAGTTACAGGATTAGTATCACTCTTGCTGCAACCACCAATAATAAGAGCAGCACAAATTAAAAATGAAACCAAGTATTTAATCATAACTCCCCCGACTTATTTATTTGATTGAAAATATTAATTTGTAATCAAGATTTTATATTTTCGTTATTTTTCAATAATATTTTAAGCTTATGATCTTTTATGCACAATAGACCAAACGGTTCATTCTGCAGTAAGAATGGTCAAAAATTGGCTAATAAATGGAATATTTATAAGGAATGTACCCTGAACGCAAGAAATTTCAGATATTCGGTCTCGGGCATTGAGGATAATTGTGGATGATCTTTAGAAGCGCCCGAAAATGTAAGAAGTTGTATCTTTTTCCCAGCGCGTGTTGCAGCATTGTTGATTATCTTTAAAAATTCGTCTTTTGCAAGATGGTGTGAACATGATGAAGTTACAAGATACCCACCATCTTTAACAGTTTGAAAAGCCAGCCTGTTTAATTTTTCATAACCTTTTTTGGCTTTCGGAAGGCTCTTTTTATTCTTTGCAAAAGCGGGAGGATCCAGCATTACAACGTCATATTTTTTCTTTTCCGAAATACACTGGCCTAGAAAATCGAAAATATCTTTAACTTCAAACTCTACCGGACATTTAATTTCATTCAGCAGAATATTCGTTTTTACATTTTCTATCTCGGAAGCAGAGCTATCGGCAAAGGCGACAAAAGACGCACCTGCTTTTGCTGCGTGCAAACCAAATCCACCTGAATTACAAAATAAATCAGCGACTTTACTGCCGTTACAAATTTGTTCAATGAAGAACCTGTTGTCACTCTGATCGAAATAAAATCCGGTTTTATGACCTTTTTCAAAATCTATTTTATATTTAATCGAACCGTCATCTACAATTACCGATTCTGCTTTTCCTAAATATATTTCGTCATCTTCAGAGAGTCCTTCCAGTTTTCTGAAATAGCTTTCATTTTTAGTGAAAATATTTTCTGCAGAGTATTCTTCTTTTAATATTTTAACAATTTTATTGATATGCGTTTGCATCCCAAAAGAGTAAACCTGCAGTACAAAAGTGTCATTATATTTATCAATTATAAGTCCAGGCAAATAATCACTTTCGCTAAAGACCAGGCGGAATGACTCTATTTCCGGATAAAAAGTCTTTCTTAGCTGATAAGCATCGTCCAATCTTTTCTTTAATAATTCATATAGATCGTCAATTTTATTTCTCGATAGTATCCTTACGGATATAAGCGAATTCTTATTATAAAATCCGCAGCCCAGTAATTCATTCTTTGAATCATAAATTTCCACTAAATCACCGTTTTTCGGGGCTTCTTCTATATTTTGGATTTCATTACTAAAAATCCATAAATGCCCTGATTTAATACGTCTTTCTTCATTTTTTTTGAGATGGATTGCTGGTGTCATTAAAATTATTTTCGATTAATTTTACAATTAGAATACAAATATAACATTATGAATTTAATAAATCGGTTATATTGATTAACTTTAATTGAAATAATTTTATAAGGTTATGAAAAGAATATTATCCTACATCCTGTTTTCATTTTTTATATTATCACAGGCTTTCTCTCAAAATTATAAGTACGCCTGGATAGTTTCTCCAACAATTGGTACTGACGGCGCTGATACAATACTCACCAATATTGTGAACGATATTGACATACGAAATGAGATAAAATTTGTAATCGTCACTGGGAATTTAACAGCCCGGGGAAATAACAACGAACTTGACTCTGTAAAAATAATACTGGACAAATTGACAGTGCCCTATTATATAATCCCAGGGGAAAATGATCTGCGTTGGAGTGAGAGTGCCGGTGAAAAATTTAATTCTTTGTTTAATAATGGCCATTTTTTCTTTGCACTTGATAGTACAAGATTTATTGGATTAAACAGCTCTGTGTTATGGCGTGGCGGGGGTGGACATTTTTCACCAGAAGAAATAAAATGGCTGGCAGATAAATTAAACAAAAGCAATATTAGTAATGATATTTTCCTTTTTTCCAATTTTCCCTTCAATGAAAAACTGGATAACTGTTATAAAGTTGCAAATTTGCTAAGCTCCTACGTTACTCCATTTTTATTTTCTGCAAATCAAAAGCCGAAGACAATATCTAGAGCTAATGGGGTTACAACTATTGCAGGGCTTTCCGCTTTATATAAGGATAAATGGAACTACAATATAATTGAGAATAAAACTGACTCTATTTCTATTAGTACTGTATCCAATGGGAAATTTGAATTCTGGGAAAGTGTCTCAAGGACTAAATCTAAACTTAATAGAACCACTCCGAAACAATTTTTCGATTTTTCAGGGATCGTGGATAAAAATATCCCGGATCTCAAATCTCATATTTTGTGGCAAAAGGATTTGAATACCACATCAATTACAAATCTGTTTACTACTGAAAATAAAATTATTGCATCATCTGCAAATGGTGTAGTTTTCTGCTTTGATACAACTGGGGAAAAATTATGGAGATATGATAGTAAAGAAAAGATAGTAAGTACACCAGTTAGTGTAGATAAATTTTTAATAGTTGCAACTCTTCAGGGAGATATTATATCACTGGATATAAATAACGGTAAGGTTATCCAGACAATAGGAATTGGGGAGCCGCTGACCTCACAACTTGTTACAACTGATCTGTTATATAACGGTAGCCCTACAACAGGCCTTTTAGTTGCCACGGCCGATGGCAAGCTTTACTGTTATGATATTTATTCCTTTGAACTTATCTGGGAAAATGATTCAGCTCACGGGCTAATCAGAACTAAGCCCCTGGTTATCAACCACAGAATATTCTTCGGATCACAGGATGGATTTCTTTATTCCGTTGACGCCCGTACAGGCGCTCTGTACTGGAAATGGACAAACGGGAATGATTTTTTTACCGCTCCAACTGTTTGTCAACCTGTTACTGATGGCCAGTATATTTATATTGCTACTCCCGATAAAAACGTATATAAGATTGATATGCTTCTTGGTGTAACCAGGTGGAAAAGAGATTACAACGCCTGGGAGTCAATTAATATTTCGTCAGATAGCAAATACCTGGTAATAAAAAGTTTTTCAGATAAAATTTATTTTGCATATACAAAAAATGGAAGAAGGCATAAGGAATTGAGAATGGGCTACGGATTTGATTTGAATCCTTCTAAACCTCTGGAATGGAAAGGGAATTATATTTTCGGGACTGAGAAAGGAAAAGTCTATTTGATCGATAAGAACTTTAAATGGGAACCGCTGTTTTTTGCAGGCAACGCAAGGTTAAATTTAGTTCAACACGTTAAAGACAATATTTTTGTCGTGTCAAATATTGATGGAAAAATAATCTGTTTTGAATTAAAGTAGCTAAAATATAATGGCAATATTTGATGGAATAATTTTCGATATTGACGGGACAATGACTTCAACCAAAGAGTTGATTTTTGCTTCTTTCAATCATATAATGAACAAATATCTTAACAAGACGCTTACCAATAATGAAATCATTTCCCTTTTCGGACCTCCGGAAGACGTTATTCTGGAAGAATGTACCGGCGAAAATTATCCTGCCGCCCGAAAAGATTATTATAATTTTTATG
>Ga0209919_1000610_pt1 | contig 17912 bp, 18 predicted proteins | sample SalPon2A_C_D2_MG_FD_185721 | JGI IMG/M metagenome (GOLD analysis project Ga0209919, IMG submission 185721) | Soil microbial communities from South San Francisco under conditions of wetland restoration - Salt Pond MetaG R2A_C_D2_MG (SPAdes)... | ecosystem: Environmental > Terrestrial > Soil >... | reverse complement strand
TGACGACGAAATTGAATTTGATATTACAACTTCAAATTCGTCTAAAATAGAAGATGGTTTCACGGTAATTTCAAAATGGAATTATTCTGAATGGAAACCGGGTGATAAGGCGCCGAAAGATAAATCGTTCGTAAGAGAAATAGTTGTTATTCCGGATATGTATAAGCTGGCAATTGCACCTGAGCATAAAAAGATATGGCTGCACGATCTGAAAAGCGGTGTGAACCACTTAATTCCCGTCAGCAATTTTTACAACCAGCTTATGATGGTCAAAGATATTAGAAATTCTAAAATTGCTTTGAATCCGGGCTTGTTTTTTCAAAACCTGGAAGAATATACTGATGAAGATCTGATATCAGCGTTGGTAACTTACAACAAGTATATAAGGCGTTTTAAAATCGATCTGAATTATTTTACGAAGAAAAAAACTGAACCTGAGAAAAAAGGATTTTTAAGTTTTATGAAAAGAGGTAAATCTTGAGTAGTGAAGAAATTATTAAATCGGCAAAAGAAGTTCTTAAAATTGAAGCAGAAGCAGTGGCCGGGCTTATTGAAAACATTGGAAGTGATTTTGTGAAAGCAGTGAATGTTATTTGCCAGGCAAAAGGCCGCGTAGTTTTAAGCGGAATGGGTAAATCAGGATTAATTGCCCGTAAAATAGTGGCAACCTTAAATTCAACCGGTACTGCTGCTATTTTTCTTCACCCAACGGATGCACTACATGGTGATCTGGGGATGGTAAGAAAAGAAGATGTTGTAATCCTGATTTCTAAAAGCGGTGAGACAGAAGAAATTCTAAACCTTTTGCCAATGCTGAAAAGATTAAATGTTACGCTGATTGCTATGGCTGGGGTTAAAAATTCAAAACTTGTAAAAGAAAGTGATTTATTTTTAAGCATCGAAGTTAAGGAAGAAGCTTGTCCACACGACCTCGCACCAACTGCTTCTACTACTGCCACGCTTGCGCTTGGTGATGCTTTATCAGTTTCTTTACTAAAGAAAAAAGGATTTACGGCTGAAGATTTCGCGTTGCTTCATCCCGGCGGAAGTCTCGGTAAAAGATTGTCGCTGGAAATTAAGGAAATAATGACAAAGGGTGAACATATACCGATTGTTAAAGAGGATTATTCAATTAAGGATGTGATACTTGAAATAACTTCAAAAAGATTGGGCGCTACCTGTGTTCTTGATTCGAATGGACATCTTACCGGTGTTGTAACTGACGGTGATTTAAGAAGGCTGCTGGAAAAAACACTGGATATTAAAAATCTGCAGGCAAAAGATATCATGTCAAAAGATCCAAAAGTCATGAAACCGGAATATCTTGCTTCTTTCGCACTCCAGCAGATGGAAAACTATAAAATTACTTCGCTCGTAATTATTGATGATTCTAAAAAACCGGTTGGCATAATTCATTTGCACGATTTAATCAATCTGGGCCTGTCTCAAAGATGAAATACCTTATAACAGTTTCATTATTTATAATGATAATTCTGGCTGGATGCTCGGGAGATAAGGTGAAACCTTCAATTAATCCGACTCTAAACGATGGAGAAATTCCAACTCAGGAAAGCTGGGATTCTGTGGTATTTTTTAGTGATTCAGGGAAAACAAAAGCTGTGATGCACGCCGGGCATATGAGAGTGTATGAGAAATCAATGGAAACTCTGCTTGATCAGAATATGAAAGTAGAATTCTATAATGAAGAGGGAGAGAGAACATCCACGCTTACTGCTAAAAGAGGAAAAGTTAATGATGAGACTAAAGATCTTTTCGCTTATGACAGCGTAGTAGTAGTCAGCGATAGCGGAACTGTGATAAAAACTGATGAATTGATGTTCAGGAATAAAGATAAAAAAATTCTATCTGATAAATTTGTTACAATTACTTCTCCGAAAGAAACTATTAAAGGTTATGGCTTTGAATCTGATCAGGCGTTGAGGAATTATGTGATTTTTAATGTTACTTACACTGCAAGAACCGATAGTACAAAATAGTTATGATAAAAAGCCTGTTAAAAATTCTATTTTTCTCTTTTCTTTTTATTGCTCTGACAAAAGCACAGAACAATGATTATATAGAGGTAAAAGGGGACAGCCTTGTCGGTAAAACAATTAATGGAGAAATGGTTCGTGAAGTTCACGGGAATGTTGTTATAACCCAGGGCAATGTTATTATTAATTGCAAACACGCTATTCAATACATCTCACGCAACGAAGCAGAACTTATCGGTGATGTTGTTATTCACCAGGACAGTATGATTATTACCACGCAGCGCGGTTATTATTTTGGTGATACCAAAAAATCCGTTTCTGATACATCTATAACGCTGAATGATGGTAAAGTGATACTTACAGCCAAAAGAGGAAAATATAATTTTGAGGATCACAAGGCCTTTTTCCAGGACAGCGTTGTGATGAAAGACTCAATTTCAAATTTATCATCCGATAGCCTGACTTATTTTAAAGATGAAAACAGAATTGTAGCAGTTAGCAATGTGGCTATTTCCGATACTGCCAATACGATAAAAGCCGATAGTCTCGAGCATTTCAGGGATACGCGAATAACTTTTGCTGACCACAATGTGCAGGTTATAAATCCGGCAAATCATATCACTCTTTTTGGTGAGCATCTTGAGGACTACCCGGATAAAAATTATACACTTGTAAATAAACAGCCTTTGATGATGCAGGTCGATACTACCTATTCACGAACCGAAAACAGTGAAGGTGAAGTTGATTCTACAATGAAAATAGATACGCTGGTAATTAAATCTAAAATTATGGAGACATTCAGGGATACAGCAAATATATTTATTGCAACCGATTCAGTGAAAATTGTTCGAGGTGATTTTGCATCGGTTAATAATCTTACTTATTACTACAGGGATGAAGGAAAGATAATTACATATAAAGTAAGCAAAACCGCGGCACAACCATACTTGTGGTACGAGGATACACAACTGACCGGTGATTCTGTCTCAATCAATCTTGAAAAAAACAGGATCCGGTCTCTGGATGCATTCGGAAATACATTTATTATCTCACAAAATGAATATAATCCTGCTAAGTTTGATCAAACATCCGGTGATACTGTACACATGTATTTTGAAAATTCCCGGCTACAGAAAACTAAAATTCGCGGAAGTGTTTTCAGTATTTATTTCCAGTATGATCTTGAAACTCCAAACGGGTTGACAAAATCATCTTCTCAAAATGCTTTAATTTTATTTTTAGATAATAAAGTAGATGAAATAAGATTGTACGGGTCTCCAAACAGTGAATTTTATCCTGAGGAACTGGTTAAAGGAAAAATTGATTCGTTTGTACTTTCGAAGTATGTTGCTTTTAAACCGAAGCCCGAGAAAGAAGAATTATTAAAGATTTTAAAAAAATAGTAAATTAACCGAGATTTATTCGCATTATTAACTAAATTGAAGAAGAGTACAATTTATATTTTCACATTTCATTTTTCACATTTGACATGAATCACACTACATTAAGCAGCAAAAATTTAGTAAAAATTTATAAGAAACGAAAAGTTGTAAATAAAGCTTCGGTGGAAGTATCAAAAGGAAATATTGTCGGGTTGCTGGGTCCGAACGGCGCCGGCAAAACTACAACCTTTTACATGATTACCGGGATGATAAAGCCTGACGGAGGTAAAGTATTTTTGGATGGTGAGGATATTACCGGCATCCCGATGTATAAGCGTGCAAGAATGGGAATCGGTTATCTTCCTCAGGAAGCATCCATTTTCAGAAGACTTTCCGTAGAAGATAACCTGCGTGCAGTTCTGGAAATGACAGATCTCGATAAAAAAGCTAGGGAAGAAAGATGTGAATTGCTTCTCGATGAACTCAGCATCGCACATATCAGGAAAAGCATTGGCTATCAGTTAAGCGGTGGGGAGAGAAGAAGAACCGAGATTGCCCGTGCTCTTGCTACGGATCCTAGTTTCATTCTTCTTGATGAACCGTTTGCAGGGGTTGATCCAATTGCAGTTGAGGACATTATGGATATTGTTGCAAAGCTGAAGAACAGGGGAATAGGTGTTTTAATTACAGACCACAATGTACACGAAACGCTGAGTATTGTTGATAAGGCATATATTCTGATTGATGGTGTGATTTTCAAACATGGTAAAGCTGAAGAATTAGCAGAAGATGAAGAGATCAGGAAGCTTTACCTGGGTGAAAAATTTAAACTGGACAGATATTAAAGGGAAAACCTTTATCTTTTATCTATCTCATAAACTGTGAAAATTGTAGTCCTTTCCAGCCAGTGATTATAATTTAATGATTCAATCCATTTAGGAAGATTTTGATATACTTTTTTGTACTTCAGATCATCTTTTTTAAATTTACCATTTAGCAAAAACCTATCGGAAAGATAAAGTATCTTTTCATTACCGAAATATTGTAACGTATTCTCTATATCCGAAGCATCTGAAATTTTAACAGTGCTGAGATTTCTACTTTTGTAAAAATTAGCAACCTCCGGTCCGCGCGCGTAAGGATTCTTTCCCTCATACATTAGAACGGTTTCCCGGTTCTTATAATTTTCAAAAATATATTTGTACATCGGCACAAAATAATCGGCCGGGCGGAAGCAGACATTTATAAGATAAATAATATTAATAACAACGAATAAATTCACAAACCATTTCCAGTATCTCCCCTGGAACTTAATTCCAATTTTTTTGAATTTTTCTTGTTCAAGATTCTGAACAGTAAGCACGAATATTAATGGGACAATATTCGCAATCGGAAATAAAAATCTTAGCTCCTTGTGTCCGATTAAAAAATGTATAAGCAGAAACGGGAGAAGCATCCAGGTAAAAACATTTTTCGGCTTGAAAATAAAAAAGAACAGAAAACTTCCAATAATTATCAGGCTGAACGGGGGAATACCTTCGCGGAAAATTTCTTTAAGATAAAAAAACCACGGATGGGTCCCGAACTGAGAAGCTTTCCCTTTTATAATATTAAAATCAAGATAATTCCACGCAGTTAAAACCCACTCACCATAAAACCATTTGTCTATTAATATACCGATTAATACTGCCGCCACAATTCCGCTTGCAAGTCCGGTTACTGCTAGAAATTTTTCCTTTTTGATGAACAGCATCCAGAGAACAAGGAATAAAATCATTATTCCTACCTGGTAACGGAAGAGAAAAGCGAAACCGAAAAGCAGGCCTATCAGGAATGTGTTTGTAAAATTGTGTTTAACTTTTTGGGGAAGAAAAAGAAGCGCAAACGCTATGAAGAAAAACGATCCTGACCATCCTTCGGAGGAAAATCTGACCTGCATATACGTTAGAAACCAGAGAAAAAAAGATAGAAAAATAAACCAACGTTTTAGCTTTTCTGTTTTAATATCATCAATAAACGCTATTAACAATATATACATGCAGAAGAGGGAAAGAATGGCTGAAAGAATTCTTGTTACCATGGCCTGATCAAAGGGATCTTTAATGCCAGCAAGGTCTGAGGCCTCAATCAGTACGTAAGCTATTGCCGGCTGTACTGTAGGACGAACTCTCGCACTAAATTCCCACGGCAGATCGGATGGCTGATTTAATCCTGTTTTCAGCCCGGCGAATTCAAGAATCTGGTAATGTTCATCAAGATGATGGAAACCCACGCTGTTTACTGCGGCGAGTATATGAATTAGAAAGGCAACAATCAGAATTATTTTTAAGTTTTCTCTTTTGAACAAGATTAATCCTGCTCCTTTTTATTGAGTAAAATATTTCTGACTGAACCGGCCTCATTAATTATCTCTTTCGGGTATCCCTTAATTTCGAGCAGCTTGATCGCGTTTCCCGAGAAGGTTGTGCCTTCTTTAATTTTATAATCAAAATAAAATTTATGACCTGTTACCTGTTCGCTGAAATGGAATATCCTGTAATTATTATTCAACAATTCCTGTAGCTCAATGTCGTGCGTAGTAACAAAAGAAAAATTATTTCTGTCAAGATATTTTAGTACAGCGGTTGAGGAAGAAAGCCGTTCAATGGTATTTGTTCCCCGAAAAATTTCATCTATCAGGAATAAATACTCTAGTTTATTTTCACTCAACTCAATAAAGCTTAATAACCGTTCAATTTCAACAAAATAGTAACTTTTCGATTCTTCAAGATTATCTTCGCGCCTGATAGCGGACTTAACAATTAAAGCAGGAAGTCTTGCTTTCATTGCAAGGCAGATATTGAGGGTTTGAGCAAGGATAAAATTAATTCCAATTGTCTTAATAAACGTAGTTTTACCTGCCATATTGGATCCGGTTATTAAGACAGAACGGTTTACACCGTTAATGCTGTTTGAAACAGCACCTTTAATTAATGGGTGGTAAACTTCACTAAAACTGATCTCTTTCCCCTGTGTAAATTCCGGTACAGTATAATAGGGAATGTCTTCCAGGAAAGACGCGATTGAAATTGCTGCATCGAGCTCTGCCACCGATTCGAAAGTATGCTGAATTACTCTCTTTTGTGTCTCTAAATATTTTATTGATCTTAAATATGTAGTTAGATCGTAAAGAAAAATTAGGTTAAGATACGCTATAATCATTCCAATAAATTCATTTCCACCTGATTTATCAAAGACAAGGAATCCAATCTTTTTTCTCATTCTTTTTAAAACGTGTCGGTTCTTTTTTAAAAACCCGATTTGTGGAAGTTCCTGAATCTGATCCATCTTTGAGACGGATAAGGCACAGTTGATGAGATTGTTAAGAGCGGCAAACCCGGCAAAATACCGGTATATTTTCTTTGTATAGATGTGTTCTACAAATATATTTAGAATGCTTATTCCTATAGCTAACATTAAAAACTGATTTTGAAATGGGATCAGCATAATTGAGATTGCCATTAGAATCGGAAGTAAATAAAGCAGGTAATAAAGCTTTGGCCTTTCAGGTAAATCCCCAAAAATTAAGCTTGAAATAAAATATGATTTCGTGTTATTAACACTTTTAAGTTTAAGCTGAAGATCTTCCCTAATATTATGATTTCCTTTCAGAAACTGAATAATCTTATGTCTTTGATTTAACGTGTCAGAATCTCTCTCGTAACTTTTTATCATGTGAAATAAGAATTGCTGGCCGATACTGCTTGTAGCGCGATCCATGTAAGAAAAGAAATTCTCCAGGTTCAGATCCAGCCAGGTTTTATCATCAACAGTCTCTTTATCCTCTGACTTTGAGATTGCTTCGTGATAAAAGGAGATCAAGTCAAAATTTCTGTATTTATCGACTTGTTTTCCCCAAGCTTCTCTTAATTCTTTTAAATTTTTCTTTTTACTTCTTAGCATAATAATTTGTCGGTAATTATTCTGCAGTTGTTATCTCTATATAACAAAGTTCTGCGATTGGAAGGTTGATCTTTTCTGTCATTTCAATTTCTCAAAATGCTGGTAATCTGTCCGTATTTTCCAGTTGCCGCCCCAGTCCCATCCTTTTTCTTTAAATAATTTTACGACAATTGAATTCTTACTGATTGTTCCTTTTGCATTTGGATTGTACTCAGCTCCTGCCGGTGAGGCTATATCTTTAATTATTTGAGGATTCTGCCAGGGGTTTATGTCAATTGCTCTGCCTGTTGCGTGGTTCGATAATCTTTTTGTATTGGCGACGAACCTGTAATTAAATGCGGAGGAATTGTTCGCCTTCATCGACTCATCATCGGACCAGTTAAATTTTACCACGGGAATGACTTTCTCGACAGGGAATTTATTTTCTTTCAGCTTTTCAAATATCCATTTAACATCGTTTACAAGATCTTTATGGACCACAATTTGTCCCTTGTGTAATTTGCTATCAAATGAGTAATAATCAACATCGACCAAGCGCAATTTTTCTTTGATATCTTTTGGAATCTCTTTGCCGGCGAGTGCTTCGCTTAATGAATAATTGCAATCGGTTATGGGACCTTGTCCCTGAATTTCATCGTTCATTTTGCTGCCTGAGATTATTATTACACAAATCAGGATAATTAAAAAATTGGTATATGTTTTTATGAATTTCATAAATATAAAGAATGATTAATGTAATTTAAGAAAAATTTGTTATTGTGAAAGGAAAAGAAGGTGGTACGATGATTTTCAAAAAGTCAGCGGACACTTTTCTGAATCATGTATTATTGCTAAAAAATGGGTTTAAAAATTCTTAAATTTATATTATTGACTTAATCGTGAAAAGGAAATCAATATGAATTACACAAATCTAGGGAAAACAGGATTAAAAGTCTCAAGGATCTGTCTTGGCTGTATGAGCTACGGAGATCCTTCATTAAGAAAATGGGCATTGCAAGAAGAAGAAAGCCTGCCTTTTTTTAAGAAGGCAATTGAATCGGGAATAAACTTTTTTGATACCGCAAATATGTATTCAAAAGGCGCAAGTGAAATTATAACCGGAAATGCCTTAAAAAAGTACGCAAAACGCGATGAGATTGTTCTGGCGTCTAAAGTATTTTTCCCTATGCGTGATGATCCGAACGCCGGAGGCTTATCCAGAAAATCTATAATGACTGAAATTGATAACAGCCTTAAAAGACTAGGTACTGATTATCTGGATCTTTACCAGATTCATCGCTGGGATTACAACACACCGATTGAAGAAACTCTTGAAGCCTTGCACGACGTAGTAAAGTCAGGAAAGGTGAGGTATATTGGTGCGTCTTCAATGCACGCCTACCAGTTTGCTAAATCGCTCTATATTGCGGATCTTAAAAATTTAACCCGCTTTGTCTCGATGCAGAATTATTACAATTTGTTGTATCGCGAAGAAGAACGCGAAATGTTGAAACTCTGTGCGGAGGAGGGAACAGGGGTTATGCCGTGGAGCCCGCTGGCAAGAGGCCGTCTCGCTCGTAAGTGGGAAAATGAGCCGGGTACATTGCGCGGCAAGACTGACGATTACGCAAAAAATCTTTACGAAGGAACGGAATCTGCGGATAAAAAAGTAGTGGACGCTGTTACAAAAATAGCAGGAGAGAGAGGAGTTCCGCACGCACAGATTTCTCTCGCGTGGCTGCTTTCAAAACCGGTTGTTACTTCTCCGATTGTTGGTGCTACAAAACTCAGCCATTTAGACGACGCGGTAGCTGCGGTTTCAATAAAATTAACGGATGAAGAAATAAAAGCGCTGGAAGAAAATTATATCCCGCACGATGTGGTTGGGTTTAATTAGAGGAATTTCCAACCACAGAATTAACATAACTATAACGGTAGATTTGCCTCATTCCTCAAAATCTAAATTAACGGGGGAAGAGGGGAGATTATTTATTTTTGATATATCTGTAACAGGAACTGACTTATTTACTTCTTCAATTTTGAAACAATCAATCCACATCTTGCCCGTGCCGACAATTAGCGCTCCGTAATTAATGATCCTGCTGTTTGCAGGTACATCAAGAACAATCGAATATTGTTTCCAGTCAGTTGTTCCTTTTATCTGCCTGTCTTGCATATTATCAAATGCCAGACTCTCACCACGGCTTTGACCATCAATTCTCATCCACATCTGGCAACTACCCGTTACGTTTTCACTTTTTATATAACCTGTGAGTCGCAGGCGTTTACCAAGATAATTTTCTGCGTTTATTGCCTGCATTATATTTCCAAATTCTTTTGTATCCGTATTATTGGATTTGATGTACACCGAGGAATGCCCGCTTTCGAAAGTGGAATTGTCTATTCCTGTTTCATATAACGAAGTATTCATAGCACCAAAGTGCCAGCCTTTAGGAACCCGGTTATTATTTTGAGCAATAAGGAATGCAGTAATTGATACGAGTGCAACAAAAAGAATAACTACTAATTTTTTCATGATTGTCCCCGTTTTATAATTAAATTATTTTTCCCAATTTTATTATTCAGTCTGGTTCCCGCTCCACTTAGAGATATTGAGTGGAACATCTTCTAAATTTCTTGCAAAATATAAAATTGTGGCAATTGTGGCAAGAACGAATTATCTAACAGCCTGCCATAAGCGGGTAAATATGTTTGATTGAGTTAACGGTAAAAGAATCGCGTTTTTGGCGATTTTTAAATTTCTGATATGAGACTTTTTGTTAGATAAAAAAGAGACAAATTGTAGCTCTTATGCAGGAAATTTATTGTAGACGCACAACAAATTAAATTATATTTTCATAAAACTGAATCGCTTTATAACCAATTGGAGCAACAGTAAACTAAATTAGAATACCTTCACATTTCTAAAAATTTATGAATTTATTCTCGAAATGGATATATTTGGTCTCTTAATTTAAAAACAAGGAAAGCAAAATGAAGTTATTTTCAGCAATTATTGTTGGGTTATTGTTTATTCTGGGGTGTTCATCACAAAGTTCAAAAATTGTAAAAAAAGATTCCGGACTGATGTTTTCGGATGATACGGTGGGAACAGGAAAAGTAGCAAAAATGGGTGATCTGCTCTCAATTCATTTTGATGCGTGGAAAATTGAAGATTCTACTGATCTTTTTTCTGACTGGAGTAAAGATACAACAAGGAAAGCAAGTAGCCTTGGCGGAACAAGAATATTAAACAGGCCATTAAAATATACTCTTGGGAAAGGTCAGTTTATAAAAGGAAGTGATGAAGGAATTGAAGGAATGAAGGTCGGAGGCTGGAGGACAATCATTATTCCTGCAAAGCTTGCTTATAAAGATAAAGGATTCGGTCCAATTCCTCCTAATACAAGTATAAAACTATTTGTTGAATTATTAGACGTAAAAGACCCAATTTTAGTAAAAAAATGGGATGTTGATAAATCTAAATTTAAAACAACAAAAGATGGACTGAAGTACGCAATAATTGAAAAAGGTGAGGGAGCAAAAATAGATTCGGGTGATGTAGTTACGTTGCATTATTCCGGGTTTTTTACTGACGGGAAAAAATTCGACAGCTCTGTAGAAAGAGATGAGCCACTCAATATTACTTATAAGGTACAGCCTTTCATTAAGGGATTCCAGGAAGGATTGGGCCTGATGAAAAAAGGAACAAAAGCTGAATTAATAATTCCTTCTGATTTGGCATACGGTTCACGCGGTAACGGTAAAATTCCGGCAAATTCCACACTGGTTTTTGATATTCAGATACTGGATGTTCAGAAATCCGCGAAATAAATATTATTAATTAAGAGGAGGGCTAGAAGCTCTCCTCTTAATTTTAAACATAGCTTCTTATCAAAGAAATAGCCTGCGAATAGTAACCGCCTCCAAATAAATTCAAATGATTTAAAACGTGGTAAAGTTTATAGATGTTTTCTCTGTATTCAAATCCGTCTTTTAACGGAAAGGCATCATTGTAAGAATGATAAAATTCAGAACTGAAACCACCGAATAATTTTGTCATTGCCAGATCAGCTTCACGATGACCGTAATATACAGCCGGATCAATTAGGCAGGCAGTGCCTTTTTCATCAACTATAAAATTGCCACTCCATAAATCGCCGTGGAGTAGGGAAGGTTTTTCTTCACTTCCTGAGAGTATATCTTCAATTTTATTCTCAAGTTTATTTATTCCCTCTGTAAGTTCGGAAGTGGTATACTTTAGCTTCTCAGCAAGTTTATATTGATAAAGAATTCTCTCATTAAAATAAAATTCTATCCAGTTATTCTTTTCTCTTTCACCAGGAATATTTTTTTGTTCATTTGAACCAATGTAGTTGTCTTCATAAAATCCGAATTCTCCGGATGAATATTTATGAAGTTTTGCAAATTTTCTGCCAAAGTTTTCGAAGAAGTTCTTTGCTCTGGAACCAGGAGTAATTAATTCCGTCATTAGAAAATCTGATTCCGCAAATATGACTTCAGGAATTCTTATTGTATTTGCTTTGCGTAATTCTTTTAACCCATTTGATTCTTTCAGGAACATATCGGTAGGTAATCCTGAATTAATTTTCAGGAAATATTGGGCGCCTGAATCAGCTTTGATTTTATATGCATCACTGATACAACCGCCCGAAACTGTTTGAGTGGATATTAATTTTGACTGAACTTTTTCTTCAATCTTTCTTGTTATTTCAGCCGTTAACATTTGATTTTAGCTTCTCTATAATTCCTTTGCATCCATCTTCTAAAACATCCAGAACGTGTTCAAATCCTTCTTCACTTTCATAATAAGGATCAGGCACTTCATCAATAGTAATATTTTTACAAAATCCGGACATTTTAAATATTTTGTGAGCAAATTTATTTACATGATCCAGCTCATTGATATCAGCATTATTTTGATTATCCATAGTAATTATATAATCAAATTTTAAAAAGTCTTTTGCCGGTCTGAATTTCCTGGCAATGTGATCGATTTTATAGCCTCTTTTATCCGCAACCTTTATCATCCTTGGATCGGAAGGTTCACCTACGTGATAACCTGCAGTTCCTGCTGAATCCACGTAAATATTATTATCAATCCCTTCTTTTTGTAAATAATATTTTAATACTGCCTCAGCCGCTGAAGAACGACAAATATTTCCGAGACATACAAATAGTACTTTTTTGTTCTGCATTTAACTGTAACCCGCAATAATTAGTAGTAACATTTTTCATGATACAAAATTCTTTTAAATATTCAATAATATTTGCTAAAAATCTTTAGTAAAATATTTATTTCTTTATAAACTGATTCAACTTTTTGAATAATATTGATTTGCAGGGTTAAAAATTATAAATTCATATTAACCTAAGTTCGACTTAAAAAAAATAATAGGAAAGAGGGAATAATATGGCTTATGTAATAACCAAGCTTTGTCTTGATTGTAAAGATATTGCCTGTACGCAAGTTTGTCCTGTTGATTGTATTTATGAGTATAGTGGAGAAGACCCGGAGATACCGAAACAAATGCTTTTGATAGATCCTGATGAGTGTATTGATTGTAATGCATGTGTACCGGAATGCCCATGGGAAGCAATCTTTGAGGAAGATATGGTGCCGGATATTTTTATTGACGATATTGAACTGAATGCCAGAATAGTTGGGAAGAAAAGATTTGTTCCGGAAAGAGATCCTGATGATCCAATTCCAGCTCCGGATGAGGTTGAGGCAAACAAAAAGAAATGGGGATATACCCCTTAAAAATTTTATTCTTATTCGCCGGAAATAGTTACAACAATTTCCCTGCTGCCACTGCGATTTCTGTGTTCACAAAGGTAGATACCCTGCCAGATTCCTATGTTAAATTTTCCATTTGTAACAGGTAGTACCAGGCTATTGCCAAGTAATGATGCTTTTAAATGTGCGGGCATATCATCCGGACCTTCTGCTGTATGTACAAAATAGGGTGCATCTTCAGGAACCAATTTATTAAAATATGATTCCATATCTTTTCTGACATCGGGATCATAATTTTCATTTAGAGATAGAGAGGCAGAAGTATGTTTGATAAAAATATGTGCTGTGCCAATTCTAAAATCTTTTAGTTCAGGCAGGTAAGAAAGGATTTCATCTGTAATAAGATGAAACCCTCTCTTTTTTGAATTTAATGTTATTTCCTTTTGAATCCATTTCATAAAAAACTAATTCGTCATATCTTCGGGAGTTATTTCCTCGACTTCTATCTTTACGCCTTTCACAAAATTATATGCATCTTTGCCGAGGCATTTACCTTTGACTGAAAGATATTGATCTTCTTTGATTTGACCAGCCGTAAATTCGTCCTGACTCCTTTTGAAAAAGCATAAGACAGGAACGTCACCTTCGTATGTTCTAAATTCCAGGACGGGACGCGATCCTAAAATCTTATAATAGGCTTTCAACTGACCGATCACTTCCACTCTTCGGTTCAAATAATCATTTTCAGCTTTTTTGGGCTCATTAGTATAGTAATGAGATAGATCCTGTGCCGGAATTTCTATATAGTAATAATTATTATAATATAAATAAGCCAGCACTACTGACAACACAAGCAAAAATGAATAGAAGTATAATTTCCCGGTAGTCATTTTATTTCCTGTTTAATTTATCTCGCACCGAGTTCTAGTTTAAATGTCTTTTTCTCACCGTCTCTTACAACAACTACATCAATAACATCGCCAGGACTAAAATCACCAAGTGCGTATGTGTAATCATAAATATTTGTAATTTTCTTTCCACCAAAATCTATAATAATATCGCCACCTATTAAACCAGCCTTTTGTGCAGGTCCACCTTCGCTCACTCCGGTAATTTTAAGTCCATCAACCTGTGATGCATAATCAGGAATTGTACCAACATATACGCGGAATGCCATTGCTCTGCCAGAATCTTTCCGAGGTACATTAATATATTCCAGTTTTGGCATATCATCTATAGTCCGGGCAAGCTGATAAACATATTTAGTTACGGATTCTTCACCTTTAGAATTTATTTTATCTGCTGTGTCAGAAGGCCTGTGGTAATCTGTGTGGGTGCCTGTAAAGAAGAAAAGAACAGGTATGTCTTTAGCATAAAATGATGACTGATCACTCGGACCGTATCCTTCATCATGAAATGTTAAATTGAATCTATAATCTTTATTATACTTATTTAGCATATCCTTCCAGCCTTTGGAAGTACCCGTTCCGTAAATTATCAAATTGTTTTCTGTATTCAGCCTACCAACCATATCAAGGTTAAGCATTACAGCAACTTTTTCATTAGCAACCGGATTATGATCAGCAAAATAGGCTGACCCAAGTAGTCCTAATTCCTCACCGGAGAAGCAAATAAAAATTACACTTCGTTTAAGCTGATCTTTTATTGATGAAAATATTTCAGCAAGTTCCAGAACAGCTGCAGTACCGGATGCATTATCATCGGCTCCGTGATGAATCTTTGGCTCAGCGCCTCTGTAAAGTGATCCGGAACTTCCCCAGCCAAGATGATCAAAATGTGCTCCGATTATTATGTATTGATTCTTGAGCACGGGGTCCGACCCCTCAATAAAACCTGCGACATTTCGTCCTTCTCCCATAACTTCTTCAACTTCAGTTTTCAGATTTACTTTTGTATTCTTAAAAACAAATGAAGCAGGTGTCTTTGTCTCATTTATTTTTTCCTGATAAGCTTTAAGATCAAGCCCTTCACTTTTGAAAATTTCTGTCAAAACACTTCTTTTCACCTGTACAACCCCAAGAGTTGATTCACCCTTTGCTCCATCATACTTTAGCTGCATCAGTTTATCTACATCATCTTTTGGATAAAATCCTGTGACAAATATTACTGCAGCTGCTCCTTTTTCACGGGCAACTTTTGCTTTGTACCTGTAAGCCGAAAATTTTCCAAAATCTGAATGAGGATTGTCGCCTTCGGGATTATATCTCAAAATCACTACAGTTTTTCCCTTTACGTCTATTCCGTCATAGTCATCATATTTTAAATCCTGAGCAGAAATACCATAACCTGCAAAAACCAGGTCACTGTTAACTTCGGCTTTGCCAGAGAAGGGAACAGTTACAAATTCGGATTCTATTTTTGGTTTAATGTCAAAATTATTAACTGTAAATTCCAGAGAATTATTTTTTGTAAGTTTTAGTGAAGAGATGAAAGGATACATCTGCATAAACTTACCATCAAAAAGGGGCTGTAAATTTATTTTCTGGAAATCCTTCCTGATAAATTCTGCTGCAAGTGCGGCACCATTTGAACCAGTCATGCGACCTTCCAGCTGATCCGACGCCAGGTAATTTATGGTTTCCTGAATTTCATTTGCTTTAATTTCAGGACTGTAAGATTTCTGTTGTGCAAATATGCCAAGTCCTGATAAAATGAACACCACTAACAGAAAGTGTTTCCCGTAGTACTTCATGAGAGCCCCCTAAGATTTAATGAAATAAAAACTATTCTACCCAATCAGCTATAAAAATATTAGTATCGTGCTGATGTTTTCCAAATCTGTTCGATGCAAAAATTAAATGTTTTCCATCTCTTGAAAAGATAGGAAAACTGTCAAATGTATTGCTAAATGTTATTTGTTCTAACCCTGTCCCATCTGAGTTTATCATATACAGGTCAAATGTTCTTCCGGTTTTACTATTAATGTTTGATGCAAAAATAATCCTTTTTCCGTCAGGGAAAAAGAAAGGTGCAAAACTTGCTTTACCATAATTAGTAAGTTTTTTCATTCCTGTACCGTCGGCATTCATAGTATAAATCTCAAGTGCTGTGGGCCGTACGTATCCGTTTATAACAAGATCCTGGTAATCTTCTTTTTCCTTCTTAGTAACCGGTCTGCTTGCCCTGAAGACAATTTTCTTACCATCCTGAGAAAAGAATGCACCACCGTCATAACCCTTTTCAAAAGTGATCCTTTTCTGATTCGTTCCGTCAAGGTTCATTGTATAAAGTTCAGGATCACCATCTCTTAAAGAAGTAAATATTATTTTATTTCCCATAGGAGAGACAGTTGCTTCGGCATCATATCCATCAGTATCGGTCAGCCTTTTTATATTTGATCCATCCGGTTTTGCTAAAAATATATCGAAGGATTTGTAAAGCTCCCACACATAACCACGTGACATATCAGGTGGTGCCGGGCAATTTTTGTCTCCCATATGAGTGGAGGCATAAACGATTGCAGTATCGCCTGGAAGAAAATATGAGCAGGTAGTTTTACCAAAACCTGTAGAAACCATTTTTTTGTCCGACCCGTCTATGTTCATGGTAAATATTTGATCGCAGGGCAGTTTATCCCTGTTTGTCTGGAATATTAATTTCTTTTCATCGAATGAAAGATATGCTTCAGCATTTTCACCATTTAGCGTCAGCATCCTGATGTTTCGTAAGTGCTTTTCCTGGGGGAATCTTAAAGTATCTTTTGCCGGATTGTATTCAGTTTGTGCGGAGACACTTAAAAGTAAAAAGAAAGCAACTGCTGTTGCAGTGTATAAAATTTTAGTAATCTTCATAGGTCCTTATGAATTAGTGAATGGGAAATTTTATTATTGTGGAATTTATTCCGGAACATGCACCATAAAATATTCTTTTGATGTTTCACCGATCGATTTTGCTTCTGACATTGTCATATGCATTTCATCCGGTGTTTCGTCATCATGTCCCGCTTCAATTATAGCGAGGTCGGCATTTTTAGCATTCCTGGCCAGGTCTTCGCAGTACGAGGTATCACCGCCGTAACATATTTTCATTTTATTGTAAGTGAACTTGTAACCAAGTGCAGGTACCTGGCGGGTTGTAATTCCGTCAGATAAAAATTCTTTGTGAATAACAGGGAAAGGTTTTATTGATATCTTTTTACTTCTAAAACTTTTGTTACCCTTAATTTTGATAAGTTTAATCTTATATGTAAGACTGTTAGAATAAACCTGCATAAAAGCATTATATATACTTTCAATTTCAACACAGCCTTCAGGGTAATATATAGAAAGAGGAGTTCTTTTGTGCATTACACGTAAATATGTAAGCAATGCCCAAACTCCGCCTACATGATCGTGGTGACCATGAGTTATAAATACATCGGAAATTGCAAGAATGTTATTTGTACCAATTTCTTTATTAAGATCGCGTAAAATTCCATCACCGGGATCAACTACAAAATGTGCTTTGTCAGCTTTTATAAGTATTCCTGTAGCGATATTGGGTATGGAACAGAATATCTTTATGGAAAAGTCTTTTTTGTGCCAGGTTAATGGGTACTTTTGCTGTAGCATAGATTACTATTTCGTGACTAAATAGTGTTATTTATTTCCGCTATAATATTTACAGGTTTTAGGATTTTTACAGCGGGCAAAAATATTAAAGGAATAACTCGAAACTTCAAAACCGAGTTCATCTGAAATTTCTTCCGGCAGTTTTTTTACCTTATTATTTGTAAACTCTACAATTCTGCCGCAATCCATGCAAATGAGATGATCGTGACTTTGTTTTTTGAAGTTACTTTCATACCGGGTTATATTTTCGCCGAAATGCCTTTTACTCAGTAATTCACATTGT
>Ga0209919_1000606_pt1 | contig 17967 bp, 23 predicted proteins | sample SalPon2A_C_D2_MG_FD_185721 | JGI IMG/M metagenome (GOLD analysis project Ga0209919, IMG submission 185721) | Soil microbial communities from South San Francisco under conditions of wetland restoration - Salt Pond MetaG R2A_C_D2_MG (SPAdes)... | ecosystem: Environmental > Terrestrial > Soil >... | reverse complement strand
CTATTTGAGGTCGGGTATGAAATACATAGCTTTTCTGCGTGCTGTCAATGTCGGAGGACACAATAAAATAAAAATGGATGAGTTGAAAAGCCTTTTTATCTCGCTCGGACATAAAAACGTCCAGACTGTAATTCAGAGTGGAAATGTAATCTTTGATTCTTCCGTAAAAGACATAAAAACTATTACAAACAAGATTGAAGAAAAACTCAGCGCTTTAATGGGAAAGGAAATAAAAGTATTTGTAAGAACTCATTCAGAACTCGCTAAAATTGTTAAAGAGAATCCGTTTGGCAAAACAAAGGCTGATGATAAGATAAAAACTTATGTTTTCCTTTTGTACGAAGAGCCTAAAAGCAAAATTGATATCCCATTTGTTTCCTCAACAGGAGATGTAAACGTTTTTAAGAAAGCAGGTCTTCAGCTATTTTTGTTTGTAATAAAGATACCCGGTAAAGCATCCTCACCAAATGATTTAATAGAAAAATATTTTGGTGTGTCTGCTACCGCCCGCAACTGGAATGTAGTTTGCAAAATTGTAGAAAAAGCGTCGGCATAATATTATGAAACCTAAATTCTTATCAGGCCCATTAAAATTCAGAAAATGGCTTGAAGCCAATCACAAATCAAAAAAGGAATTGCTGGTTGGATTTTATAAAAAATCTTCGGGTAAACCAAGCATAACCTGGCCGGAATCAGTTGACCAGGCTCTATGTTTCGGATGGATAGACGGAATACGCAGATCGATAGATGATATTAGTTATTCAATTCGATTTACTCCAAGAAATCCTAAAAGCACCTGGAGTGCGGTAAATATTAAAAAAGCAGAACAACTGAAAAAATCAAGGCTAATGAAACCAGCCGGTTTAGCTGCATTTAATAAAAGGGAGGAAAAGAATTCAAAGATTTATTCATTTGAGCAAAAAGAAGTGAAGTTTAGTAAAGAATTTCTGAAATTATTTAAAATTAATAAAATAGCCTGGGAAGGATTTCAAAAGCAGCCTCCGTATTATCGAAAAGCAGTCACTCACTGGGTAATGAGTGCAAAGCAGGAAATTACCCGCTTAAGAAGACTAAATACTTTAATTAAAGATTCGGAAGCGGGATTAAAAATTAAACAGATGAGAAGAGCAGGAAAGTAAAATGTTGTGCAGCAACCTTGAAGATCATTCCAGTGACCTTCAAGGTTACCTTGTAATTTAATTAATTTTCTTTATATAAATATTACCGACTATCGTTGATATTATAACATTATTTTTCCCGCCGTTAAAGCTCCCGCTTCCGGTCAGTATTTCATTTATATTCCAGTGATTGTTTTGTGATTCAGTTTTAGTGGATTCATCAAGATTAAAATCACTAATTATTTGATAATCACCATGATCTTCTTTGTTGTAAGTTATTTTAGCAATCACCTCCATTGAAAAATTCGACGGAACGTAAAGTGTTATATCGCCGCTCATTGATTTAAGCTCAATATCCCTATCGTCACCGGTACCGGTTTCTGTAACTTTTATGTCTCCCCCCATCGTGGTAGCATTTACACGCCCATTAACTGTTTTTATAACTATATCTCCGCCCATTGTTTTTGCTTTTACAAATTTTTCGGCGGAGTTTATTGTAATGTCGCCGCCCATAGTATGAACATTGGCTCCAAAAGGTGCTGTGTTCAGATCAATTGCGCCACCCATTGTTGAAATGTGAACTTCTTTTCCAATTGAATTACCATCGCGTCTTTTCAGGTTATTTATAGTTACGTTTCCACCCATTGATTTGCCATCTACATTACCTGTTACATTTTCAATATTAACTTCGCCGCCCATTGTTGAAACTTTTCCGTCAACATCTGAATTGGTTAATTTAATTTTTCCACCCATGGTTTTTAGCGAAAGATTTCCTTTTAAATTCTTCAAGATCATTGAGCCGCCCATTGTAGTGCCTTTTAATTCACCCTCAAGGTTGTTAAGATCTACGCCACCGCCCATTGTTTCAAATTTAAGATCGAATTTTTTAGGAACTTTAATCGTAAAATCAACTTTGGAACTTCTATTAGATTGATGTCTTTCATATTCCGTTGTAATTGTAACGCCGGATGAAGATTTATCGAAATTAATGTTTATATCTTCCCAGTCTCTGCCCCCTAATTCCGCATCTATTGAAACAATATCTTTGTCCCAGCCTTCAACATTTATAGATGCTCCGGTATCACAATTAAGATTGAGAAGCTTTCCGCTTTCTACCTTAAATTCTTTATGAATTTTTTGTTCTTTCTGTGTGGTTGTAGAATTATCTGTTGAAATAAATCCAAAGCTTAATCCCGTTCCCGGTTCGTAGGAAGAACCGCTAAAGAAAATCAGCATTAATAACGATGCAAGAGTTAACGATGTTTTTTTCATTTTATTATCCTTTCTGTTTATTTTTTTCTAATTTCGATTGTACCATTGATTGAAAAAAGTTCAATCCCGTTTCCACCGCCATTAATTAAATATGTTGCTTGTGTCTCATTTTTCCGATCATCCGTTACAAAAGTTTTGGAATCAAAATCAGATATAATATTTTGATCGCTATTGTTATATTTACCAAAACCTCTATCGCGTGCAGTTGCTTTTATTTCAGCTTTTGCATTGGCGGGCAGAATTAATTTTATTCCACCGTTCATAGTTTTAATTTCACTCTGATTATTACCGGATGGATTTAATTCCAGGTAAATATCTCCACTTTTGGTATCAAGTTTAACAGAACCGGTAATATTATTCATTCTGATATCACCCCCGTATGTAGTTGCTTCAATTAATCCTTTTGCACCGGAAAGAGTAATGTCACCTCCGTATGTACTTATGCTTCCATTCCCGGAAATGTTTTTAACAGAAATATCTCCACCCATAGTTTTTATTTCTGCTTTGCCGCCAACGTCGCCTATTTTAATGTCACCGCCCATTGTGTTAACGTTTAAGTCTTTCCCGGAATTTTTTACATTTATGGAGCCACCCATCGTAGAAATTATAGTTTTGCCTTTGACATTTCCTGTTGTAATATCGCCGCCGTTTGTTGAAAGGGTCAGATCATCATCAACATTACCGGTTCTTATATCACCACCATTTGATTTAAGAACGGTCTGACCACTTACATCTTCAATTGTGATATCGCCTCCTGCAGTAAAAATATTTGCTCTTCCTTTAAGATATCCTTTTTGTGAAACATCACCGGACTGTGTTTTTATTTCAGTATTAAATTCTGATGGTATACTTACATAAATAATAAGGTCTCCAGTCCAGCCCCAGCCCCAATTCCCTTTGTTTGAAATTTTAACTGTGTTGTTTTCCAGGCTGCTGAATATTTTATTTATTTCTTCTTTGTCCTCAGACACTATTTTTACAGAAACCTCGTTCTTGTTCCAGGTAGTAATTTTAACATCACCTGCATTTAATGAAATGTTGAGTGTTCCGCCCTTGTTAACATTAAATGACCTGGTTTTTGTGTCTGCATTATCCTGAGCGTTAACCTGTAGTGACGAAAAGAACATAAAAGAAAATATTGTTGTTATTAATATTGATTTCTTCATTATAGTTGTGCCTCCTTAACAAGCGATGCTGCACGAATCCGGATATATTCATTTTCATCGTCAAGTGATTTTTGTTTTAATATTTTTAAGGTTTCTTCGTCAAATTTATTGCCTTCCATTGAAGCGGATGTTAAACCGTTAATTGCCGCTATTCTTATTCCGGAATTATTATCGTTTACTAATGCATATAGAAGAGTTTCTTTAACCTGCTGATCGTATGGAATATTTAGCAATGCTGATAAAGCTCTGTTTCTTACACCCGGGTTTTCATCAAACTTAAGTGTGGAAATTAAAACAGATTTTATTTTTGGATCCACCGTTTTATTATTGTCCACTGTCTGACTTTCAATAGCGCTTACAGTATTAAACCTTGAACCGGCATTTTTTTCATTCAGTAATGCCTGAGCAAGTATCATTTGAATTTTTGGATCACTCATTTTTCCTTTCATAGTCATAGGCTTTATTGCCTCAAAAGTAAACTCAACTTCACCGTTAATTCCGGCAGTCTGCATAAATCGTACGTTTGTAATTTTAGTCGCTGTTTGATCTATTTGTGCAGTTTCAATAAAATCATTTTGGCTTCCGGTGTGGAAAAAGACATATCCCATAAATAATCCGATAACCATAGTTGATGCGCCGGTAATTAATGGTCTGTAATTATAGAATGTAAAGTTTTTTACCCCGTCAGTTATTTTTTCGAAAAAAGAGCGGCTGGAAGTCTCCTTGTCCAGCGCAAGGCGTAATTCGCGTCTTGCATTTTGTAATGAAATTTCATTAAGCTCTTTTTTATTAATATTATCGATTGACTTATAAAAATCATTCAGCTTGTCATATTCATACTGGCAGTCTTCACAGTCAATTAAATGTTTGTGCAGTTCTTCAAGTTCTGCATCATTTAATTCCTGAAGAAGCGCAAGCTCCATCATTTCTTTATATTTTTGATGTTTCATTTTAACATCTCCTCTTAACTATCAAAATCTTTTAAATATTCTCTCATTTTAAGTGTAGCATTGAATAAATAATTTTTTACTGTTCCTTCTGATATATTCATCATTTCTGCTATCTCTCTAATTTTGTATTCTTCAAAATGTTTTAAAGAAAAAACCATTTTTTGCTGCGGTGAAAGTTTTTCTATTGCTTCTTTTATACTCTCTGAAATATCTGAACCTATTGCTCTTTCATCGCTTGAAGAACTATCTTCAATGGCTTCATAAATATATCTCGATTCACCATCGCCATTCGTTTGTTCTTCATCGAGTGAAGCGTAAGAATATTTGTTCTTTTTTGTTTTGTGAGTCAGAGCAACATTAACTGTTATCCGGTACAGCCAGGTTGAAAACTCACTTCGGAATTCAAATTTCTTTAGGCTTTTAAAAACTCTTAGAAAAACTTCCTGGTAAATATCCTTTGCATCATCCTGATCATTGATATATGAATAAGCAAGTGAAAGAACATTACGGTCATACTGGTATATCAGCTTTTCAAAAGAAGCAGAATCACCATGCTGTGCATTTTTTATTAAATCAATTTCTTCTTGTTGCATTTGTTTCTTTACGTCCGTCTGTTGATTTAGACTAATTTCAGAGTTAAAAGGTTGTGAAGAATCTATTTTATAAATTAAATTTAGCAAAATAGATTAATAAAACTGTTATTTTTGTATATACGGCAAAAGCGCTATAAATAATGGATTCTAAACGAATTAGGCGGAAAACCCGGGTTTTAAAAGTAATTGCCGGTTTTCATACATACTATTATATTCTTACTTTTTATAAATTATAACTTCTATTGAATAAATTTGGATAAAGGGAGGCCAAATAATGGAAAAAAGAAAATTTGCAAAATCTGATGAAGAAATTTCTTTACTTGGATACGGTTGCTGGGGAATCGGTAAGACAATGTGGATTGGGGCAGATGATATGGAATCCAAAAAAGCTTTGCACAGGGCGGTAGATGAAGGGATAAATTTTTTTGATACTGCACTTGTATACGGAATGGGGCACAGTGAATCACTCGTTGGTGAAGTTGAAAAAGAATCAGGTATGGAATTGTTTGTTGCTTCAAAGGTACCCCCAGAAAATATGGAATGGCCCGCTGATGAGAATACTAAACTAAAGGATGCCTTTTCAAAAAACCACATAATTAAAAGAACTGAACAGAGTTTAATAAACATGAAACGTGATCATATTGATCTTATGCAGTTCCATGTTTGGAATGATAAATGGGCAAATGAAGACGAATGGAAAGAAGCAGTAACAAAATTAAAGAAAGAAGGAAAGGTAAAATATTGGGGAATTTCAATAAATGACCATCAGCCGGAAAATGGAATTGAAACAGGAAAAACAGGCCTCATTGACAGCTACCAGGTCATCTTTAATATATTTGATCAAAAACCAGTTGAGCAGCTTTTTCCTTTTTGTAAAAAAAATAAAATCAGCATAATAGCGCGAGTTCCCTTTGATGAAGGTGCGTTAACTGGAAATATTGGTCCGCATACTGATTTTCCATCAGGTGATTTTCGGAACAATTACTTCCGGGGCAATAGGAAAATGGAAGTTAAAATTCGTGCTGATAATATCTGGCACGATGTTAAAACAGAAGTTGATTCACTAGCTGAAGCAGCATTGAGGTATATAATCAGTTTTGATGCAGTTACCTCAGTAATACCTGGAATGAGAAAAGAAAAAAATCTTGTTGCAAATATTGCCAGTGTCAATAAAGGTTCATTACCAAATGAAATGTTAAAAGAACTTAAAGTGCATAAATGGTACAGAAATTTTTATGAATAGTATATTAAATACGAAATCCTAATTTCTAAATACTTAATATCCAATTGAAGAAAAAAACTATAACAGTTTTCGGCAGCTCGCTTCCTGTTGAAGGAGATGATGAATTTAAATTTGCTTACGAGTTGGGAAAACAGCTTGCAAAAAATAATTTTAACCTTTGTACAGGTGGTTACAGGGGAATTATGCATGCAGTTTCAAAAGGAGCAAACGAGGGCGGCGGCGAGGCAATCGGTATTACGGTTGATCTTTGGGGAGTCAAACCAAGCGAATATCTTACTTCCGAAATATTTTGTAAAACTCTGCCAGAGAGAATTGAAAAGCTTATTGGCAAAGGAGACGGATATGTAATTCTGCAGGGTGGAACCGGAGCTTTGCTTGAATTAGCATTCGTCTGGGAAATGCTTAACAAAAAATTAATGGAAAGAAAACCGGTTGTTTGTCATTCTAATATGTGGAAAGAGATTGTGTCCGTAATGGAAAAACAAATTGAAAAAGAGGGTAGAATAACAGGTTTAATAAAGAATTTCGAATCAGTTGAGGAAATTGTGAAATATTTATTAATGCAGCTTAATTGAAATAATGAGATACCACCCGGTAAATACCGGGCAGTATCGTAAGCATTACATTATTCTTTCAAATTTAATTTCCATTGATTTAAATTCCTGGTCACCCATGTAATTATACATTTCTATTGTATATTTATCTTTATCCACGAGCTTTATTATTTCTCTTATCTTTACATCTTTGCCCTGCATTGGGTCGTATACATTTCCTATATACGTGATAGTATTTGTTTTTTTATCATATGTGCCTGTGCTCACAGATGTGCCCGTACCCAAATTATCAATCCAAATGCTGGTAAATTCTTTTTTTGCGTTATCATATCCTTCCAGGCTCATGCCTTCAAAAGGCATTCCCATCATCACACCTGAATGAGTTGATTTTAGATACCTTCCTCCCAATATCATTTCACTTTTTGCAACTCCTTCCATTATTATAGGAGGTGCTGCGGGATCCATCCACATAGTTGAAACGGTTTTCCATTCACCTGTGTGTGAAGCCATCATTTTGTGAGCCCAACCAGGGGTCATATATTCTTCCCATGCTTTTTGCATTTCAGGATCCATATCCTGTGCATAAACCGGGAGTATCATAGCAGCGCAGAGAATCAATAAAATTACGGCAGAAATTCTAAAACGAATCATAACTTGCTCCTTTTTTTATTAGTGAATTGCAAAAGGCTTTATTTAATTTCAGGAAAATAGATTTAAATACTACGGTGAGGAATAACTTAATATCCGTAAAGAAATATAGCGGAATTTTTTAAAGTTGCAATACAAATATTAAAAAATGGAAGAAATTTTATCGTTTCTGGATGAGATAATCTGCGCAGTAAGAAAGCCAGTCTTTTTCTGGATAGCTCTTTTTGTGTGTTTTTTCGGCAGATGTTAATAAATAGACAAGTTCTCCTATAGTGTAATGCCTGTTCAGAATTACTTCAAGTTTATCTTTCATATGCTCTGAAAACCATAGTGACCATTCAGGATCTTCGATGAACTCAGTTTTAAATTCAGTCCTATGTGCCTTTCCGGCTTCTTCAAGCAGAACTACTATGTTTTTATTAAGGTCAGCTTCCTGCATAACGTTCAAATTTATCTATCCTTAAACTTTTATACAAGTAAAATTTTAATGACTCAGATTTTAAATTTAATGGTAGTTCCTTTTATCATTTTTTCAATCTGCTCTTCCATTGGTTTTGATTTCTTATCCAGATCAGTTTTGATATTTAACATTTCCTTACATTTCGAACATCAGTTCTCTATTTAATAAATTTTTAGTTTCAGATAAAACGGCTGCTTAAATTATACCTAAAATAAATATAAATTCCTTTAATTATTTCTGATAAATTACCGAAATTTAAATGAAAAATTGCATATTTAATTATCAGAGAATTATTAATTATTAATGCCTGAAGAAATCCAGTTAAATAAATTAAAAAGTGGTGATTTTAAATCATTTAAGGCGCTTGTTGACGAGCACCAGAAAAAGGTTTTAAATACCTGTAACAGGTTTGTTAATAACCGGGAAGATGCTGAAGATCTGACCCAGGAAGTTTTTATTGAAGTTTACAGGTCTTTATCAAATTTCCGCGGAGATTCAAAAATTTCAACGTGGATATACCGGATCGCAGTTACAAAATCATTGGATTATTTAAGAAAGAAAAAAAGGAAAAAGAGATTCGGAACTCTAAAAAATATTTTTAGTGAGGAAAACCCGGCAATTCAGGTAAAATCCTCCGAGAGTTCTAATCCCGATACAAATCTTGAAAATGAAGACAGAATAAGAATATTAAATGAAGCTCTGGGATCATTGCCCGAAAATCAGCGAACCGTTTTTACGCTAAGTAAATATGATGAAATGAGTTATGCGGAAATTGCTGAAATTATGGATACTTCGCTTTCATCGGTTGAATCCTTGATTCACAGGGCTAAGGTTAATCTGAAAAAGAAATTAACACAATATTATAAAAAAAAATTAATATGAAGCGCAAGTTTCTGTAGAAACTGTCGTCTAACTAAATATCTAAGGCAAAAAATATGAAAAGTAAAGAAAAAATAGGAGATGAAGTCGAAAAGACGATGGAGGCTTTTGATAATTTAGAGGATATAGAAGAAAATCCTTACCTGTTTACAAGAATTAAGGCTGAATTCGGAGCATCTCCTGAAAATAAAAAGAAGGGACTTTCCGGTTTAATTTTAAAGCCGGCTGTTCTTATGTTGATTTTATTATTAAATATTTTCACAGTATTGTATGTAATGAATAATAATGAACAAACAACCACAGCGGAAGTAAATTATTCTTCGATAATTTCATCTGAGTATTCGTTAAGTCATTCATACTATCCTGATACAAGTAATTTAAATGGGGAATGATATGGATATTTTTACAAAGCAAAAATTTGTTGGCGTGTTAATAATAGTACTTATTATAACAAATGCTTTAAGCTTATCTGTAATATGGTTTAAAGAATTAAATCCTAAAAAGCCACCACCACCTCCGCCTAAAAGAGAACAGTTAAATAATTTTCTCGGGGAACAATTAAAGCTAACACCTGAGCAAAACAAATTATTTAATAAATACAGGCAGGAGCATCTCGATTCGACAATAATTATTAATGAAAGAGTAGGGGGGTTAAAAAAACAAATTCTTGCTGAATCATTTAATCAGAATCCCGATTTAAATAAAATTAATGCATTGTCAGCAAAAATTGGTTCTATTCAAAAGGAATATGAAGAATTCCTGTCGCGTCATTTTCAAAATCTTGCTTCAGTCTGCAACCCGGAACAAAAAGAAAAATTGAAAAGAATATTTGTTTCTTCATTTGGTCCACAGGAAGGACGACCTGATCCGGGACGAAGACCACCACCGGAAAGGCTACCACCGCCAAGATAAAAATGTAGAATGTATAATTTACAATGAAAAATTAAAATCATTTTCCTCCGCAAGTTTTTCATAAAAACAGCATCTAACCTTTTAAAGCCTAAGTGACTATATAATATTAAAAGGAGATATGCTATGAAAACACTATTAAGTTTTTTACTCGTTTTGTTATTAACAGTGGGATGCAGTAATCCAACAAGTTCTGTTAGTGAAACTACTGACGGTGGAAATGGTTCAGGATCAACACAAAATCTGCCCGATGTATTCAACAAATTTTCTTCAAGTGTTAATTTGTCTGTCCAGGGTGATTATGTTGTAATTTCTACTACTGATGTTCCTGATCACAAAAGCCCGTATTTCGGGGCGGGAAGTTCAAATTACGAAGCTTATAACGGAAGCAACCCTAATTTTGCAATAAATCCTAATACGATTGTACAACAGAACCTAGTATTTAGAATTCCTATTAATCCGGCTGAAGCTTCTTCACACAGTTATACTCAGCTTGGACCAATTGGTGTTTCAGTAAACGGCGTTGCATTATTTAATCAATATGCCGGTCCAAACAGGGCGCTTGGTGATGAAATAAATTCTTTCGATCAATATAATGGACATCCCCAGCAAACAGGAATGTATCATTATCACGTTGAACCATTGCACATTACATCCGAAGAAGGTCTGGATGGTTTGATTGGATTTTTACTTGATGGATTTCCTGTTTACGGTCCAACAGAAAACGGAAAAATAATAACCAATACAGATCTTGATGAATATCACGGACACTTTGCAGTAACAGCGGATTATCCAAACGGGATTTATCATTATCATATAACAAGTGATTCACCGTATATAAACGGCGGACAGTATTTTGGAACTTCAGGAACTGTAACTCAATAGGTTAAAAATGAAAAAATCTTTAGCCATATTAATTTTTGCTCTCTTTCCCTGGACTGGATGTAATAATGTACAGGAAGAAATTTCAATTCCTTCAACTGAATATATGACGGTAAATAGAAATGATTCCCTGTTTAGTACAATTAATGGATTGACTTATTATAAAGAAAAATTATTCATCGGAGTATTATCAGAGAAATTTGAAGATGGAAAGGAGAGATCGATTACTGAATATCTAAATGGAGCAAAAAATGGTAAAGAGCTAATTTGGTATTACAGCGGGCAGCTTTATTCAGTACGATTTTATAAAAATGGATTCAAGGACAGCGTTCACACAGGTTATTGGCCAAACGGAAATAAAAAGTTTGAGTATTGTTTTTCCGATGGAAATTATGATGGATTTTTTAAAGAATGGTATGAGGATGGTAATATATGCGTTTGGTTCAATTATAAAAACGGTAAAGAAAACGGGAGCCAGAAGGGCTGGCGTGATAACGGAGAATTATTTATAAACTACGTGGTGAAAAATGGAAAAATATATGGCGCAGTTAAATCGCGGCTTTGCTATTCTGTTCAGCATGGTCAGGGCCAATTTACAAGTACTGTTACTAATAATGTTGATGGGAGCAACAATGGTAATGACAGGTTGTAGCAATAATAAAGCTGAAACTGTTTCGGATGAACTCCCATATTTTGTTTCGTCAGATCTTACTCCAGTATGGATAAATAAAAATTCGGATGAATATAAGAATATTCACAAGATTGCAAATTTTTCATTATTGGATCAAAATGGTAACGTGGTTACCAATAACACTTTTGAAGGAAAAATGTACATAACGGATTTTTTCTTCACTTCCTGCCCGGGACTTTGTACAAACCTGTCGCAGGTTATGAAACTTTTACAGGACTATTTTGAAAAAGACAGCAGCGTGTTATTATTGTCGCATACAGTAACTCCCAAAATTGATTCTGTTTCAGTTCTAAAAAAGTATGCTAAATCAAAATATGCAATTGAAGGGAAATGGTATTTTGTAACTGGTGACAGAGATGATATATATGAGCTTGCCCGGACATCGTATTTTGCTGATGGAAATTACAATATTGAATTTGATGTTAATTCATTTTTCCACAGTGAAAATTTCACTCTTGTTGATCAACACGGAAGAATAAGAGGCGTTTATAATGGAACACTTCCTGCGGATATGGAAAGGTTAAAAGAAGATGTAAAGATATTGGAGAAAGAGAATATTTAGAAATTACAATCAATCAGATTGTGGCAAAATTCCTTGTATCGCTTGACCAGATTGGCGCACTTTTAATTGCCGGCAGAACATCTTCAGGTGAATTTACGAGCGTCCACATTGCGCTGTGACGCGCATCCATAAAATTTTCCTTTATGCAGTTATTTAGCAAATCAACAAGTGGATTAAAAAAATTGTTTGTATTAACTAGTATTATTGGTTTTAAAAATATCCCGAGTCGTTTCCAGGTAATTGCTTCCATTAATTCTTCAAGTGTGCCGGAACCTCCGGGCAAAGCAATTGCAGCATCAACCCCGGCGATCATCAGGTTTTTTCTTTCGTGCATACTTTTAACAATATTCATTTCTGTTAAGCCATTATGAGCCCATTCCAGGTCTACCATAAATTTGGGTATTATTCCTATAACCTTTCCATTTTTGGATAAAGCACCGTCGGCCAGGTATCCCATTGAACCGGCACCACCTGCACCATAAACCAGCGCAACGGAATTTTCAGCCAATACTTCACCCATTCTTTTAGCCGCTTCGTAATATGATTTATCACTTTGTTTGCTTGATGCGCAATAGACGCAAACTTTTTCTATCTTCATATTTTCACCTTTTCTATTCTTTATAAACCGAATGATCGATTTCCAAAAATTCAACAGGTGCACCATTATCTAAAATAAATGCTACAGTAATTCCCGGTGTCGGTGAATTCGGTTCAATTAAAATCTCTTTGTCTTTTATTTCTTCATAGAGATTGTCAACTTCAAATGCAATGTGCGGAATGGTTTTTACAACTTCAGGGAAATTAGCATTTTCTTCAAAACGCATCCATTCAATTTTGTACTGACTTGTATCGTAACCGGAAACAAAAATCTTTAAATGTGGGATATATTTTTCGCCCGGTTTCTTTTCTTTTGTTGGAATTCCGAGGTGATGATATTTGCGCATAGTATCAATTAACCATTTCTGAAATTAAAAGTGTAATAATTTCTTTATTATTCGTCGAAGAAGTTTTAATGGCAAGATCTGCTTTTAATAAAGCTTGTGCAGCACTAAATAGTTCCCCGTCAGTATAATTTCTTCTGGCAAACTTATAATTTTTCAAATAATAGGGATGTGTACCTATAATCTTCGCTGCGGCGTATTCATTCATTTTTTTCTCAGTCATTTCATTTATCCTTGCAAGTCCGGAGAAGTACCTGGTAAGCATATGAATAATGAAAGTCGGTTCCTGTCCTTTATCGAGTAGATTATATGCAAGTTTCATAGCACGTCTTTTATCTTTTTTAGAAATTGCATCCTGCAAATCAAAAATAGAAAACTCTTTTAAAGAAGTTGACAAATTTCTTACATCGTCGATAGTAATTTCAATTTTATCGCCGACGAAAGTGAAAATTTTATCAAGCTGTGCTTCCAGCATGCTCCTGTTTTCACCGACAATCTCTACAAGCACCTGGGCAATTCCCGAAGTAATTTGTTTCTTGTTTTCTTCACAATAATCAACAAGCCAGGTAATAAGATTTCTTCCCTTCAGCTCTTTTGCTTCATATAGAAATTTGTTTTTAATTAAAGCGCTGTAAAGATTTGTTCCGGGATTTGACACAGCTCCATTATGTACGAGAACAAGAACCGTAAATTCAGCGGGGGATTCAATATATGATAAAAGATTTTTTTTATCTCTTACTTTTTCAAAATCCTTATAAATAATGAGCTTTTTGTCTGAACCAAAGGGAAATGCAGAGGCTGCATCCAGTACTTCAATTAACGTTCTTTCTTCTGAATAAAAGATTTCGCGATCAAAATCTGAAGCTAAAAATGGTTTTACTGCTTCCTCAATGGCTTTAAGTGATGTATCAATACTGAATGAGTCTTCACCAAAAAAATAATAAACGGGTAAAATATTACCCCTCTTTAAATTTTTAACGGCTTCCGATATTGAAGGTATATTAGCTCTGTTTTTTGCCATTATCTGATTTTAATTTTTCGTATTTCATAGCACGTGTTAAGAAGAATGTTAATCCTCCCCACACAATGCCGAGTATAATTATTGCTGTAAATATAGCGAAGATGCTCATAATTTATTTTCCTTTATACTTAACAATTCATCCCCCACCTCCTTCTCTTGGAAAGAGAAAGGGAGGCATATACAAAATGGTTCCAGTCTCAATACGATAAAGATTTTTGGAGAGTTACTTCTCTCTCTCAAAAATCTGCCTGTACATAACTTTATTCAATAAAATAAATGCGCCCAGTACAATTACCCACTGGAAAATTACTGTGCCTGTATTAATTGAATGAAATGGATTCCACCACTCAGGATCCCAACCAACCGAGGAAATCAACCACCAGGCGAGCAAACCAATAGCCTGAATAGGAATTAATATTGCTATTACAAAATTGTACCACCTGCCAATTTTAATATCACTTCCGATACCGTTAATAATTTCAGTACGGAATTTGTCCACACCGAATTTTATTATTGAAAATGAAATAAATGCGCCGCTTAAAATTAATCCAACTCCCCAAACCCAATCCTGGTTGGCAAAAAAATCAAGGTCTAGTGCTGAAGGAATTCCAAGTCCGAAACCAAGAACTGCTACAATTAAAATTGCTTTGCTCCTTTTTAGCCCGAAGTCAATTAATGTTCTTGTAGAAAGTTCAACCATTGACATAAGTGAAGTAACCGCGGCAAAAAATAGTGCAATAAAGAAAATTGATGCGAAGAAAATATTTACCGCATAGCTGGATGAAATTTTTGCAAATAACTGCGGAAGATAAATAAATGTTAATCCGGTGTTTGCCGGACCCGATTGCGAAACCTGCTGCATAGCATCGACTGAACTTAGTGCAAACACCGTTGAAAAAATTGTTATTCCTGCAAGCAGGGAAACAGAGTTGTTTCCAAAACCGATTAGAGCGGCATTTAAAGAAATATCTTCTTTCTTTTTCATATAAATTGCGTAGGTCATTATCAGTCCCCAGCCCGCTCCAGTATCCCAGGCGTTTTGTGTTAATGCGTTCAGCCAGACTTTATAATCGAGTATTGTATTTAAATCAGGAGTGAAGAAATACTTGATCCCTTCAAAAGATCCCGGCAATGTTATTGCACGGATAAACAGAATAAATAAAATTCCAAGGAGAGCCGGTACCATAAATTTCGTTACTTTTTCAATTCCGTTTGTTACGCCCCTGTAAATTATGTAAGCAACAAGAGCCATTGCAAGAAAATGATAAACGAGTGGTTCATAACCTGCCGAAAAATCATTCCAGTATGTTAACTGATCTTTAACGCTGAAAAGACTTCCTGAAATGGCTGAAACAAAATACCGGAGACACCAGCCTGCAACTACGGAATAATAAAACATAATGGCTGTTGAGACAAAAACGATAAACGCGCCCATCCACGCGAAATTTTTCCCGGCCGTTTTGGCAATTGCTCCTACCGGACCGAAGCGCGTAGATTTTCCGATTGCAAACTCGGCAATAATTAATGGAACAGACCAGATTAAAAGAAAAATTACCCAGGGAATTAAAAATGAACCTCCTCCATTTTGTGCTACAATCCTTGAAAATCTCCATATATTGCCCGTTCCCACTGCAATGCCGATCGTAGCAATTATTAAAGCCCAGCGGGATGAGAAAAATTCGTTTGAAGATGAGTCCTTTTTGTTCATAAATCAGCCGTTAGTTTATGAATGAGGAATGAATTTAGAATTAACCGTAAAATAAAAAAAGAATACGGAATTAAGAACTTAATTTAAATTTATTTAAAAAAATCCAGCCGCGGTTTTAGTCGCGGCTGGATAACACAAATTATTGAACAGGGATTTCCGCTTTTGCGGGAATGACAGTTGAAAAATTTATCTCTTTTCAGTTGTTACTTTTTCCATCACAACATCTTTTACAGGTTTATCGTACGGTTTAGTAGTTGCAACTTTTCCGATTGCCTGTACAACATCCATTCCTTTAATTACTTTACCAAAAATTGTATGATGACCATTAAGCCATGGAGTCGGTGCAAGTGTAATAAAGAACTGGCTTCCATTTGTATTTGGTCCGGCATTTGCCATAGCAAGAATTCCCGGTTCATCAAACTTTAAATCGGTCGTAAACTCATCATTGAAAGCATGACCCCAAATGCTTTCACCACCTCTGCCGGTTCCGGTCGGGTCTCCGCCCTGGATCATAAAATTGTCTATTACGCGGTGAAATATTACTCCGTCATAATATCCATTTGCTGCAAGTTCTTCAAAATTCTGAACTGCAAGCGGAGCTTTATCGGGGAATAGCTGAAGTTGAATCGTTCCCATATTTGTCTTAATTATCGCTACATCCATTTGTTGATCGGCTTTGTTTGTATCAGCCATTACTGGGGTCTCCATTTTATTTTTGTTTTGTTGGTTTTCACCGGTTACGCCGGAATTATCTTTTAAACTTGATTTGCTGCATCCAATAAAAAATGCAAAAATAAAAAAAGCATAAAGGTAGTTTCTCATTCGTCCTCCGTGTTACTAAATAATTTTTGTAAATAATAAAATTAGAATTGCAATTCCTGCGCCAATCCTGTAATAAACAAAAAGGAAGGTGGAATTCTTTTTTAAATATTTTAAAAGGAAATCAATTGCAATATAGCCCGATACACCGGAGACAATAGTTGCTACAATAATATTCAGCGTCATGTCGGGAGTTAAATATTTTAATGACTCATAAAGTTCCAGCATTCCGCTTGCAAAAACCGCCGGGATACTCAGGAGAAAAGAAAATCTTGCCGCCGTCTCTCTTTTCAATCCCATAAACAATCCGCCGGTTATAGTTGTTCCCGATCTAGAAGAACCGGGAATAAGTGCAAATGATTGTGCAATCCCGATAATTATTGAATCTTTAACGGTTATATCTTTCATCTCCTTTTTGAACTTCGCGGTTTTTTCCGCAATGGCAAGAATTATTGCAAGCAGAATTAAGCTGCAGGCAATCACGTAAAGATTTTTTGTAAACTCACCTTCAATTACATGTTTGAGTGAAAGCCCGATAATTACAACCGGAATAGTTCCGATGATTATCAGCCAGCCCATTTTTGAGTTTTCACTTTGCTCTGCAAATTTTACTCTTTTTCCTAAATTATCTTTGAAGAAATCTATCAGGATATTCCAGATATCTTTACTAAAATAAATCAGTATTGAAATTAATGTTCCCAGTTGAATCACTGCAATAAAAGATGTCCAGTGTTCAGGATTTTGAGTTGAAATTAATCCCATCAATTTACCGGCAACAGTTAAATGCCCGGTGCTGCTGATCGGTAAAAATTCTGTAATCCCCTGAATGATTCCGAGAACTATCGCTTCCAAGAGGTTCAATTTTTTCTCCTATAAAAAGTAAGTAAGACCAATTCCAAGTCCGATTGAAAATGAATTAAAACTAACATTTGTTTGTGATGCATAATTATAAATAGGTGTGCCGTTATTTTCCGGTTCTCCATTAAGATCGTACCTTATATCAAAACAAATGTTGATATAAAAATCCTCACTTAACTTAGTATTGCCAGCTGCTCTAGCTAAAAACCCAAATCCGGTTTTTGAATATTTCCTGGGATTAGGATCTGAAGGAAGAGATTCTTCCGCATTTAAAAACCGGGCTCCGACTCCTCCACCAAATTTAAATTGATAGCTCTCTCCACCGAATACATAATAGTTTACAATAGTGGGCATGATATTGTGGTAGCTTATGTCATACAAACCAATATTTGTTGTAGTGTTATATGAAAATAATCTATAGGTTAGATCAATTCCAATTTCATAATGATCACTTAGTGCATAATCACCTTCTAAAGAAAAACCGACAGCTGTTTTAAAACTGCCAAGCTGTTTACCAGGCGGCGCAAAATTTTGATTTATGTAATCATATAATGCAGGCATGCTTATATAATCTACACCCATTCCGCCTCTCAATTTTACCTGCGAATAAGAAGAAGAAAAGATTAAAATAGAAAAGGCAAAAAGCGGAAAATATTTCATATTTTATCCAGTTCTTTTTCAGCTACTTTGAAG
>Ga0209919_1000600_pt1 | contig 18180 bp, 17 predicted proteins | sample SalPon2A_C_D2_MG_FD_185721 | JGI IMG/M metagenome (GOLD analysis project Ga0209919, IMG submission 185721) | Soil microbial communities from South San Francisco under conditions of wetland restoration - Salt Pond MetaG R2A_C_D2_MG (SPAdes)... | ecosystem: Environmental > Terrestrial > Soil >... | reverse complement strand
GTCATTTGCTGACCACTTTGCTTGATCCCAGGCCGAGACGTCCCAAACTGCGGATTCGGTCGGGACGATACGTTCACCTCCGATTCTCGCCTTGCCAATGCGTGAGACGCCTACAACGGTGGATGCGGTTGGGACGTTCGTGTGCGTGACAGTGCTGAAAACGGATTCAAGAGACTTGCGGCGTGCTTCGTCCTTGGTTCTCCCGATCTCGTCACGTTGTATGTGCGTGGCAATCGCCTTAACCCGCCCGGTCAATGCATCCAGCGGTACGATGCCGTCCAAGATGCGGTTGAACACGTTGGTATCGAACATGCAGTCAATCGGGGCAGACATACTGCAACCTAACTACGTAATAGCATGACTTGAATTTCCATCTATTACGCTCCTTTATATGATATGATTTCCTCGATATTGGATATTACATGGAAAACAAGGAAGACAGCCTTTTTTATCTTGTGCGTAATATAGCCTAAATTTCAAATGTCCGCTTTTTGCCGTTTCTGCCGTTCGGCTAGCAGGACAATTGCCTATTTTGTATCAGCATGGGTGGGCTGTGGTCAGCCATCATATGTGGCTGTGCTTGTGCCCTGATTGGCTCTCTTCCCAACGGCTTGCCGTGCTGCCATGATGCGGTGGCCCCGCTTACGGGCAAGGAAGTATTGAGGTCCCCCCAATGATGAGCCTGACGACGGGTTCGCACCTTTCCCCTGCAAATGATTTTGCCGTTCCTGAAGCGGTAATCGAGACCATTGTTGATGCACTGAATGGCCCCGGCTGGTGCGTGATTCCCGATTTCATGAGTCGGGATGTATGGCAGCCGATGGCTGCTGAAGCGCTGGCCCTGCATGATGATGGTGCGTTCCGCCATGCCGGTGTCGGGCGCGGCGAAAGTTTTCAGATCCGTCCAGGTGTCCGCAACGACCGGGTGCGCTGGATTGATCCTTTGGCGCCAAGTCCGATCCAACAGGATTATCTGGCCCGGATCGAAGAACTAAGGCTGGCTATCAACTGTGATTTGATGCTTGGTCTTTTCGGATTCGAGGGACATTTCGCGCTCTATCCAGAGGGTAGTTTCTACCGCAGGCATCTGGATCGTTTTGCCGATGCGGCACACCGCACGGTAACCTGTATTGCGTATCTGAATGAGGACTGGCAGCCCGAGGACGGCGGAGCGCTGCGCATTTACATGACGGGCGCAGAAGGAGCCGAAACACATGTCGACATCATGCCGCATGGTGGTTCGGTGGTAATTTTTCTGAGTGGTGAATTCGAACACGAAGTGTTGCCGGCACATCGATCGCGCCTGAGCTTGACCGGGTGGTACTTCCGAAGACGCTAGAGAAGGGTATCGGGCATTTCATTGAATCCAGCGGAATTATTTTTCAAAGGCTGCATGTCGTCTGTTGATACAGCATTGAGCTAGAAAGAAGTCCATGCCCCCGATGATCGCTCCGAACAAATGTGCCTGCCAAGCCACCTGCACGTTGCCAGGGAGCGCGCTGACAGCCTGCATGCCAAGGAATGCTTCACCAATAAGTTTGGCGAATAACAGGGTCAGAAAGATGATGCCAAGCCAGAAATAAGCTGAATAGCGTCTGCTCTGTAGCAGCATCTGGCATGCCGCCATCATCCACAACATGGCGCCAATGCCAGATGCCCCCCTGTAATGGAGCATATCCGGAACCAGCCAGAATATCGCCAGCGAAACCAATGGAAGAGCCAGGGTGAACAGCGCCATAAGATGCATTGCCTTCATGTGACGCTGTACGGTGTAGCCCAGAATGGCGACCACGGATGAGTCAATCGAGAGCTGCTGCCAGCTGAAATGGGTGACATGGCATGTCCAAAGTCGCCACAGCTGCCCGGCGACAATGGCCTGCCGGTCAAAAGCCAGCGTGCTTGAAGTTGTGTCCGGGAGAAACCAGACGATCCAGCAGATCAGGGCAAAGCAAACGCCAAGCAACGATTAACGACGCCGGAATGCAATCAGTAAAGCGAAACAGGCTGTTGCCATCAAAGCCGGCATGGAAAATGAGCCGCCACCACTGGATCCCTGCCGGTGGTGAATCTGGACCGATGCATCGCCCTTGATCCTTTCCTTAAAGGCTGCCATTTCCTTCTCAAGGTTGGGAATCATCTCGCCTACGGCCTTTGCATATCCCTCTTCCCGGCCAGCACGGGCTATCTCCTGATATTTCATTGCGGTAGCAGTTCCCTTTATCATGCTGGTGCCGGGTGCTCTGAACAGAAGCTTTTTGCTGTGGATGTCGAATACCGACGCATCCACCATGGTTTGGGTATCATGTTGATCGCCCTTGACGACGTAAGCGCCGACAATGGTCCAGTAAAGGAAGGACAGGGCATTCGGGTCGTCAAACTGAATCTGGTCATAGGAAACGAGAGCCATCACATCCACGCCGAACATACTACTTAGTTGTTGCAGATTATCGAAACCGCCCCTCGGTCTCAGATAGGCCGAGGGAATGATCTCGATTTTCTGCACATACTCATATTTTTCAAAGACATCCTTGACCTGTTTCAGCAGGGCCATCTTCTTTTCTTCGGACAATGATGTTGATATACCGCCCCGCCCGTCCGGAACAAAGGCGATGCCGACTTTCACCGGCAGGGTTATATGGGTCACCATTTCCGCAGCAGCCGGCTCTCCCTTCGGATAAAGATAATCCACCACGCTGCTGGCCTCACGACGTTTGTATTCGGTGTTCCAGAAGGCTGTCGCGCATGAACCCAGAATAGCTGCCACCAAAATCAGTGAAAACAGACGGACTTCGAATCTCATCATTTACTCCTTGACCCTGCATAAGACATGAAAAACATTACGGTGCCTGAAAGCCCGCCCTGCATCCAGGGCATCCTCTTTCCGCACATTAACTTAGTTCAGGTCTGGCTGGTCTGTCAAACTGACCGGAAGACTTTGCGCATGTGCTTTCACCGGTGAAGGTTGCAGTGCCTGCTATGATTCAGCCTCATCGGCCATCAGATCATCGGCACTGACAATCGTATCATATCGCTCGCGGGCAACCTGCATGATGCGTTCGGCAAAATCAGGCCTGTCCTTCAGCACCATGTTGAAATCTCGTTTGTCGAGCGTGTATATGGAGCAATAAGTCTTGGCCCGCATGCTCGCCAGCCGTTTCTTGGTGACCAGCAGGCTGAGCTCGCCAAACACCTTGCCATCGTCAATCTCAGCCTTCACCCAGCCATTTTTGTCGACGACCTCGACCTGCCCTTTGTCGATGATGAACAGTTCGCTGCCCAGTGAACCGTAGCTGACGATTTCGTCACCGGCATTGAATACTCTTGGTTTGAGCATCATGGCCAGATCATTGAGCATCGATTTGCCGCAACCTTCGAACATCGGCACCTGCTCAACCGCTTTTCTGGATGAACGGGCCAGCCAGCGCCTGTGACCGGGCTGTGGCAGGTCGAATGCCGCTTTCGGGCCCCATGAGCCGAACGGGTAGTTGGGAAAATCACCGGCCTTTTCCTTGCTCCATTCGTCCAGGATCGGTTGCACGATACGCCATGATGTCTCCACCAGATCACTGCGGGAAAACAACGATGCATCGCCGCGCATGCAGTCGTAAAGCATGGTCTCATAGCCGGTGCCCGGCTGGGCCTCGAATGCCTCTTCATATTCGAAATGCATGTTGACCTTGCGCATGTGCATGGAAGGGCCGGGTCGTTTGGCCAGAAAGCGCAGCTCGATACCCTCATTCGGCTGGATGTGAAAAATAAGCTGGTTGGCTTCGAGCTGATCAGCGGCAGGTGTGCCCCGGAAGGTGAATTCGGGAGCCCGACGGAACTGCACGACGATTTCCGTCGATTTGGTTTTCAGCCCCTTGCCCGAACGCAGATACACCGGCACGCCATGCCAGCGCCAGTTGTCGATGCGCAATTTGATAGCGGCGAAGGTTTCGGTGTTCGAATCTGGATCGACATGGACTTCCTGTCGATAGCCCTTGGCAGGTGTTCCATCCAGGTTGGTGCCTTCACCATACTGGCCGCGAACGGTATTACGCTGCACTTCGTCCGGCTTCATGATTCGAACGGCGCTGAGAAGCTTATACTTTTCGTTACGGACGGCCTCGGATTCAAAGGATGTGGGCGGTTCCATGCACAGATAGGCCATCATCTGGAACAGGTGATTCTGCAGCATGTCGCGTACCACGCCGGACTTGTCGTAATAGTTGCCGCGCCATTCGACACCAACCTGTTCGGTCGAGGTAATCTGGATATGATCGATATGTGTACGGTTCCACAAGGGCTCGAACATGCCGTTGGCAAAGCGGAAGGCAATCAGATTCTGTACCGGCTCTTTACCCAGATAATGATCGATGCGGTAAATCTGATCCTCGCGCCAGTAGGTGAGGATTTCCCGATTCAACGACTGCGCCGAAGGCAGGTCGCTGCCGAACGGTTTTTCAACAATGATGCGCCGCCAGCCTTGCTGGCCATTGTGCAGCCCGACGGCCTGCAGGCCTGACGAAATCATGCTGAAGACCGTTGGCGGGGTAGCCATGTAAAACAGGATGTTGCCACCCGTGCCATAACGGCTATCGAGTGTGGCCAGTGTTTGTTGAAGCTGGTTGAACGCAGCGCCATCATCAAAGCTGCCCTGCTGATAGTGGATATTGGCGCAGAATCTTGCCCAGGCAGCATCGTCAAACGGATCGCGGCGTGAATACTTGTGCACATCTCTCGATATTTTCTCCCGGAATGATTCATTGCTGAACTCATCAATCGCCATGCCGAGGATGGCAAAGGCATCGGGCAGCAGGCCATCGCAGTAGAGGTTGAAGAGGGAGGGCAGGAGCAGGCGTTTGGTCAGATCGCCAGAGGCACCGAAAATCACCATCAGGCATGGATCCGATGGCAAGTCTTTGACTTTGGGGATAATAAAAGCGTTCTGTATCATGGTTGGTGTAATCCGGTTGCCAATGCGTAGAAAACGGATTTACGGCATGGCTGGTTTATTCGCCTGTCAGGTAGACAGGGGCATGCTATGCCGATAGGGGACTCATGCAATTAAAGGCAGGAACATTGCGACTGCGTTACTTCTTCTCTTTTCTTGGCTTGTTTGCCTTGGCTGCTTTTCTTGCCTCATTCTTGACCTTATTCGCATCTTTTTTTGCAGATTTGGCGGCTTTTTTCGCTGCCTTTTTAGCCTCTTTCCTTGCTTTCTCCGCTTCTTTCTCGGCGGCTTTCACGGCCTTCCTGGCATCCTTTTCTGCTTGCTTCGCAGCTTTCCTGGCTTTCTTTTCGGCCTTGCCGGCTTCCTTTTTGGCGGCTTTGGCGGCCTTTTTTGCAGCCCTGTCAACAAGCTTGTCTGTTTTCTCTATCTTTCCCTGCTTCTTGCCGGAATTTTCCAGTGCCTCGGCAGCAGCCAGCACAGTGGCTGCTCGAACTTCGCCAAAGCCTGGTACCCGGGTAAGCTTCCTGATGCCGCCTTTCTGCAACGCCTTGACTGAATCAATGCCATGTTTGGCCATCAGGATGGCAGTGCTTTCGCCGATGCCCGGAATGTCTGTCAGTGGATGTTTCATTACCCCTCCCATCAGCGGCAGAGCACGCAGCAAACCCGCTTATACGGTGCCTCGCTCGCTATTAGGCGCCTGCGCCATGTAAAACTCAAGTGACACGCATCATGTTCTGTTACCGGTTCCCAGGCGTGAAGGCGGATTTCCTTTTACGCAGATCCCGGGTTGCACCATAACGCTCAATCATCAGGTCGATGTAGCCGAGCAGCCATTCCTTGAAGCGGTTCTTGAGAGGCCTTTGCAGCCACGTATCGAGCGTTATTTCGCGCGAATGATCAAAGGCATCCGAGAAAAAGGATTCCACATCTGCACACAGGACGGAATCATCGCTTTCCAGATTTGCCTCAAGATTCCAGCGCAGACCCCAGCGGTCCATGTTGCACGAACCGATGGAGCAGTAGCCGTCGTACAGATAAACCTTGGCGTGCATGAAAGCGGGCTGATATTCAAAAATGCGGATGCCATGGCGGAGCAGGTAATGATAGTAGCGTTGGCCGGCATGATAGACGGTGGGGTGATCGTTGATTGGCCCGGGCAATAGCAGGCGCACATCCACACCGCGCCTTTTTGCCGCTCGCATGGCTCGCAGCATCCTGCGCCCCGGCAGGAAGTAGGCGGTACCAAGCCATACCCGACCAGAGGCGTGCCGGATTCGGGCCAGCAGTGATTGGCGAATAAATTTGCGCAGACCGCGCTGACTGAGTATGAGCTGCCCTTTCTGGTCTCCGGGCCGTCCGGTGACCGTTTCCGGCAGCGGAATGCTGCCATCCCATTGCTGCCATATCTGGACAAACTGCGCCTGCCAATCGCCGACGACCTCTCCCCGCATCTCCACAATCAGATCATGCCACGGTGGACTCTGGCTGTGCACCTCATAGTCATCGGTGATGCCAGCACCGCCTGTGAATGCCAGCTCGCCGTCGATCAGCAGTACCTTGCAATGGTTGCGTGGCAGGCCACGAAAAAAATGGGTGAGGTAGGCGGGGTTGTAAAACAGCAGTGAGATTCCGGCGTTTGTGATGCGATGCCGGTCAGCAACGGAGAGCCCACGTGCGCCGAAATGGTCGATAAGCATATACACCTGCACCCCGCGCTGAACGCATGCGGTCAGGGCATCAATGAAGCGGTCGGCTACATTTCCTGAGCTGAGCAGATATTGCTCGAACAGCACGAAGTGTCTGGCTCGGTGAATCGCCAGCTCCATGACGGGGAGGAAAGCATCGGCTCCGGCCAGAAGCCTGAAGCTGTTGCCTTCGCGTTCGGGATAAGGATTACTGCCAGCCATGGCACGAGTCTAAGCTATGTTTCCGAATCTTGACGAGTGCATTATTCCCCCGCACAGGGATGACAGACAACATGCTTGCGTCTAATCTCTCTTTATCATCCTTTGTGAAGGGAGAGGACTCAGTGACCGAATATCTGCAACGCATGGCCCGCTACAACCAATGGGCGAACAGGCGGCTGTTTGAGAAAGTTGCGCAGTTGCCGGCCGAAGCGATTCAAGATGATCGCGGTGCTTTTTTCGGTTCTATCCTTGGCACGCTGAATCATATCTTTGTTGCCGATATCCTGTGGTTGAGTCGTTTTGGCACCTGCGAAGCGTGTCTGCCGCTGCAACCGATCAGCATTCTTCCTCCGCCCAAAACCCTGCGCGATATCCTGTTCCCCGAGATCAACGATTTCATTGCCGGCCGCGAGCGGCTTGATGAACTGATTGTCGATTTCGGCAACATGCTGACCCCCGAACTGCTGCATGAAACGATCCGTTATCGCAACATGGCAGGGGAAGAGCATGAAGGCCTGCTAGGATCTCTGGTGCAACATCTGTTTAACCACCAGACCCATCACCGCGGCCAGGTCACCAACATGCTTTTTCAGGCCGGTATTGATCCGGGAGCGCTTGATTTGCTGGTGATGATAATGGAGGAGGGCGAGTAATCAGTTCCGGTATTTCCTGTAGCTCTGGCTGGACGAGTGACAGCTTTCCGCATGCGGCATGATATTTCCTCTACCGATCCGACCCTTGAAGCTGAACAATCATCTCGGCCAGTGCTTTCATTGAGAATGGCTTGGTGAGGATGACACTGTTTATCATCAGGCTGTCGGGAACGTTCGCATGTTCCGGGTCATAGCCGGTAACAAAGATAACCGGTAATGTCGCATCATGCTGGCGCACCCGCTTGACCAGCTCGAAGCCTCCCATGACTGGCATCACGATATCCGTAATGATGAGGCTGATCCGCTTCTGATGCTGGATATAGCACTCCAGTGCAGTGTTGCCATCATCAGCCGTTAGTACTTCATAGCCCATGCATTGAAGCGCCTCGCCGCAGACCGTACGGAGATTGATGTTGTCATCGACCAGCAAGAGTGTTGATGGCTGCAAGGCCTTTGCTTCCTGTACAGGGATCGGCGTGACAGCTTCCTTTTTCACGTTCACGGCAAGAGGCAGATAAAGATGCACGGATGTTCCCTTGCCCATCTCACTTTGGAGATCAATGGCGCCTTTATGGCTCTGAACCGAACCGTAGACCATGGACATGCCCAGCCCTGTTCCCTTGCCGACCTCCTTGGTGGTATAAAATGGTTCGAAGACATGAGCCAGATTCTTTTGCGGGATGCCGCACCCGTTATCCCGGATGATGATCTGCGCCGTCGGACCTGCCTGCAGCCCCGGATGCTGTTCGCAAAAAGCCGCATCCGGGTCGTATCGTGTCAGTAGGCAATCAATCGAAGGGTGGTCGGTTTCCTCAAGCGCATCGCGCGCATTATTCAGCAGATTGAGTATGGTTTGATGCAGCTGGGTCCGATCCCCCTCGATCTCCAATTCTTCATCGCACAGCGTGACATTGATGGTGATGTTTTCAGGAACGATGGTCGGAATCAGGATTTCCATTTCCCTGAAAAAAGCAGTCAGAGAGAAAGGCTTCATCCGAACGATATCCTTACGGGCAAACGTCATCAGCTGCCGCACCATTTCAGCACAGTGGTCACTCAGCTTCCTGACGGTTTGAATATTTTCGACGACTTTTGAGCGTTCATCAATGAATCTTTCGGCCAGATAGAGGTTTCCCTGTACGGCAGCCAGTGTGTTGTTGAAATCATGGGCAATGCCGCCAACCAGGGTGCCGATTGCCTCCATTTTCTGGGATTGCCTCAGCTGGTCTTCCATTTTACGCAGGGCCGTGATATCGCTGAACACTGAGACGTATTCGGAAATATTGCCTCTGTCGTCATAGACAGCCGAGATGGAAAGCCAGCCCTGGTAAATCTGCCCGTCCTTCCTGCTATTCCAGACTTCGCCCTTCCAGCTTCCCTTCTCCTTCAGCTCCTTCCACATCGCCCGGTAGAACTCGTCATCATGATGTCCGGAACTCAGAATATTCGGGTTTCTTCCCAGGACTTCATCTTCGCTATAGCCCGTGATGTCGTTGAAAGCCGGATTGATGCCCTTGATGGCCGGGGTTGCATCCGTTACGAAAATAGCTTCCTTGGCAGACTGAAAAACCGATGCGGCAATCTTCTGGAGATGCTCGGCCTGTTTTCGTTCGCTGATGTCCAGTACAAAGCAGACACCACCATCTTCGCTACCGTCAAAGCGGGCTGCCCCGAGCAATACCGGAACCCTGTGCCCATCCTTGTGCAGGTATTCTTTCTCAAACGGTGTACAGAAGCCATTGCTGACGACTTCCTGCAGGGCCGATTCATCACGACTGGCATACTCATCGGGTGTCAGTGCGTGCCAGTTCACAAGGCCCTGGCTAAGATCACTGCGCGTATAACCGATGCTGTCCAGAAATGCATCGTTGGCCTCCGTGATTGTCCCGTCGCTGCTCCAGAACAGGATGCCGATCATATTGGACTCAACGACATGCCGGAAGCGCGCTTCACTGGCGGCAAGCTCTGCCTGTGTTTTGCGAATGCCATGGATAATCTGTCGGGAGAGGGCAATGCCGATGAGTAGTAACAACAGGGCGGTGAGGAATATTGCCCAGCTGGTAACTGCATCAATTTTGCGTGCGGCATCACCAAGCGTGCCCGAGAAGCGGTTTTCCAGTTCGCTCACCCTGTTGTTCATGGCTTCAACCTGGATCCGCAGTTGGTCCATGTGTACGGGGTCGGGCTTTCCCGAGTTGACCTCCTGCCGGATTTCGTTTGCCAGCTTTAGCAGTTCATCAATCAGGCCATCGCCCTCCGTCCAGATGGCGATGGCATTTTTCATATAGCTTATTTCACCAAAATTCAGAAACAGGCGGATCATTTTTTCGATATCGTCGGGGTGATTGTGGCCATCAAGGAAACCCTGCCGGGCTCGTTCAATGTCCGGCGGGTCGGACTGCAGTGCCAGCCTGGCCTGCCGATCGCCAAGTGAGGCCGAAAGCCCTTCGAGAAAAAGCTTGTACTCACTTTCCTTAAAGCCTTCCGTATACTGCTCGAGGTGATAAACGGCATCTTTCTGGCCCTTGGACCAGAACCCTTCACCGGCCACATAGGCCCTGACGGCATCGAGTACATTTGCCTGGAAGCGGTCAAGGGCAACCAGACAGAAAACGATCACCACAAACAGGGAGATCACCAGATAGAATTTTTTTGTGATCAGGTCCCGCTGCCGGAAGAAGCGAGTATAGAATTTGCTAAATAGCTCCTTCATTTGATGATCATCGTTATGTACACAATCTTCTTTTCATCAGAATCAGGCCCATGAGCTCATTTATATCTATTTTTATCAAATATGGAAAGCTCGGCAGGCAGAGACCTGTGGGGTATACCCAAGCTGTGCGCTACAGAAAAATAACTGGATGCGAATTCAGGCCGGGCAGGGGGCTTCTTCGTTACCGATCAAAGTGCGCCGTGTTTTTTTAGCAGTATCAGCACGGATTCGGCGAGTTGTCGGTAGCCCGCCGCATTGGGATGTACCGGATCTGCCTTCAGCTTCCTCTGACCAAGAATGTCAGCCAGAGCCTCATCCTCAAACGTCAGGTTCATATCGGCAGCGACAGACTTGTAAAAATCCGCAGTACCCAGCAGCAGCCCGGGCCGAGGGACGCCGATCAGGACAACGACAACGCCGCGCTTTTGTGCTTCACGGACCATGGCGCGAATATTCGATTCCGTCTGCATCAGATCCAGCTTTTGCAACATGTCATTGCCGCCATGACATAGCAGAAGCAGCGAGGGCTGTGTTTCATCCAGAACATCAGGAAGTCGCGCCAGCCCGGCAGCACTGATTTCGCCCGGTACACCGGCATTGACCACTTCATGGTCGCTTAAGTCGGCAAGAACGGCCGGATAGCTCTCACTTTCATTGGCTCCGGTGCCATGCGTAAGACTGTCTCCGAAGGCCAGTATGACTGCATCAGGCGGAAGTTTGGAGAGCTGTGGCGATGGGCTGCAGGCTGCCAGTAATAGCCCGATCAGAAACAGGGCGCGCAAGCGGCTTGGCGACAGGTTCATCGGGCGATTATAGCGACCCAGGCCGGATTCCCTGAAGGGCCGGGGACAATCTTGGATTCAGAAACGGGCTTGACAGGATGAAGCATTAACAAGCGGTGTCAGTAAGATGCCTGATCAGAATTCGCAACGGGGTTGGCAAAGTTTTCATCGGAAATTTCCCAATCGAATTTGGGAAGATTCTGCAGTGCCTGAACCACGCCCTCGTTCCATGCTTCCGCGATCTCTTTGGCAAAAGGATCATCTTCGGTCAGACACAATTGATGTGTGAAATTCAAGCTGTCTTTTTCATAAATCAGTAAATCGACAGGCGGACCTACCGTCAGGTTACTGCGGATGGTGGAGTTCATGGAGACAAGGGCGCAACGGCCGGCCCGTTCCAGAAACGTATCCCGCTTGATGACGCGATCGAGGATCGGTTTGCCATACTTGGTCTCGCCGATTTGCAGAAATGGATGCTCATTCGACTCGTGGATGTAGTTGCCCTGCGGATAGATCATCAGGGTTTCGTGAGTCGCCTTTCCTATCTGGCCAGCCAGAATGAACGTGGCTTCAAAGCTGGTTTTTCCGGATTCCCTAACGACGTGCATGTTTTGCACGCTAATGTTGACCGCAGCCACGTAATCGGCGGCTTGTTGCATGTTATTCACGGAAAGAAGGCTCGGGGTAGCTCCGTTTTCCAGATCAGCATGGATGCGTTTGATGACCAATTGAGTCGTTGCCAGATTACCGGCTGAAAGCAGAGCAAACACCCGTTCGCCCGGCCAGACAAAGGTGTGCATCTTGCCATGAATCGAGACATCATCGAATCCTGCATTGGTGCGGGAGTCGGAACACACAACAAAGCCGGTATTCGTATTGATAGCAACGCAATAAGTCATTTTTCCCCTTGGATATTACCCATGTTTATCAATAAATATCAGCTGCTTAAAGTACCATTCGGCAGCCGTCTGGGCAAACCCGGAAAAATGTTGATGGTGGTTATTTGAAGCTTCCATGGCATAGCCCGGCATGTGCCGCTGTTTTGATAAGCATGATAACCATGCATGTTGCCATTCGGTCACGGCAGGACAAGAATGATACAAAAGCCTGATGCATCGGAGGTTTGTATGAAAAGCAGACTTGAACAGCTACGCCAGATGACAACGGTGGTTGCCGATACCGGCGATATCGAGGCGATTCGCAAGTGGCGACCCGTGGATGCCACCACCAATCCATCCCTGTTGCTCAAGGCAGTGAACATGCCTGAATATGCTCATTTTATTGATGAAGCGATGGCATGGGCGAAGGAGCAAGGCGGTGATACATCCCGCATGATCGCCAATGCCGGCGACAAGCTGGCGGTGATGATCGGGTCCGAGGTGCTGAAGATTGTACCCGGCCGTATTTCCACCGAGGTGGATGCCCGCCTCTCCTTTGATACAGTGGCGACAATTGATCGTGTACACAGGTTGATTGATCTGTATGCGGAGCATGGCATCGGCCCCGACCGCATTCTGATCAAGATCGCTTCAACGTGGGAGGGGATTCGCGCTGCCGAACGGCTGCAGCGCGAAGGGATCGATTGCAATCTGACGCTGATGTTTTCGTTGGCACAGGCGCGTGCATCTGCAGATGCAGGTGTGTTCCTGATTTCTCCCTTTGTCGGACGAATTCTGGACTGGTACAAGGCCAAAACCGGCCAGGATTATGCAGCCAGCGTGGATCCGGGTGTGTTGTCGGTGCAGCAGATATACCGCTATTACAAGAGCCATGGTTATGCCACCGAAGTGATGGGGGCCAGCTTTCGCAATATCGGAGAGATCCTCGAGTTGGCTGGCTGCGACCGGCTGACGATCAGCCCTGGCTTGATGCAGGAGCTGGATGCATCGGATGAAAAGGTAGAGCGCATGCTGGTTGATAACGGTGCATCCAGCGATCGCGAGCAGCCTCTCGGCGAATCCGCTTTCCGCTGGCAACTTAATGAGGATGCCATGGCTACTGAAAAACTTGGCGAAGGTATCCGCAGTTTTGCCGCCGACCAGGTCAAATTGGAGTCTTTGCTTGGCGCTCGTTTGCATGCAGCCACATGACCCTGGATATCCGGATATTCTGCATCTGTCGCAGTGTTACGTAGCCTGAGCCCTTTGACTTGCAGGGTAAAAATATTCCATACTCGCATCCATTCCAACCAGAGGGGGGTTAACCATGAAAAAAATTGAAGACCATCACGAAGGTTTCCGAACATCTCTCGGTTCCAATCATCTGGAAAGTTATTTGAATGACGGATATTACAAGGAAAATCCGGATGTCGAGCGTTACGGCATGCTGCTCATAGAAGATAACGAGGAAATGGCATTTTTTCGCACGGAGAATGGCATTGCCATCGACATCAAGAAGCAGGACAAGCATTTGATCCTGGATACCACGAATTTCGGGGATCCGATCAGCAAGCCGATATGGCTATGTATTATGCGTGCCGTCGCTATTGAACTCGACGGTGAATTCATGGCGGGGAAGTTTATTCCTAGCTACGGGCTGCAGAAGAAAGCAGCGAAATATGTCGAAACATATCTGTCGCACATCAAGCATTTCGAGGTCTGATGCTTATGAAATATTTATTGGGGATATCGCTGGCTTGTGCCATCGCGTTCCCCGCACTTAGCGAGGCGAATCCACTGAACCAGACCGTGCAGAACGGCAAACAGCTGTTCATGACGGCGACCTTCGGCGGCAATGGCATGAGCTGCAATAGTTGCCATAAGGCTGGTGGAACGACGAGCGGCCAGCTGCCAAACGGCAAGTCGATCCCCAGTCTCGGCAATGCCGCGGCCATATTCCCTCGTTTCAACAAGCGACTTGGCATTGTGCTTACGCTGCAAGACCAAGTGCACAATTGTGTCGCAGGTGCTCTGGAGGGAACGCCTCCATCCCACGATAGCAAGGAGATGGTCGCCTTGATCAGCTATCTGACATCCCTCTCACAGGGCAAGCCTGTGGATATGGGCGGCAAGCCTGAATAAGGCGCGCGATATATCAGCCGACGAAATACTGTTTTAACGGCGGGAACCCGTTGAATTCAACAGCACTGTAACTGGTGGTATAGGCGCCTGTTGAGAACCAGTACAGCCGATCACCGATTTCAAGGCTAAGCGGCAGCTCATATTTGTAATCTTCATACATGATATCGGCGCTGTCGCAGGTGGGTCCGGCAAGAACGCATTCTTCCTCTTCCCCTGTCTTCTCTGTGTAGATCGGGTATTTGATCGCTTCACCCAGGGTTTCGATGAGGCCGGAGAATTTGCCGACATCGGTGTAAACCCAGCGGTGCAGTGCGCTTTGTGATTTGCGCGAGACCAGTACCACTTCGCTGACCAGTACGCCAGCATTCGAGCATAGTGAGCGGCCCGGCTCGAGGATGATTTCCGGCAGATCATCTCCGAAGTCTTCATGCAGGTAGTATTTTATTTCCTCGGCATAGGTGGCCAGATCGTTGGTGCGATTGAGGTAGTTGGCCGGGAATCCGCCGCCCATATTGATCATTTTAAGCTGGACATCATGTTCATTCTTGAGCCAATCGAAAATGGTTTTGACCTTGTCGATGGCCGAATCCCATGCGCTGATGTCACGCTGCTGCGAACCGACATGGAAGGACAGGCCGTAGGGTTCGAGCCCAAGCTCTTTGGCTAGCAGCAGTAGATCGATGGCCATGTCAGTCGGACATCCGAATTTACGGGACAGCGGCCAGTCGGCGGTATGGCTACCCTCGGTGAGCAGACGGATATAGATCCTGGAGCCAGGGGCTTCCTGGGCAATATTACGCAGATCAAGTTCTGAATCGCTGACAAACAGGCGCACGCCCTTTTCATAGAAGTAGCGAATATCCTTGCGCTTCTTGATGGTGTTGCCATAGCTGCACCGGTCAGGCGAAACCTTCAGGGCCATCACCTTGTCCAGCTCATAGGGGGAGGCGATATCGAAGCAGGACCCCTGATCACGGAGAAGTGTAAGAATTTCATTGCCCGGATTGGCTTTGACGGCGTAATAGATTTTGGCGAAGGGGAAGTTGCCGCTCAGGTCGTTGTAGTGTTCTTTGATGATGCGGCGGTCAATCACCACAAACGGGGTCTCCTGGGTATCGGCGAATTTCTTGATATCGGCGAATTTCTCAGGATCGTAATAGTCTTCGATGCGAACGGTATGTGATTGCATGCGGTTGATTGCCTCCACTTCATATTGTGAAACATGCCGGATGCCAGATCGCGGAATCTGCGCATCATGATATTTTCCGGGGTGGTATCAAGCTGAATCTACATGGCCGCAAGGCTGTGAGGCCGTGGCGAGTAGATTACTTGCCGGATTTCCATATTTCGGGGGTGATCTCCAGCGACTGTTCGCCGTTGGTGAACCATAGGTGGCCATCCTGAATTGTGCATTGCAGGCGCATGGCGCGCTGCGCCATCTGACCGAGTGCAGCCACTGTTTCATCCGGCAGGGCTATGATGCCGAGGTTGTCAAAACGCGCCAATTTGCTGGCCTGCTGCTCCCACCAGGCCTTGCCGCTTCGATACTGGTAGATGCAGACAATGACTTGCCGGGCGCGCCCACAGGCTCTGCGGATGCGCTTTTCATCCGGTTGCCCGAGATCTATCCATACCTCGATTTCGTCGGAGAGACTTTTCTGCCAGATGTCCGGCTCATCTTCCGCACTCAATCCCTTGGTGAATTGAAGGGATTCGCTTGCATAGAGCGCAAACGACAGCAGGCGAACCATCATGCGTTCAGTGCTCTCCGACGGATGTCTGGCAATGGTAAGCTGATGATCCTGATAATAATTCCGATCCATATCGGTTATCTGCAGTTCAGCCTTGAAGATGGTGGATTTGATTGCCATGCCGGCTTCTATGGCATATCACGGCAGCAGGCAAGGATCATGAGCCGACTGTCGGATTCTTCCAGCTGGAGCGCTTGTCGGGAGATGCGGCAATCTCACTTTCTTTATAGTCGCCACCCGCCTTCATAGCCCGGCTGGCCCTCATTTTTTCGATGGTGTCTTTGTCCGGGACGCGGTAGCAGATAACCGGTGTATTACGGTTTTTCAGCTGCGTGGCACCGATGCATAGCATGGGAACTTCGCTGCGGCAGCGGCATTGCGTATCTTTGCTGGCGATGATCTGATTGTCTTGGGCCAGCGACTGCAGGCGAGAGGCGACATTCACCGTATCGCCGATCACCGTGTAATCCTTGCGGTCTTTCGAACCGATGTTGCCGGCAATGACTTCGCCGGTGTTCAGACCGATGCCGATGGAAAAGATAGGCAGATTCTGAGTTTGGCGATTCTGCATCAGTTTCCCCACAGCTTCGCGCATGCCGATGGCGGCGCGCACGGCATCCAGCGTCGAGCGTTCTTTGGGCTGGGTGAGACCGAAAACGGCCATGATGGCGTCACCGATGAATTTGTCGACAATGCCATGATGCTCATGGATCACCGTGACCATGGTATCGAAATACTCATTCAACATCGGCACCATTTCATCCGGGTTGAGTTCTTCGGACAGAGTCGTGAAGCCGCGGATATCGGCGAACAGGACCGTGACTAGTCGCTTCTGGTTGGCCAGTGTGCCTTTAGCCCCTTGCTTCTGGATTTGCGCGATGACATTGCTGTTGACGTAGGGGCGCAGTGCCTCGCTGGCGGCCAGCTTCTTCTGGTACTGCTCAATGTCCCGGCGGGCGAATTTCATCAGGTTGATGGTCATCTCGCTCTGCTGTCGTTTATGCTCCTCGAGTTCTTTGAGCAGCATGTTGAAATGCAGGGTGAGCGTGGAAAGCTCGACCACGGAGACGTCGTAAACTTCTTCAGGAATATCGCGGCCCGAGGTGACGGATGCACCCGCTTCGTTGACCAGTTTGAGTAACTGGTCGGAGAAACGGCGCAACATGTGAAAGCCCAGCAGGTGAAACAGCAATGCCACCACGGCCAGCAGTCCGATGGTCTGGGTCACCGAAAGCCCGGCATCGTTGAAGGCGTAAATCGCCAGCAGGTAGGGCGCAAGACCAAGCATCAACAGAATCATGTGAATCTGGCTGCGAAAGCTTTTCTGTTTTCTTCGCTTGTGTCGATTGATGCGCATCAACCGCATGATCCGGTTTAACATGGTTCCTTTCCCTCAACCAGCCGGTCAGGCTGACTGCAAACAGCATAACAAGGTGCGATGGGGGTGTCACCGATAAGGTGGGATGCTGTCAGAGGCGTCATACTCTTATTTTAGCAGGACTTTCATGAAGCACCGACTCAGCAGTGCCGGGCTCTTGCACTGCAGGGTGGCTTCGTTATGGTCATGCCATGCAGGAAATTGATGTGGCATTGAGCGATGTGCTGGTGGGTATGCTGGCACTGTGGCTGGGCTCGAGAGTGGCTCGACACTGCCGGAGTAAATCCTTGCATGGCGCTTTGCATATCGTGTTTTATGCCGCTGCTGCAGGTGCCTGGCTGGGGGCTATCTGGCACGGGTTCTATGCCTCAGATCAGGGGGCCCTGTCTGTAGCTCTGTGGCGCTTGACAATGCTGAGCGTCGGCGTGACGGCATACGGCTTCGCTCTGTTCGGCACAGGACTGCTCGTATCGAAGCAGCAGGCATGGTTGTGGCTGTTCCGGGCCGTACTTTTGATCTATGCACTTTCCCTGCTTGTCAGCGATGACTTCAGGCTTGCTATTGCCATTTACATTCCTGCCGTGCTGCTGGCTCTGGCTGGGTTGGTCAGGCGGGGAAATCCGGCCGGGGCTGCTGGCCTTGTGCTGGTGCTGCTGGCGTCAGCCTATCAACAGTGGGGGCCTGATCTGCATGCAGACTGGCTGACGCATAACACCGTTTATCACCTGATATTGCTGCCTTCGCTCATGCTCTTCTGGTTGGGAGCTTCATCAGAGCGGCAATGACTGATGGTCAGGCATGAAAAGGGAAAATAGCGGGCCAGCCTGAGCTAACCCGCTATCACGGTTGACGGTCAGTATCTGAGGAAACGTGCCCTGATGCGTTCGCCCTTGCCACTCAGTTCGAATGCGGCCAGGCCTGAAAGAATCAATAATGATCCAGCCAACACTTCAGGCGTCAGCGGTTCGTTGTTGAGCAGATGCCCCAGTGCCAGCGCACAGACCGGTGTGATCAGGGTCAGCAATGCCACCCGTGTT
>Ga0209919_1000592_pt1 | contig 18327 bp, 11 predicted proteins | sample SalPon2A_C_D2_MG_FD_185721 | JGI IMG/M metagenome (GOLD analysis project Ga0209919, IMG submission 185721) | Soil microbial communities from South San Francisco under conditions of wetland restoration - Salt Pond MetaG R2A_C_D2_MG (SPAdes)... | ecosystem: Environmental > Terrestrial > Soil >... | reverse complement strand
TATCTCGGGAAATGTGATCCTCTTTTGCCGATTTCTCAGGAAACGTGGCTATCAGCTAGGCCCAAATGAGGAAGCCAGGGCCCTTGAAGCCTTATCTTACTTGCCATTGAGTGATGAAGAGACGTTCATTTACGGCCTGAAAACCGTCCTGGCCAAAAATCGCCGACAGTTTAAGAAGTTTGATGATTACTTTGGAGAATTCTGGAAAGATCGGGAGAAGGCAACCACTTCAAAAGAGGGCAATAACATTCATAAATCAGACCAGCGAAAGCCAGACGCCCGGGACAGGGCCTTGCAGTTTGAGTTTTTAAAAAGTTGGCTAAACCTCTCCCCTGTCGATGACTATAAGGCAATCCCCTCATATAGCGACCAGGAGGTGCTCACAAAAAAGGATTTTTCAGCCCTGGACCCTGATGAAATGATGCTGATGCTGCGCTTGCTCAGGAAACTTGCCGATCGGATTACCCGCCAAAGAAGCCGCCTTCGGAAAACGTCTCAAAACTACCGCAAAATTGATGTTAGGCGTACCATAGGAAGGAACCTTAGAAATGGCACCCGTATCCGGGAACTTGTTTTTTCGGAGCCCAAGGAAAAGAAGCTCAAAATTGTATTACTATGCGACGTCAGCAGGTCAATGGATTTGTACAGTCGGTTTTTTGTCTATCTGGTCTACGCCTTTCACAATGCGCATGACCGTATAGAAACCTTTGTGTTCAGTACCGCCCTTCACAGGGTATCCAATGTTCTGGATGGCTATGATTTTGATCAGGCCTTCGGGATCCTCTCAGAGAAAGTACCACAGTGGTCGGGCGGTACAAAAATCGGTACCTGTCTGCAGGAATTTCTTCAGGGATACGGATACGGAATACTCGATAAAAAGACCATCGTCTTCATCCTTAGTGATGGTTGGGATACGGGCGACATTCCAACCATGACTGTGGCAATGAAGACGATCTACCGTCAATCACGAAAAGTCATCTGGCTGAACCCCCTGGCCGGAAGTCCGGGATTTTCACCAGAGGCATCGGGCTTGAAAGCAGCACTGCCCTACATAAATGTGCTGGCACCTGCACATAACTTCGAGAGCCTTAAAGACGCCTTGTCGTTTATTCGCTCCGGGAGAAAATCCATCTCTTTTCGGTAAAAGTCCAGAATAGCTCCGGTATTTTCAGGTAATAAATTAAACTTTCCTTAAATTATACTCCTACAAGCCATTAAGTTGATAAATAATCGGCTGGATAATTACAGATTTACCAACTATTTTTTATCTTTTCTAGCCTAAGCCAATTGATTGAACCGCTTTTGAAAATAATCGGTAAATATACCCTCAATGCCCGTCCCGAAATAATTTGGGAGATGGTCATGGATCCGAGGATTCTTGAGAAGGTTACCCCGGGAATAAAGGAACTGGAAGCCATAGGTGAGGATACTTATAAGGCCATTTCCGAAGTAAGTATTGGTCCGGTAAAGGGAAGATTTATTGGAAATCTTGCTGTAAAGGAAAAGGTTCCTCCTGAGGCTTGTCTGCTGGTGGTGGATCAAAATAGTAAAATGGGCAATGTTGTTGCCGAAATACAGATGCAATTTAAGGCGAGTTCGGCCGATGAGACCGAAGTGAGTTATATGGGAGAGGCCAAATTATCGGGGATGCTTGCCAGGATGGGACAAAGGATTCTTGGAGGCGTGGTAAGTACCCTGTCCAAGCAATTTTTCAAAGGGCTGGAACGCGAATTAGAGGGAAGGTAGAGCCGCCAATCTTTCTTAATCATAGGATCTTATTAATACTATTAAAATGGAAGTATCGCTAACAATCAACGGGGTCCGTCATACGCATGAACTGGAACCCCGTCTTAGTCTCGTACATTTTCTAAGGGATGTATTAAACCTGACTGGAACACATATTGGATGTGATACCAGTGGTTGCGGGGCCTGCACAGTCTTGTTGGACGGCAGGGCCATAAAATCCTGCACCTTGCTGGCCGTACAGGCCGATGGTAAGGAAGTAACCACCATTGAAGGCCTGGCACCCGATGGCGGATTGCATGCCATACAGGAGGCCTTTCAAGAGAATCATGGGCTTCAATGTGGTTTCTGTACCCCGGGCATGGTCATGACGGCTGCAGATTTGTTGAAGGCGAATCCCAATCCTACGGAGCAGGAGGTCCGGGAAGGGCTAAAAGGTAATTTCTGCAGATGTACGGGATATCACAATATTGTAAAATCAATCCTGCACGCTTCTAAATCCTTAAATAAATAAGCCATGGGAAAATATATAGGCAAATCTGTAAAACGCCGGGAGGATATTCGGTTTTTAAAAGGAACAGGGAGGTATACTGACGACATTAAATTGCCCCGTATGACGCACACGGCTTTCGTGCGCAGCCCTTATGCACATGCGAGGATCCAGGGTGTGAATACGGATGCCGCCAGGAATGCCGATGGGGTCGTGGCCATATTTACAGCAGCGGATGGATGCGGGGCGTTTGGCGTTCCCTGTGGCTGGCAGGTAAATTTTAAAAACGGGGAAACCATGAGAGAACCCGTGCACCCCTTACTGGCAAAAGACAAAGTGCGCCATTTGGGAGAAGCTGTTGCGGTTGTGATCGCAGAAACCCTGGAACAGGCCCGCGACGCTGCCGAATTGGTGGATGTGCAGTACGAGGAACTGGCGGCGGTGACTAATCCACGCGCAGCTATGGAGAAGGGCACACCTCTGGTACACGATCAATGGGAGGATAATGCGGCTTTCGACTGGTGTATTGGCAACGACCGAAAGGAGGTTGAGAAGGCGCTGGCGGGGGCTCATCACGTTACGGAAGTAAGTTTCCGCAATCAGAGGCTGGCACCCAATGCCATAGAGCCAAGGTCGTATATCGCCGATTATGACGCGAATAATGATAAGTACACCCTGTATTCCAGTACCCAGAACCCGCACCTGATCCGGTTGTTGCTGTGTGCGTTTGTACTGGGAATCCCCGAACACAAGGTACGGGTGGTAAGCTACGATGTAGGGGGTGGATTTGGCAGCAAGATATTTCACTACACCGAAGAGGCGCTGGTCACCTGGATATCAAAGCAAATCCGCCGACCCGTAAAATGGACGGCAGACCGAAGTGAGGCCTTTTTAACCGATGCCCATGGCCGGGACCATGTGATCCATGCGAGGATGGGATTCAACAAGGAAGGCAAGATCCTGGCCATCCTGTCTGATGAATATTGTGCCATGGGGGCCTATCTCTCTACCTTTGCCCCGGCTGTGCCAACCTATCTTCACGGGACGTTGTTCCAGGGCGTATATACAACCCCCCTGATACACCTAAATGTCACCGCGCCATTTACCCATACCGTACCCCTGGATGCCTACCGAGGGGCAGGCCGCCCGGAAGCCACCTATCTGTTGGAGCGCTTGCTTTCAAAGGGGGCTCAGGAAATGAATATGGATCAGGCCGAAATCCGGTTTAAAAATTTTATTCCTCCGTTCGACGGGGTGAAGCAAGCCGGATATCAGACCCAGGTAGCCTTGAAGTATGACAGCGGTAATTATGTAGGGGTCCTCAAAAGGGGATTAGAAATGCTTGGCTATGATGATTTCAAGAAGGAACAGGAACAGGCACGAAAGGAAGGAAAATTATTGGGGGTGGGGATTTCCACCTATATAGAAGCATGCGGCATTGCCCCCTCTGCGGTGGTAGGTGCCCTGGGTGCCCGCGCAGGCCTTTATGAAGTAGGCCAGGTACGGGTACAACCTACCGGAAAGGTAAATGTATATACCGGGACTCATTCCCATGGGCAGGGGCATGAAACGTCATTCGCTCAGTTTGTTGCGGATAAATTGGGCATTCCCATTGAGGATGTTGAAATAGAGCACGGGGATACGGAGCAGGTAGCTTTCGGGATGGGCACTTATGGCTCACGCAGCCTCGCCGTGGGCGGTTCGGCTATTATGAAAAGCCTCGATAAGGTCCTGGAGAAAGGGGCCAAGATCGCTGCTCACAAACTGGAAGCTGCTGAAGCCGATCTGGAATACGGAGACGGGAAATGGACCGTTAAGGGGACCGATAAATCCGTTTCCTTCGGGGATGTATCCCTGACTGCTTATGTGCCGCATGATTATCCGGAAGGTCTGGAACCGGGCCTGGATTTTTCCAGTTTCTATGACCCAGTGAACTTTACATATCCCTTTGGAGCCCATATTGCCGTGGTTGAGGTCTGCAAGGATACCGGCAAAGTTACCTTAAAGCGGTTTATAGCCTGCGATGATGTCGGTAATATTATTAATCCCATGATTGTGGATGGCCAGATTCACGGAGGGGTGACACAGGGAATTGGCCAGGCTTTATTGGAGGAAGTGGTCTATGATGAAGCCGGACAAATGATCAACGGCTCCTATATGGATTACGCCATGCCCCGTGCCGACGATCTGCCCATGTTTGAAACCGACACCACAGTCACACCTTGCCCGCACAATCCCCTGGGCGTGAAGGGGGCCGGGGAAGCGGGAACGATCGGATCCACGCCTGCAGTGGTCAACGCCGTCGTTAATGCCCTTGCGCATCTGGGCGTCACGGATATACAAATGCCCCTGACCCCGCAGCGAGTTTGGAAAACCATGCAGAATTAACATATTAAATCAAAAACCATGATACCTGCTAAATTTGATTATATAAAAGCCTCCTCACTTAACGAAGCGTTACAACTCCTGGATCGGCATGGGATGGATGCCCAAATCCTGGCCGGTGGCCAGAGCCTGCTGCCCGCCATGAAACTCAGGTTAAACAGGCCCGGGGTTTTGGTCGATATTGGCGGAATACCTGGCCTGAATGAAATAAAGGAAGAGGGCGATTCCCTCATTATAGGGGCAAACTGTATCCATGCGGCCATTACAGGATCTGAACTGGTGGCCAAACATGTGGGCCTATTGGCGGAAGCTGCCGCCTCAATCGGCGATATTCAGGTCCGAAACCTGGGGACCCTGGGCGGAAGTCTGGCCCATGCCGACCCTTCGGCCGATTACCCTGCCGTGGTTCTGGCCTGTGATGCCGTGATCACCGTTGCAGGTAAAAAAGAGAGCAGGGACATTGCCGCTGCTGACTTTTTCCAGGGAATATTCATGACAGCTTTGGCTGAAGATGAGATAATTACGTCCATCCGATTTCCTAAAACAAAGAAAGGGACTTACCAGAAATTTTATCAGGCGGCTTCCCGTTTTGCCGTTGCGGGGGTGGCTGTCGTTTGGTCGGGAGATGGCATCAAGGTCGGGATTACAGGGGTGGCGGATACGCCGTACCGGGCCACAGCCGTTGAAGAAGCATACGACGGGACAGGAAATGCGGCGACAAAAGCAGTGGACGGGGTAGAGGTAATGAGCGATCACTTTGCCGACGCCGAATACCGGTCTCATTTGGCAAGACATATGGTGAGGAAGGCTTTGGAATCATAGCCATTTTCAGTGCATGAATAAACGGTCAGCACGGGCCAATCCCTATTTGCTCCCTTCATCGGGTAAGGATTCCATAGATCCCCCTTCCTGTAAGAGGCGGACTTGATATTTTGATGAATAATACAAACTCCCGAGTGGGGTACCCCCCTCCCCCCACCCTATCCAATTTACCTTGTGCCCCTGCAACAAACCAGCATTGAAAGGCTGATATTCCATTTTATGTGCACGAGGACCATCACGTCCATTTGACCTGCGGGATTCCGGTCCTGACGGCAGTAAATCAGAAATTGACTCCTCAGAAGGACATAATGCGGCCTTGCCGTCCGTGTAGCAATCAACACAGTCAATAATAAATTTCGTACCGATCTTCTATCTCCCTCTGTTGCCCGAAATTAGCAGCAAACGCTGATTTGAACAAAAGGCATCGAAGACACATATTTTTACGCTGGCTGGGAAGGGGGTTGCTGGGCCTCCTGCTCTTCCTGATCCTGCTCCTGCTTTTTATCCGCAGTCCCTGGGGCCAGGATATTATTGTCGGCCGCCTGGTTACCTTTATTTCAGGGAAAACAGGGACGGAGGTGAACGTTGATAAACTCTTTATAGGCTTCTCCGGCGACCTGGTCCTGGAAGGGCTCTATATGGAAGACAGGAAAGGGGATACTTTATTGTATTCCAAAAAGCTGGAAGCTCGCCTCGGTATCGCACCGCTCCTCCTGCGAAATGAACTCAACCTTGGCGCTGTTCTCTGGAAAGGCGTTCGCGCCCATATTATCCGCCCGGATTCAGCGGGCTATAATTTCAACTTCCTGTTACAGGCGTTTTCTTCCAGGGCCAGCAGCACCCAAAAATCCAATTCCAACGCGTTTGCCTTTCATCTCGGTACCGCCAGTTTGTCCGATTTCCGTGTCCGCTACGCCGATTCGGTCTCTGGCATGAAGGCGGATATTCATTTGGGCAAATTAGAACTTCAGGCCCGGGAAACCAACCTGCACGCTTCGGAATTCGACCTGCGGGATATCAAACTCTCCCATTCGGATATCACTATTTTGCAATGGGGGAACGCCATAAAGGCTGATTCGGCAGCCGGCCCCTTACCCCGCCTCCGTATAAGTGAATGGACTATGGAAGATGTAGGTCTGCGGTATCAATCCATTCCCGACAGCCTCCTGGCCGATTTGCGCATCGGTCAATTTACCGGCAGACTCCCGGAGGCGGATCTGGCGGAGAAAAGGATCCGCATAAACGGCCTTAACCTCCGTAATTCCAGTCTAACCCTGAAACAGGGAAAACGCAAAGCCAGGGCTTCGGACTCCATTTTCCATCCATCCAATCCCCAACCTTTTATCTGGCCGCCCTACGATTTGGAAGTCAACTCCCTCGTCCTGGAAAACAACGGCCTTCGCTTGCAACTAGGACCTGCATCAGACAAATCAGGGTTCAACCCCCGGGATTTTCAACTTTCCAGCCTATCCCTTAAAGAGACTGACTTCACCTATCATCCCGAAAACGCGAGCTTACAGCTCAACGGACTATCCTTCGAGGAAGCCGGGGGGCTTGCGCTGCAAAACCTGTCCGCGAACGCCCGCCTGCACCCGTCCGGGGCCAGCCTTTCCGATATCGTGATACGAACAGGATCAAGCGAACTCACCGGAAACGCCGTCCTGGACTATAATTCCTTTCAGGCCTTCCTTGAGGCACCGGGAGAAGCAAGGGTGAAAATCCAAATCCCGAAGGCACGGCTGAACATGCAGGATGCCTTTCATCTAAACCCCCGCCTCGCCAGGAATGAATACCTGGTTAATGCCGCTGGAAAACCCCTGCTAATCAGCATTGAAGCCAACGGCAACATGGACTCCCTGCAGCTTAAAGACGCCCGCCTGGCCTGGGGTCAAAATACCTCCCTGTCTACCCAGGGATCTCTTAGGCACGTCAGCGCACCAGATTCCCTGGCCTTCGCTGTGGAAAACTTCCGGTTCAAAACAACGAAGGAAGACATCCTTTCCTTTGTTCCCCAGGACGATGTGGGGGTTAACCTCCCCAACAGCCTCCGCATCAAAGGTCATGTGGCGGGGAAACCAAAAGACCTAAAGGGCCGGTTTACCTTCACCTCGCCCCTGGGCAACATGCGGTTCAGCGGGTCCTATAAGCAGCAGAAGGCACTCCGTATCAGCGGGAAGGTGGTGGCTGAAAACCTGCGGCTCGATTCCCTACTTCAAAATAACCGGCTGGGTCCTACTTCGCTTTCCGCGGATTTTTCCCTTGCCGGGCAGGATATGGAAGCCCTCGACGCCGGGGTCGATGCCAGGTTTACCCGCCTCGAAGCGGCAGGCTATGATTTTTCGGGCCTTACCTTGCATGGACAAATGACCGGGGGACGGGGGAACGTCAGGCTTAAATTCAAGGATGAGAACCTGGATCTTCTGGCCAATACCCTTATCCGGCTGGACAAGGAGCAGCCGAAGGCCGACCTCGACCTCAGGCTAAATGGCGCCGATCTGCAGGCACTGGGGCTGACCCGGGAGGATATCCGCCTGGCCTTGGAACTGAAGGCCAATTATAGTGGTACTGCGAACGACTATTCGGTTAGCGGACGCGTTCAGAATGCGGTGGCAGTATACGAAAACCGTCAATATCATCCGGGAGAGCTGAGCTTAAAGGCAGATATGGATACTGTCCGCACAGATATCCGGATAACAGGGGATTTCCTGACCGGAGAACTCCACTCCAACACCTCGGTACCAGGCATGAGAAAAGCCATTCGCGAACGAATAAAAAATTATTTCAGCACGCCTGCCGATACAGTTTCCCGTACGGATGCCGTGCAGGTGGCCCTGACGTTCAAAATCATGGCGACCCCGGTCCTTACAAAGGTCTTTTTGCCGAAGGTTGAAAGGCTGGACTCCGTGTTGATAAAAGCTGATTATAACGGAGCGGCAGGGACCCTGCAAGGGGAATTGAAATTGCCCACTGCCATATACAACGGCAGTACTATAGACAGTTTGCATGTCCTTGTAAACGGTACCCACACACAGTTGGGGTTTTCCGCCGGGTTCCGAAATCTGATAGCAGGTCCCCTGCACATAAGGCATACGGCGCTTACGGGAGATCTCCGGGATCAAAATCTCCTGCTGAACCTACAATCCACGCATGAAGGGAAAGTAGTCATGCACATCGCCTCTGACATTACCATATCCGGAGATACCCTCCGCCTCCATGTAGATCCCTCGAACCTGCTTCTGAATTACAGGCCCTGGACCCTCCCGAAAGATAATCGAGTCACCATTGCGGACAGCCTGTTGCGCTTCGAGCACGTACATTTACAACGAAACGGACAGCAACTGGTACTGGGCAATGGTTTCCCGGGGGTGGACACCGAACACTTCGGGTTGCGTTTCAAAGATTTCAGGCTGCAGACCTTCGTGAGCTTGCTAAACCCCGGCGAGCCCCTTATTTCCGGAGCAGTAAATGGCAAACTGGTAGTGGAAAACCCTTTTCTGTCTCCGGGGATGTTAGCGGATTTCAGCATTGATGACCTCAAATATATGGGGCACCCACTCGGGTCCTTAACATTTAAGGGCACCTCAGATAACAACGCCCGCTACGGTTTTGATATGGGGTTGCAAGGGGAAGGAGCCGACCTGGCCCTGAAGGGAGAATACCAGGCTTCAAAGACGGCCGCGGAATTGGATCTGAATCTCGATATCCGTCGCCTGGACTTTCATACGATCCAGGCCTTCAGCAATGGGGCACTCGAGGATTCGGAAGGGACTATAACCGGTAATATGGAAGTCTCCGGTACAACGGCCGCCCCTGAGTACAATGGGCACCTGAATTTCCGGAACGCCGGCTTTCGGGTAGCTTCCCTGAATTCGGCCTTTATGATTTCCCATGAAACGCTGGACCTCGATACGGATGGGATCTATTTCCATGACTTCGACATTTCCGATACCCAGGGCAGCAGCCTGACCCTAAACGGCACTATCCTAACCGAAGATTTCCTAAACCCCGGTTTCGACCTGACCATCAAGGCCGAAGATTTCAGGGTATTAAACTCAACGGAAAAAGATAACGACTTATTTTACGGGAATGCCCGGCTGGGTATGGACATCAACCTCCGGGGAGACCTGCAACTTCCCCGGGCCGAAGGCCGGCTCCGTGTAGGCGAGGATTCCGAAATCACCTATGTAGTGCCCGAAACGCGCCAGGAAGTGGAGGAGCGCGATGGAGTGGTGATTTTTGTCAACCACGACAACCCCGACGATATCCTTACACGAAATGAACAGAAAAAAGTTTCGCTCTTACCTACAGGGATGGATTTACACGCCGTACTTGAAATAGCCAGGGATGCGAAATTGTATGTTATCATAGACCGGCGTTTCGGAGATAACCTTATGGTTTCGGGGAAAGGAGCCCTGAACCTGAATATTACTCCCAATGGGCAAACCCAACTTACCGGAAGGTACGAACTCCAGTCTGGCCACTATGAAACCAGTTTATATAACCTGGTGAATCGTCGGTTTGAGATACAATCCGGCAGCAGCATTACCTGGCAGGGAGACCCCATGGATGCCAAATTGGATGTTACAGCGGTATACGCCGTGAAGACTTCGGCCGGCCCGTTGATGGCCCCGGTGACCTCAGGCCAGGAGGCAAATATTGCCATGCAGTACCAACAGGTACTCCCCTTCCTGGTATACCTGAACGTGGACGGGCAATTGTTACAGCCCAAAATTTCGTTTGACCTGGGCATGCCGGAAGATGAACAGGGGGTCCTGGGGGGAGCTGTATACAGCAGGGTACAACAATTAAACCAGCAGGAAGCCGAACTGAATAAGGAAGTTTTTTCCCTGCTTGCACTCAACCGGTTTTACCCGGCTCGGGGAAGCGACGGCAGCACCGGCGGGACAGCACTCATAGCGCGAGACAACGTGAATAAGGTCCTTTCCGGCCAACTCAATGCCTTCTCAGACCAGGTATTTGGCAAGAGCGGGTTCGACCTGGATTTTAACCTCGACACTTTTACGGATTACCAGGGGGAAACACCCCAGGAACGGACCCAGTTAAATATTAATGCGAGGAAGAAACTTTTTAACAACCGCCTGATTGTCACCGCAGGAAGTGCGGTAGATGTGGAAGGCAGCGCTCAGCCCGGACAAAAAGAAATCCCCATTATCGGGAATGTGAGCCTTGAATACCTGTTAACTGAGAACGGCCGGTATCGCCTGAGGGGATTTCGAAAGAGTGAATATGAGAATATCATCGAAGGTCAGCAGATCGTTACCGGCCTGGCCCTGATCTTCAATCGGGAGTTCAATGAATTCAGTGAACTATTTAACCCTTTGAAAAAAGAGAAGGAAAAGCAGTGAAATGATTAAAGTCCATTGGATCAAAACTATAACGCCCGGAAATATCCCGGCCCGATTGGCGATGCATGCCAGTATGCTGCTTTTCGCCCTGTTATCTGCCTGTGGAGTGGGGCATTTTATCCCGGAAGATGAAACCCTTTACACAGGGGCAGAAATAAAAATGGAGGCCGCAGACAGTGTAAGGAAATCAGGGAAAGTACGAAAGGAGTTGGAAACCTTATTACGGCCCCGCCCCAATTCCCGGTTTCTGGGGATGCGCCCAGGGCTGTATTTTCACTATAAGGCCCAGCAGGAACACCCCTCTTTCCTGTACAAATGGCTCAATAAGAAGTTTGGGGAGGATCCCGTATATTTTTCTGAAGTGGAGCCGGGCCGGATGGAAGATTTGCTTCGAAACCGCCTGGATAACCGCGGTTACTTTTACAGCCAGGTGTCCCCGGAAACAGACAGTACCCGTAAGTACGCCAGCCTGAAGTACTCCGTTAACCTTCATAGACCGTATACAATGGCGAAACTGGAACTGGCCGAAGATTCCCTCCAAATTTATAAGGCAATTGACTCCACCCTTGGCGAAACGCTCCTGAAACCAGGCCAGAGGTACAACCTGGATCGGATGAAATTTGAAAGGGAGCGCATAGACAGGGAGCTAAAGCAGAAAGGCTACTATAATTTTAATCCGGATTTCCTGATTTTTGAGGCGGATACGAACCGGTATGCCAACAAGCAGTTCGACTTGCTTTTACGGCTGAAAAAGGACACCCCGCAAAAATCCGTTATCCCGTACACCATTAATTCCATTTCGGTATTCCCCAACTACTCTATTGAAGGAGATAGCCTCACCCCGGCATCGGGCAAAGAAGTGGATGGGATCGATTTCTTCCAGAAAGAGGAATTTTTTAAGCCCGAAAAACTGGAACCCTACATCCTAATCGAGGAAGGACAACCATACAATGCCGAAACCGCCCGCCTTACAAGCAATCTGCTCTCGGCCCTGGGAAGTTATAAATTCGTCAACCTCCGTTTCCACGAAACGGATACGCTGGCGAACGACGGGAAAGGTTCGCTCCGGGCCGACATTTTTCTATCTCCCCTGAATAAACGTTCGATCCGGGCCCAGATCCAGGCCGTAACCAAATCCAACGGCTTTGCCGGGCCAGGGGTAGCCGTCACCTATAACAACCGCAATTTGTTTAAAGGGGGAGAGAACCTTAGTATTACCGGAAATTTTGCATATGAAGCCCAGATTTCAGGCGGGGGTCAAAACGGTCTCACCGGTATTGCCGCCGGCCTGAAGGCCGATCTGGTGCTGCCCAGGTTTATCCTGTTATCGCCCGAACACTTCACATATGCCGTGCCGAAAACAAAGTTTAGCCTGGGCGGCGATATTTTAAAAAGGAGTAAGTTGTATTCCCTTGTTTCGGCAAATGCAACCTATGGATATACCTGGAACGAGAACCGCTATGTATATCACGAACTCGACCCGGTAAGCCTGAACTACGTAAACCTTTCCAAGACCACAGCCGAATTTGATAGCATCCTTAACAAAAACCCGTTCCTACGTAAGAGTTTCGACCAACAGTTTATTGCCGGGCTCACCTATACGTTTACGTATAACGAACTGGTGGATGATTACAAGAAATATCCCGTTTTTCTCTCTACCAGCCTGGATGTTGCCGGGTACGGTCCGGCTTTGCTGAGTGGAGGTAAAAAGGAGGTTTTCGGGCTGGAATATGCGGAGTATGCCAAGGCTGATATCGACTTACGATTTTACCTGAAATGGGGTCGGGAACAGGTGCTCGTTACCCGGCTTTATGGAGGCTGGGGCATTCCTTACGGCCATTCGAACACCCTTCCCTTTATAAAGCAATTTTTCTCGGGCGGGCCCTATAGTGTCAGGGCCTTCCCCATCCGGTCACTGGGTCCGGGGAGCTTTGGTAGTGGGCAGGGAGGCCCGTCCTCCTTTTATGACCAATCAGGGAATCTGCGTCTCGAAGCCAACCTGGAATACCGCTTTCCAATATGGTCCTACCTGAAAGGAGCTTTCTTTGCTGATGCCGGCAATGTATGGCTGACCGGGGATATTACGATCCCCGCTGATGAACCCCGGGAAAACAGGGATTTTAACGAGGAATTATTCGCCAAAGGCCGTTTTGGCCAGGGTTGGATGCGCCAGCTGGGTATCGGCCTGGGTTTCGGACTGCGGGTAGATATCCAGAGTTTCGTGCTCCGGCTGGATCTGGCTTCCCCCCTGCAAGTGCCCTACCTGCCCGAGGGTGAACGCCTCAAGGTCCCCTTTATCAAAGGTGGAAAGGATAACCTGGAGTTAAATTTCGCGATTGGTTATCCTTTCTGAAGAAACGGAACCTTTGCATTTCACATATAAGTTATGAACACGGTTTCTTTCTCATGGGTGGTGGGATTATTCGCTCTTCAGTACTTCTGCCTGATTCCGCCTTGCTGCCTACAACGCCTGCGATCCGAACATCAGGAAGGCGATTGCCCCTACGAGCAGCAATCCGATGAACAACTCGGCGACCCATACCGGGGCATGATACGGGAAATAGGGGAGAACAACATCTTCGAAGAACAGGTAGGAGAAAGGCAGGACGATTACCGATGATATCCGAGGCAAATCAAGAAATCCCCCACTCAGCAGGTAATTAAGTTTGCAAGCGCCTGCGCCTATCAATTTGTTACTTCGATGTACCGTGCCCATCTGGCAAAATATATGGTTCGGAAGGCTTTGGAAGCATAGATAGTCCACCACAGATTTAAATAGGCCAGTCCGAAAACAATCCAAATTTAAATGCAACGGGGATGGGCATTCCTCTGTCCCCATTCCTGAAAGCACTCCGGATTCTATAAAATCCATAATACAACCGTGCTGGGGGCACCCCCCTCCCCCCACCCTATCCAATTTACACTACCCGGCTGAAAGATACCAGCATTGCCGGGAGGGATTCTGATATTCGAACTCTGGTATCGCCCTTCCCGCGCATCCATTCCCGCCACCTACGCGGCGATGGGCCATGCATGAATTCTGTATTTTGTGTTACACATCCTGAGAGGATACGGCAATTTCATATAAGAAATGCCGCCTTAACCCCATTTCACATTTTCCCGGGGGTATTTCCAGGCCCAGAATGGGCTTTTTGAGGTCTGATCGCCGTTCCCTCCTCATTTTTGGTACTATAGTTCTAGCGGACAGCCGGGTAATTTGTTAGACTTGCAGGCAGGAAGCAGCTTTCTGAATTTAAGTATATTGTACTGATAACGCCTAATATATGAAATGGCTCCTGGTTCCATTTTCGTGCTTTGCCATTGCCGGCCTGTTTGGACAATCGTCCACGGACAGCCTGTTGCGCGTCCTTCCCCGCCTGGATGATGACAGCCTCAAAATGCAGGCCTATATCCGCCTGGAAGAGTCTTCTTACCGGACAGATCTGAACCGGGCGCTGGACTATATTACCAAGGCCGAGGAATTAGCCACGGCCCTGGAAATACCGGAAAAGGAAGCCGAGATCAGTTGGCGAAAAAGTTTTGTGCTAACCGAACTGAAACTCTTTGACAAAGCCCGGGCTGCATGCGAAAAAGCCCTCGAAATCTTTTCTGGATTGAAGATGGAATCCTGGATAGCCGATGTAGAAATGCAATTGGGGAGTTTATCAAAATTAGAAGCAAAAAATGCCGAAGCAACCCGCCACTATCTCATGGCGCTAGCCTTGGCCAGAAAAATTGACGACCGGCACAAAGAAGCCATTATCTATAACTACCTGGGGGGATTGTACAAGGCCCAGCGGCAGTTTGATAAGGCCCTGAGCAACTATGAACGCGCTCTGGCCCTGGTCCGGGAATTGGATGTGAAAAGGGGTATTTCGGCCTGCCTGACGAACATAGCCGACACCTACAACGAAATGAAGCAGTACGGGAAGGCACTACTCTATCACCGGCAGGCCCTGGAGATTAAGAGGGAAACGGGCGATACCCTGGGAGAAGCACGGGTACTGAACAGCCTGGGCGTGGTTTATAACAATCTAAACAAGCCGGCAGCAGCCAAAGCCAGTTTTCAACAGGCGCTTCCACTGGCACGACAAGTTGGGGATGAATGGCTGGTATCGGCAATAGAATATGGCCTTTCCCAGGTCGCCTTCAATCAGGGCGATCTCGGGGAAAGCATCAAGATGCAACTCCAGGTATTGCAAAGAATTGATTCTTTACCTGATGCCAATTTCAAACTTCGGGTGCATGGCAGCCTTGCCGAAGCTTACGCCAAAGCGGGGGACTATAAAAATGCTTTTGCCAGCCTCAGGCAGGCCCGGGCAATATCGGACAGCATATATAATGAGAAAATCCTGACCGTTACCAACGATCTCGAGGCCAGATACCAAAATGAACAAAAAACACAGCAAATCGCCCTGCTCGACTCGGAAAAGGAATTGCAGGCCCTGCAATTGGACCAAAGGGAAACCGAACGCAACGCCACCATTGCCTTCGCGGTTTTGATAATGCTTCTGGCCGGCCTCCTGTACAACCAGTACCGGATCAAACAAAAATCCAACAAAGAACTTCAGGATCTAGACCGGCTGAAATCCAATTTCTTTACCAACATATCTCATGAGTTCAGGACCCCCCTGACCCTGATTAAAGGCCCGATCGAGCACCTGGAGCAAAATCCGGAAGAGACCCTGGACAGGGAAGAGATCAGGATGATCCGGCGGAATACCAACAAGGTCCTGGGGCTGGTCAACCAACTGCTCGACCTGTCCCGGATCGATCAGGGGAAATTACAGTTGAAGCCCACGGAAGGCAATGTTTTCAAGTGCCTGAGGGCAGCAGCCTCTTCTTTCAATTCCCATGCAGCCCAACGGAATATAGATTACCGGGTGAATATCCCCCAGGAGGTACTGTGGGCTGCGTTCGATCGCGATAAGCTGGAAAAAGTAGTGTACAACTTGCTGAGCAATGCCTTTAAATTCAATGAGGACGGGGAAGAGGTCAGCTTCGTGGCGCGTTATGAAGATGAGGAACTGCAGATCCAGGTTTCCGATTCGGGCAGGGGGATTTCTGCAGAGAAACTTCCCTTTATTTTTGACCGTTTCTACCAGGTGGAACAAACCTTTTCCAGGGCGAATGAAGGCTCCGGGATCGGCCTCTCACTTTCTAAGGATTTGGTTGAACTCATGGATGGCACCATCACTGTTACCAGCGAAAGAGGGAAAGGAACCCATTTTACAGTTCACATCCCCCTCGAAAAAATTGAAACACGCCAAATCCACCCGGAAGATGTCCCGGAAAAATCCGAGCATCCATTACCCGCATCCAGGGCATTTGAATTGCATAAAGCCGATCGGCGGGCGTTGCCCAGGATCCTACTGGTAGAGGATAATGCTGACATGCGGGAATTCATAAGGCCACAGCTTCTTCCCTACTACAGGATCTTGGAGGCTGTCAATGGGCAACAGGGCCTGAAAATGGCCGGGAATTACAGCCCTGACCTCATCATCACCGACCTGATGATGCCTAAAATGGACGGGATAGCATTGTGTGACAAGCTGAAATCTGATCTGGCCACCAGCCATATCCCTATCATCATGCTTACAGCCAAGGCTGGCATCGAAAATAAAATTGAGGGCCTGGAGACCGGAGCCGATGATTATTTGACCAAACCTTTCGACAGCCGGGAACTCCTAACCCGGGTAGCCAATTTAATTGAGCAACGTCGAAGACTCCGGGCATCTTTCGGAAACCAGGACCAGCCGTGGCAACCGGCTAAAATCACTTCCACCTCCATCGATGAAAAATTCCTGGAAAAGGTGCTGGTACTGCTGGAAGCTAACTATTCCGACAGCGCCTTCGGGGTACCCCGGATGCAGGAATCCCTCGCGATGAGCAAATCGCAGCTACACCGGAAAATCAAAGCACTGACTAACGAAACCCCCGGGGAACTATTGCGAAACTTCCGCCTGAAGAGGGCCGCCCAACTCTTATCCCAAAACGCGGATACCGTAACCCAGATCGCATATCAGGTTGGGTTTAATGACCTTTCCTATTTTACGAAATGCTTTAAATCACTCTTCGGGCGGGTGCCTTCTGCCTATAAAAAATAAAAAGGCAGATAAAGTAACTCAGCTCTGGTATCAAGTCTGGCGGTGCGGGTACCCCGTGTCGTATGACCCGTTGTCTTTACACTGTTTGAATCCTCCTGCCCAGGCGTCCGGGCGAAGCACGGACTATCTTTTGAGGTTATCAAACCTGCAACCGGGACTATTCACCTATTATTTGGGAGTAAACTACAAGCAAGGCATGAGAATCCCCGGTAGTTTTGAAACAGATCACACCTCCTGCCGTATTCGTTTAAAACCATAATGACCTAAATCCAGCAACTCGGATCTGATGTCAACGATATCGAAGGGGATTCTGATCAAATAAAAAACAAGGTCTTCCAACTCAATGTCGGCTATTTCTTTAACTAATTGACCAGACATTTATGAACCGGGGGGACAATATTTCCAAAGCTTCGGATCTCAGCTGGGATTGAAAAATACCTTTTTGAAAAATATACTAACTACTTAAAAAAAAGAGATGAAAAGAGCACTAATATATGGGATTTGCGCCCTGGGTTTGTTTTGGGGTTGCTCAAAGGATGACAGCAATGACAGTGGGAATACAGGCGAGCCTGGATTTTCATTTAAAGTCAAAGGGGAAGGGATTGACAAGACCCTGAGCGGGAACAGCATTGTGTTTAATTCCACCACGATTGACGCCAAGGATATCGACAACAATGACATCCAAATAAATACCGTGGTCATTATAGCCCAGGTGCCCAAGGGAGATACGGTGGAAGAAGTGTTGATCAGTATAACCGACCGAACCCGGGTTGAGTCCGGCTCCCATCCCATCGGAACAGACATATTTGAAAATTACAATGCCTTTGCCTCCTATTGGGCAGATAATAAGGCAGGCTTCACCTTTAAGGCTTCCGACGGCGCCATCAACCTCAAAACAAGGACCGATTCCCAGGTGGCCGGGTCACTGAATGTTTCAGGTGGGGGAGGTAGCATCGTAGGCGATTTTACTGCTCCCAGTCAATAATAACTCGAGTAATGCTCACTTTTAAGGACTTCTGCCGAATTCCGCCTCGCCGCCTTGATCGCCTGCGATCCTATCATCAGGAAGGCAATTGCCAATACGAGCGGCAACCCGATAAACAACTTGGCGACCCGCACCGGGGCATTATACGGGAAATAGGTAAGCACAACATCTTCGAAGAACAGGTAGGAGAAGGGCAGGAAGATAAATGAAACAGTTCTGGAGGTACCCCCCTCCCCCCACCCTAACCAATTTACACTACCCGGCCGCAAAATACCAGCATTGCCGGGAGGAACTCTGATATTCGAACTCTGGTAATGCGCTACCTCCGCATCCATACCCGCCACCTACGCGGCGATGGGCCAACCGTGAATTCCGGATTTTGCGTTACCTAGCCTGTTTGCGCAGTTGCCCACGGACGTCATGCTGAGC
>Ga0209919_1000591_pt1 | contig 18328 bp, 16 predicted proteins | sample SalPon2A_C_D2_MG_FD_185721 | JGI IMG/M metagenome (GOLD analysis project Ga0209919, IMG submission 185721) | Soil microbial communities from South San Francisco under conditions of wetland restoration - Salt Pond MetaG R2A_C_D2_MG (SPAdes)... | ecosystem: Environmental > Terrestrial > Soil >... | reverse complement strand
CGAGGCGCAGGGCCGCGGTTACCCGACGCCGTTCGGGCGCGTGCCCATCGTTCCGGCAGCGGCGCTCTTCGACCTGGGTGTGGGATCGGCGCGCGTGCGCCCGGACGCGGGCATGGGGCTGGCGGCGGCCGAAGCGGCGGCGAGCGGCCCCGTACCCGAAGGGCGCGTGGGCGCCGGGGCCGGAGCCACCGTCGGCAAGCTGGCCGGCCCCGAGCGCATGGTCGCGAGCGGCCTGGGCAGCGCCGCCATGACGCTCGCAGGCGCCACGGTGGGCGCCGTGGCGATCAGCAACGCGGTGGGCAGCATCGTGGACCCGGAGAGCGGCGAGCTGGTGGCCGGTCCGGCCGAGGCGCTGACCTCGGCGGCGGTCGCCCTGGCGGTGGACCCGTTCGCCGGCAACACCACGCTGGTCGTGGTCGGCACCGACGCGCCGCTCGGGAAGGCGGAGGCGCTGGCGCTGGCGCACAGCGCACACATGGGGATCGCCCGCGTCACCCGGCCGTCGCACACGCTGCACGACGGCGACAGCACCTTCGTCGTGAGCACGGGGGCGGGACCCGCCGTCGCGCTGGCGGCGCTGTCGATCGCGGTGCAGCAGGTGGTGGCGCGGGCGCTCGTGCGGGGCGTGCGCGCGGCCGCGGCCTGAGCGCGCCGTCGCGCGGACGGCCGGCGTGCGCCGAGCCACCGTGCCACAATGGCTGCCGTGAACCGTCCTGCCCGTCCGCCGCTCATCGGCGTCCTCGCCCTGCAGGGCGCGTTCCGCGAGCACCGTCAAGCGCTCGAGCGCCTGGGGGTGGCGGTGAGCGAGGTGCGGCTGCCGCGCCATCTCGATGGCCTCCACGGCGTGATCATCCCCGGCGGCGAGTCCACCACCATGGCCAAGCTGATGCGCGACTACGGCCTCGACCGGGCGCTGGAGAGCTTCCATCGCGACGGCGGCGCGCTGTGGGGGACGTGTGCCGGCGCGATCGAGCTGGCGAGCGACATCGTGGGTTTCCCGGAGCAGCCGCGCCTGGGGTTGATGCCGATGTCGGTGGTCCGCAACGACTACGGCCGGCAGGTCGCCTCGTTCGAGGCGGACCTCGACATCCGGGGGCTGGACGCGCCCTTCCACGCGCTCTTCATCCGCGCGCCGCGCATCGTGGCGGTGGGGGAGGGCGTGGAGGTGCTGGCGCGCTACGAGGGGGACATCGTGGCGGCCGCCGCGCCGCAGCTGATGGCGACCGTCTTCCATCCCGAGCTGCTCGGCGACGATCGCGTGCACGCCCTGTTCGTCGAGCGGGTGTGCGGTCTGCCGCTGACGGCGGCCGGCCTGACAGGAGAAGCGACATGAGCAGTCTCATCGACATGAGCCCCGGAGAGCAGGCCCCGCACGCCGTCAACGCGGTGGTGGAGGTCCCCTTCGGGAGCAGCAACAAGTACGAGTACGACCCCCAGCTGGGCGTGTTCCGGCTCGACCGGGTGCTCTACAGCCCCATGCACTACCCGGGCGACTACGGTTTCATCCCCGGCACGCTGGCCGACGACGGCGACCCGGTCGACATCCTGGTGCTCATGACGCGCCCCACGTTCCCCGGTGCGGTCATCCGGGCGCGCCCGCTCGGGTACCTGGAGATGAGCGACGAGAAGGGGCGGGACCAGAAGGTTCTGGCCGTACCCGTCGACGACCCGCGCTACGACAGCAACCGCCACCTCGACACCGTGTCCCGGCACCGGCTGCGCGAGATCGAGCACTTCTTCGCCATCTACAAGGAGCTGGAGGGCAAGGAGACGCACGTGGACGGCTGGCACGGGATGGACGAGACCCACGCCCTCATCCGGTCCACCATCGAAGCGTACGAAGCGCCCCGCGGGAGCGACCCGCAGGCCCGACCCGCACCCGCCGAGCGCTGACGGGCAGGAGCGCTGACGGGCAGGAGCGCTGACGGGCAGGAGCGCTGACGGTGGGCCCTCTGCCGGAAGCGCGGCGCCCTGCCGTTCGCGGGGCCGCTGCGACGCGGCCCTCTCGGTGGGCCCGCTACAGAGCGATGCCGGCGTTGTTCTTCTCGAGCGCCCGCTCCGCCCGGTAGGAGCTGCGCACCAGCGGTCCCGAGACGACCTCCAGGAAGCCCATCTCCAGGCCGATGTCGCGATAGCGTTTGAACTCGTCCGGCGGCACCCAGCGCTCCACCGGCAGGTGGGCGCGGCTGGGCCTGAGGTATTGCCCCAGCGTGAGGATGTCCACACCGACAGCCCGCAGGTCCCGCATCGTCTCGACGATCTCGTCGTCCGTCTCGCCCAGCCCGAGCATGAGGCTCGTCTTGGTGAGCACGTCGGGGCGGGCGCGCTTGGCGTAGGCCAGCACGGAGAGCGTTTGGTCGTAGCCGGCGCGCGGGTCGCGCACCGGGTGGGTGAGGCGGCGGACCGTCTCGATGTTCTGGGCGTAGACCTCGATGCCGGAATCGAGCACCAGCCGGACGTGGCCGGTGTTCCCCGCGAAGTCGGGCGTGAGCGCCTCGACCGCCGTCTCCGGGCTCGCCTCCTTGATGGCGCGCACGCAGGCCGCGTAGTGGGAGGCGCCGCCGTCGGGCAGGTCGTCGCGGTCGACCGAGGTCAGCACCACGTAACCGAGCCCCATGCTCTGGACCGAGCGGGCGGCCAGCCTCGGCTCGTCGGGATCGAGGAGGCCGCGCGGGTTGCCGGTCGCGACCGCGCAGAACTTGCAGCCGCGCGTGCACACCGAGCCCATCAGCATGATGGTGGCGGTGCCGGCGTTCCAGCACTCGGCGATGTTGGGGCAGCGCGCTTCCTCGCACACCGTGGCGAGACGGTTGCTGGCCACGTTCGCCTGCATGTCCTGGAAGGCGCCGCCCGACGGGAGCTTCACCTTCAGCCACGACGGCTTCTTGCCCAGCCCGCCGTCCTCGGCCACCGTCTCGTCGTTGCGGCGCACGCCCCCCTGAACCGCCTTGACCTGCTTCTTGAACTCGCGCGAGTTGATCACGTGCTCACCCGCTCCTCCTCGCCGTGCGCGCCCGCGGCCGGCTCGCTCAGGTCGTCCACGCCGGTCACGAAGACGTCCTCGAAGGCCGCCACCAGCTTCGGCTTGACCTCGTCGAGCGGCACCTGCCGGCCGGTCAGGGAAGCGAGGGAAGCGACCGACTTGTCCTCCAGGCCGCACGGCACGATGGTGTCGAAGTCGCGGAGGTCGGTGGTGACGTTCATCGCGAAGCCGTGGAAGCTGACGTCGCGCTTGATGGCCACGCCGATGGCGACGACCTTCGCGTCGCCGACCCACACCCCAGCGTAGCCGGGGCTCCCGACGGCCTCGATGCCGTACTCCCCGAGCACGCGCACCATCACCGCCTCGAGCTTGCGCAGGTACTCCTGCACGCGCCTGCCGACGGGGAAGATGGGGTAGCCCACGAGCTGCCCGGGGCCGTGGTAGGTGACGTCCCCTCCGCGCTCGATGTCGAAGAGGTCGAAGCCGCGTGCGGCCAGCTCCTCCTCGGGGACGCGCAGATGCTCGCGTCCGCCCTTCTTCCCGAAGGTGATCACGCGCGGGTGCTCGACGAAGACGAGCGTCGGCGGCTGCCGCCCCTCGGCCACCAGGGCGTGGAGGCGGTGCTGTTCCGCCCAGGCGCCTTCGTAGGCCATGAGGCCGAGGTCGTGCACCACGAACGCTTCCATGGCTCGATTGTACCTCCGTGCCGCGCGGCGCCCGGGAAAGCCAGGCGTCACGGGTTGTCGCGCTCGGACCCGCTCCCGTCGAGCCTCGCGAGAGCATCGGCGGGAAGGGACCCGTCCGGGTTGAGCGCGGGCAACGGCAGGCCACGTTCGTCGAGCGCCCGGGCCTCGTGCGGGTGCAGCCAGCGTACGGCCAGCGCGTTGCGCGCCCGCTCGTCGAGGCGTGGCGTGTCGTAGAACCCGGCCCGGAACCGCTGGCGCTGGGCTTCGAAGAGCACGACGGCCGTCGCCACCGACACGTTCAACGAGCTGACCATGCCCACCATGGGGATCAGGACGTGGCCGTCGACGGCCTCGGCGCAGGCGCGGGTGACGCCGTCCTTCTCGTTCCCGAAGACGACGCAGGTGGGGCGGGTGTAGTCCACCGTGTCGTAGCGCACCGCCCGCGGGGAGAAGTGGGCGGCGAGGAGCTGCATGCCGTGCCCCCGGAGCTCGCGAAGCGCCGCGTCGAGGTCGTCGTGGACGCGCAGGGCCACCCACTTCTCGGCCGAGCCGCTGGTGGCGTTGTAGGTGGGGACGCCGCCGGTGGGCCGCACGGCGTGCACCGTCCCGATGCCCACCGCGTCGGCGGTGCGCAGCATGGCCGAGAGGTTGTGCGGCTTGTAGACGTCCTCGGCGAGGATGGTGAGGTCGGGCTGGCGCCGCGCCAGGACCTCCTGGATGCGGCGGAATCGGCGCTCGGTCATGCCATCGAGGATACCGGCCGGCGGGGACGCCCGCCCGCGCCGCCCCGTGAGGTACCCCGTTTGTGCCGTCCTTGACACTGCTCGAGGCCCCGACGTAACATCTAGTTTGCGCGTTCCACGGTGCTGTTCGTGCCGTGCCGAGGTGGCGGAATTGGTAGACGCGCTAGCTTGAGGGGCTAGTGACCGCTTAGGTCGTAGGGGTTCAAGTCCCCTCCTCGGCACCAGACGTGCGGGCGGGCCGGTCGATGACCGGCCCGCCCGCACGTTACCGGGGCGGGCGCGTGTAAGCGTTCCGTTGTCAGGGACGCGGCACCCTGGAGACGTGACCGCCTCGACCGCCCTCCGCTCCGACGACGCCGCGCAGCGCATCCTGTTGCGCAACCACCGGTGGGTCCTGGGCACCTGTCTGAGCGCGTACGCGGTCGACCTGGCGCTGTGCTGGACGGGCGTGTGGGGCTACGGCGGGGATGCCCCGCTGCGGCTGATCGTGGTCGGGCTCGGGGCGCTGCTCCTCGGCCGCATGGGCGTGCGCCGGCGGGTGGCTCGAACCTGGGAGGTCACCGGCTTCAGCCTCCTGACGCTGGCGCTGGTCGTGCATGCGCTCGCAGCCGTCCGGGCCCAGGGCCCGAGCGCCGACACGTTGATGGCCTCCGGCCTGTGGCTGTACCTCATCTACGTGTACGCCTTCTACGTCCTGGAGGCGTGGCGCGGTGCCCTCTTCGCCGGGGGCGTGTGGACGGCGGTGACGGTCGGGGCGCTCGCGCTCGGCTACCGGCAGGCGCCTCCCGCGGCCGGGTTGGCGGCGTTGGCGCAGTTCCAGGGCGCCGGGCTGGTGGCGATCCTGCTGGCGGCCATGCTGGCGGGGTGGCGTACCGCGCTCGAGCAGGCGCAGCTGCGGGTGGAGGAGGCCGAACGGCAATCCCTAACCGACGCCCTCACCGGGCAGCCCAACCGGCGCGCCCTGCAGCTCCACGTCCGTCGCGAGATCGCGCGCTCGCGCCGGACGGGCGCGCCTTTCGGGCTCCTGCTGCTCGACCTCGACCACTTCAAGCTGCTCAACGACGTGCATGGCCACGCCTTCGGCGACGCCGTGCTGGTGGAGGTGGCCGACGTCGTGAGGGCGACGCTGCGCACCGGCGACGAGCTGGGGCGTTGGGGCGGAGAGGAGTTCGTGGTCGTGGCCGCCGACGCCGCGGCGGACGAGGCGATGGACCTGGCGGAGCGCCTCCGGGCCTGCCTCGAGGAGCACGACTGGCCGGTGGGCGCGCTCAGCGTCAGCATCGGTGTCACCTGCTACCACGGGGGCGACGGCCTCGAGCATCTGTTCAAGCGCGCCGACGACGCGCTCTACCGCGCCAAGGAGCTGGGGCGCAACCGCTGCGAGCTCGAGCTCCCGGCCGGCACGGGCCCGCACCCCCCGGGCTGAAGCCGGGCCGGGTGCGGCTCGCGGCGCGGGCCGTGATAGCCTGAGCCGTGCCCTCGGGCAGCTTCCCCTTCGCCAGTTACCGCAGTGGTCAGCGAGAGGCTCTGGACGCCGCTCGCGAGGCTTTCGAGGACGGTAAGCGCTTCGTCGTGGTGGAGGCGCCCACGGGCTCCGGGAAATCGGCCATCGCGGTGGCCCTGACGCGCGAGGCGGGCGCCAGCTACGTCCTCACCGCCCAGAAGGTCCTCCAGGACCAGTACGCCCGTGATTTCCCCGAGCTCTCGCTCATGAAGGGCCGCAGCAACTACCCGTGCCTGGTGGCGCCCACGCACGCCGCCGCGGCACCCTGCATCGCCGGCCGCCGCTTCCCCGCCTGCGAGGACTGCCCGTACTTCGTCGCCAAGGACGTGGCGATGGCGTCCTCCGCGGTCACCATGAACTACGCCTACTACCTGGCCGAGCTCAACTACGCCGGCGGCTTCAGAGGTCGCGAGCTGCTGGTCCTGGACGAAGCGCACAACGCCGAGGGAGCCCTGATGGGGTTCGTGCAGCTCACGCTCAACGACGCGGCGCTGGCGCGCGCCGGCATCACCCGCAACCTTCCGCCGCCGCTCGGCGACGACGCCTACTTCGACTTCGCCGAAGAGCTCGTGCCGGACCTCCTGGAGCGGGGCCGCGACCTCGATGCCGAGCTGCACGGCGGCGAGCTGGGCGAGCCCGCGGCGCTGGCGAGGCTCCAGACGAAGCAGTGGCTCGACGGACAGCTCGCACGGCTCGAGCTTCTCCTGAACAGTCGCGACCAGGACGGCGTCGAGTGGGTGGTGGAGCGCAGGCGCTCGCAGGCCGGCCAGACGCTGGCGTTCAAGCCGGTCGAGGTGGCGCCCTTCGCCGAGGAGCTCCTGTTCGGGCACGCCGAGCGCGTGCTGATGCTCTCCGCCACCGTGCTGGATGCGGGCACCTTCCTGCGCGGCCTCGGCATCGACGCCGAGGACGCCGCGATCATCCGCACGCCTTCGAGCTTCCCGCCCGAGAACCGGCCGCTGGTGCTGATGCCGTCCGCGCGCCTGACGCGTCACCATCTCAAGGACGGCCTGCCGAAGCTGGTCGCCGCCGTCGCCGAGCTGTGCGAGCGCCATCCCGACGAGAAGGGCGTGATCCACGCGCACTCCTACCGCATCGCCCAGGCGATCGAGCAGGGCCTCCCGCGCGAGCACGCGTGGCGCATCGTCACCCATCACGACGCCGCGGAGCGCGACGCTGCGCTCGCCGCCCATCTCGAGTCGGACGAGCCCACCATCCTGCTGTCCCCGAGCATGACCGAAGGGATCGACCTGGCCGAGGACCTGGCGCGATGGCAGGCGTTGTGCAAGATCCCGTACCCGTATCTGGGCGATCCGCAGGTGGCGCGGCGCATGGAGCTCGATCCGGGCTGGTACGACTGGCGGACCTGCCTCACCGTCGTGCAGGCGTACGGCCGCACGGTGCGCAGCGAGGACGACTACGCCGTCACCTACCTGCTCGACGCGGATTTCCCCGGGTACCTGCGGCGCCAGCGCGGCCGTTTCCCCGAGTGGTTCCTCGAGGCGCTTCAACCGGATTGAGTCGGCGACCCGTCGCAGGTCGTGCGCCCGGAACGGCGCGCTCCGTTCCAGGCCCGGCCGGGTGCTCAGAAGCCGTCCGCCCGGGCCTGGAACGGCGGCTGGGCGCGCATGAGCTCACCCAACGCGTGCAGGGCGTGCGCGTCGCCTTCGGCGCGGCCGTCGGCCAGCAGCGCCTCGGGATGGGCGCCAGCGCCCAACAGCGCGGCGAGCGCGCCGACGTCCAGTCGTACGTCCGCCGCACCCCCGGCCGGAGTCAGGGCACAGCCTTCGGGCCCGAGCTGCACGTCGAAGACGCCCTGGTTCCAGGGACAGTCCGCATCGTCCACCGCCAGGCGCCAGCGGCTCGCCCTGGGGGCGGCGAGCGGCGCCAGGCAGGCCGCCACGTCGACGATCCGCACCTGCAGCAAGGGGGTCTGTACGGCGTTACGGGCCTGATGGTCGAGAAGCAGCGCGTCGCCCGGCGGGAGATGGAGCCGGATGCGGGGGAACTGCCCGTCGAACGCCCGCAGGAACCGGCCCAGCCGCCGCCGACCCGCGGGCGTGGACCAGGCCAGGTCGGTCACGTCGAGCGGGCCGCCGGTGTCGTCGAAGCGGGCGAACACCACGTACGCGTCCTCCAGCAGGTAGGCGTGGCGGTCGCCGCCCGTCCAGGGGCGCGCCACCCGCCACCAGCCGTCGCGGGCGGCGTCGTCGCGGGTCGGCGCGAAGCTGTAGCGGCTCGCGAACGCCTCGTGGATCCGTTTCAGCGGCGCCAGGTCGGTGCCGGTGAGTCGCTCTGCGTCGGGCGGAGGACCGGCGTCGAAGGCGGCGGGCGCCACCTCCAGGGTGCGTCCGTTGGGGAGGGACTGGAAGCCGTAGCGGGTGTAGAAGCGAGGGTCGAACGGATGCTCGGCGCACCAGCCGACTCCGGCTTCGTGAAGGCGCTCGAACCACGCTCGCAGCAGCCGGGCCACGTGGCCGCGGCGACGTGCCCACGGCTCGGTGGCGACGCTGGCGAGGCCGCCGACCGGCTGGCGCGTGCCGCCGACGTACATCTCGAACGGGTACATGAGCGCGCTGCTGGCCAGGCGCCCGTGCTCGAAGCTGCCCAACGTGTTCGGGAGCTGCGCGCGGATGTGCTCCAACACGCGTTCCTCGGCGCCGGACGATACCTCCCCGAAAGCGACGGAGAGGTTCGCCACGAGCGCGTCGAAGTCGCCCTCGGTGAGGACGCGAACGTCGTCGGGCACGCTCATCCCGGTTCGAAGGGGAGGTACATCGGCCGCTCGGCGTTGGTGCGCAGCACCATGGTGGTCTCGGTGCGCTCCACGCCCTCGAGCATGAACAGCCGGTCGAGGAAGCCGTCGAGCGCCTGCGTGGAGGGCACCCGGACCTTGGCGATGTAGGAGTAGGTTCCGGCCACGGCGTGGAGCTCCTCGATCTCCGGCAGCCCCAGGAGGCGCTCGACGAGACCGCGCGCCGGCTTGCGGGGCTGCGGAGCGATGGCGACGAAGGCGCAGATGGGCAGGCCCACGTTGTGCGGGTTCAGCACCGCGCGGTAGCCGTCGATCACGCCGGCTTGTTCGAGCTTGCGGATACGCTCGCCCACGGCGGGCGCCGAGAGCCCCACCGCCTTGGCGATGCTGGCGTGCGAGGCGCGTCCGTCCTCGCGCAGGATGTGCAGGATGCTCCGGTCGACGGCGTCGAATCCCATGGTGCGATAAGAGCCTAGCACGGCCGTGCCTGCCGGCGCGGCGGGCATCCGCCCCTGGTATGGTGCCGTGTGCGCGTCCTGTTCATCGGCGACATCTTCAGCACCCCCGGGATGAAGGTCGCCCGCGACTACCTGGCGCAGGCCGCAGACGAGTACGACTTCATCATCGCCAACGGCGAGAACGCCGCCGGAGGCTTCGGCATCACGCGCAAGCACTTCGACCAGCTCAGGAACGCCGGGGTGGACGTGGTCACCCTCGGCAACCACGGCTTCGACCAGAGCGAAGCGCTCGAGCTGGCGGAGGAGACGCCGCGCCTGGTCCGGCCCGTCAACTACCCGCCCGGGACGCCCGGGGTGGGTTGGGCCGTGTTCGAGGCGCGAAGCGGGGAGCGCGTCAGCGTAGCGCAGGCCATGGGACGCGTGTTCATGGACCCGCTGGACGACCCCTTCCGAGCGCTCGACGACGTGCTCGAGGGCGTGCCCGAGGAGCAGGCGGTCATCGTCGATTTCCACGCCGAGGCCACCAGCGAGAAGCGCGTGATGCTCTACCACCTCGCCGGCCGCGTCAGCGCCGTGATCGGCACGCACACGCACGTCCAGACCGCCGACGAGACGGTGTTCAAGGGGACCGCCTACATCACCGACGCCGGCATGAGCGGGGTGCAGGCGTCGTCGATCGGGATGGGCTTCGAGGAAGTGCACGCGCGCTTCGTCGCCAAGCTCCCCAGGCGCTTCCGGCCCGCCGGCGGCCACGGCACCTTGAACGGCGTGGTGCTGGAGATCGAGGGGCGGCATGCCCGCTCGATCCGGCGCCTGCAGTGGTCGGCCCCGACCGGCGGGTGAACGCCCCACGGCGTACCGGCGGCTCTCCGGCACGGGGGTAGAATCGCTCGCATGGCGAGCGATCCCGGGGTGCAGGAGGCCGCTTCAGGGCGGCTGAGCGCCGACGTCAAGTTCCTGGGCGGAGCTCTCGGGACGGTCCTGCAGGAGCTCGAGGGCGAGCGCCTGTTCGAGCTGGTCGAGACGGTTCGCGCGGAGACCAAGCGCCGCCGCGCCGGCGAGCCGGGTGCGGCGCAAGCGCTCCGAACGCTCATCGCGTCCCAGGACCTGGGCACGGCCGAGCGGCTCCTGCGAGCCTTCACCGTCTACTTCCAGCTCATCAACCTGGCCGAGGAGATCCACCGCGTGCGGGTGAACCGGCTGCGCGGGGCGCACGCCACTCCCGCTTCGCCCAGGAGCGAGTCGGTAGCCGAGGCGGTGACCACGCTGCAGCGTCAGGGGTGGACGCGGGCGCAGGTCCGCTCGTTCATGGAGGGCCTGGACGTGCAGCTGACGCTCACGGCCCATCCCACCGAGGTCAAGCGCTACACGGTGCGTCTCAAGCTCGAGCGCATCGCCGCCGCGCTGCGCCAGCTCGGCGAGCGGGAGCTGTCGCCGCAGCAGGAGACGCGCCTACAACGCGAGGTCTACGCCGAGATCGCCACCTTGTGGCAGACGCGGGAGCTGTTCGCGGAGAAGCCCACCGTCCTCGACGAGGCGAAGAGCGCGCTCTACTACTTCCGGCGCTCGCTCATGGGCGCCATCCCGCGCCTCATGCAGGACATGGAGGACGCCCTCGACGCCGCCTTCGGCGCTGCCCAGGGGCCCCCGCTGCCCACCGTGGTGCGCTTCCGCTCCTGGATCGGCGGCGACCGCGACGGCAACCCCAACGTCACGCCGGCGCTCACCCGTGAGGCCACCACGCTCCAGGCGGAGGTCGCCTTGGACGCCTACCTGCGGGACGTGGACGAGCTGGTGCAGCGGCTGTCGCAGTGGGAGCGGCGGGTGACGCTCACCAGGCCTTTCCGCGACGACCTGTCGCGGGTCTCGGACCGCGAGGGGTCGCCCCGTCGTTTCCCGGAGGAGCCCTACCGGCAGAAGCTCGCGTTCGTGCACCGCTTCCTGGAGCGGGAGCGTGCCGGACTCCGTGGGAACGGGGAGGGCGGCTACCCGGGCGGCGCCGACGGGCTCGTCGAGGATCTTGCGCTCGTCGAGAGCACGTTGGAGCTCTCTCAGGGCGGCCGCGCCGCGCGTGCGTTCGTCCGCCCCGCGCTGTACCGGGCGATGGCCTTCCGCTTCCACCTGGCGCCGCTCGATCTTCGCGAGCACTCCGCCAAGCACGAACGCGCGGTGGCCGCTCTGCTGCGTTTCGCCGACGTCGCCGAGGACTACGCCTCGCTGGACGAGGAGGCCAGGGTGGCGCTTCTCGCCGCGGAGCTGGCTTCGCCCAGGCCGCTGGCGCCGCCGGGGGCGGCGCTCGGTGACGAGGCCGAGCGGGCGCTCGCGTTCCTGGCCGAAGTGCTCGAGACGCAGCGGCGCTTCGGCGAGGACGCCACCGGCAGCTACGTTGTCAGCATGACCGAAGGCGTCTCGGACGTCCTCGAGGTGCTCGTGCTCGCCAAGCAGGCCGGCGTGCACGCGGTCGACGCCACCCCCCTGTTCGAGACGGAGGCCGACCTGCGCGGGGCGCCCGAGGTGATGCGGCGCCTCTTCGCCATCCCCGCCTACCGCCGGCACGTGGACGCGCGCGGCGTGCAGGAGGTGATGATCGGCTACTCCGACTCCAACAAGGACGCCGGATTCCTCGCCGCGAACTGGGCGCTCTACCAGGCGCAGGAGGGGGTGGCGGCGGTGTGCCGCGAGGCCGGCGTGCCGCTCCGCATCTTCCACGGCCGCGGCACCAGCATCGGCCGCGGCGGCGGCCCGGCCGGGCAGGCCATCCTGGCGCAGCCTCCCGGCAGCCTTGGCGGCCGCATGCGCATCACCGAGCAGGGCGAGGCACTCGCGGACCGCTACGCCGACCCCGACCTGGCGCACCGCCACCTCGAGCAGGTGGTGCACGCCTTCATGCTCTCCTCGGCTCGGGACGCCGGCCGGCTCCCGGAGCTCCCGGAACGCTACCGGGCCGCCATCGAGCGTTCGGCCGTGACCGCCAGGCGCCGTTACCGGGAGCTTCTGGAGGCCGACGGCTTCCTGGACTTCTTCCACACGGTCACGCCCATCGAGGAGATCAGCCGGTTGCACATCGGCTCACGGCCGGCTCGCCGGAGCGGCAGCCGCTCGCTCGCGGACCTGCGCGCCATCCCCTGGGTGTTCAGCTGGACGCAGTGCCGCGCCAACCTGCCCGGCTGGTACGGCCTGGGCAGCGGCCTGGCGGTGCTGGAAGGCGAGCTTCCGGCCGAGATGGCGCGCGAGTGGCCGTTCTTCCGCACCATCCTGGACTTCGCCCAGATGAGCCTCGCCAAGGCGGATCTGGACATCTTCGAGCGCTATCTGGAACTCGCGCCGGCGCCGCTCGCCGAGCGTTTCGGCGGGTTGATCCGCGAGGAGTACGCGGCCGCCGTGGAGCAGATCGAGCGCGCCACGGGCAAACCCTTGCTCGAGGGCGACCCCACCCTCGCCCGCGCGATCGAGCTGCGGAACCCGTACGTGGACCCCATCAGCCTCCTCCAGGTCGAGCTGCTCAAGCGCTTGCGTGCCCTGCCGCACGAGAGCCCCGACCGGGAGGGCTTGGAGTACGCCGTGTCGGTGTCGCTCCTCGGGATCTCCGCCGGCATGCGCAACACCGGTTGAGACGGGCGGACCGCGCCACGTGGGCGCCGTTCGATGAAGCCTCTGGTATAACCGACTCATGGCCTTCATAGCGCACGCGCCTATGCTGGAAGGCGCCTCATGAGGAGTCCTGCATGAATCTACTGATGAGCGGCGGCCCTGTGCTGGTCGCGATCCTGCTCGTCTCGCTGTACGCCGTCTACCTCTTCTTCGAGCGGTTCTTCAAGCTGTCGAAGGAACGCCTCGACAGCGACGTGCTGATGGGTCGGGTGAACGCCGCCGTGCGCGAGCGCGACCTCGAGCTGGCGCTCGCCGCCTGCGAGCAGCACGGCGGCCCCGTGGCGCGGGTGCTCAGGGCGGCGTTGCTGAGGCTGCCGTACGGCCGCTCCGCGGTCGAGGCGGCGTTCCAGGAAGCGTCGCTCCAGGAGGAGCAGTACCTGACCCGGGGCCTGAGACCGCTGGCGGCCATCGCCCAGATCGCGCCCATGCTCGGGCTGCTCGGCACCGTCACCGGCATGATCCTGGCATTCTCGGAGATCGCCAACCAGGGTACGGGCAACCCCTCCGTGCTCGCCGACGGCATCGGTCAGGCGCTCGTGACCACCGCGGCCGGCCTGATCGTCGCCATCCCGACGGTGATCGGTCAGAACTACCTCGCCAGCCGCGCCGACGCCATCCTCATGGAGATCGACCGCCGCCGCGAAGAGCTGATGGGCAACGTGGTGCAGGCCGTGGCCGCCCGCAAGGAGGAGTCGGCGCGCGCCGAGCCTCGCGCGGAGCCCGAGCCGGTTCCCGGCGCCCGCGCCAGCTCCCAGGCCTGAGGCGGACGCGATGCGCGAGTCGCGCGGCCGCAGCCGCCTCCGAGCGAGACCCTCGATCGATCTCACGCCCATGGTGGACGTGGTGTTCCTGCTGGTCATCTTCTTCATGGTGTCCACCACCTTCATCACGATGGAGTCGGGCCTGCCGGTGGACCTGCCGTCCGCGCAGACCTCTGTGACCGAGCCTTCGACGCTGCCCACGGTCACGATCACCAAGGACGAGAGCATCTTCATCGGCGGGGCGCAGGTGAGCCAGGCGCAGCTCGTCGACGCGGTGCGCAAGCAGATGGCGTCCAGCGGCTACACCACGGTGGTGCTGCGAGCCGACGCCAGCGTGCCGCACGGCTTGGTCGTGACGGTGATGGATCTGATCAAGCAGGCGGGCGCCAAGCGTCTGGCCATCGCGACGGGGGGCTGACCACGGGCGTGACGCCCCTTCACCACGCTTGGCGTGACCCGGACAAGCGCCGCGCCCTGCTCCTCACCGTGACCATCCACCTGGTCGCGCTTCTCCTCCTGGCCGTCTTCTTGAGCGTGCCCAAGCCGCGGAAGCTGGACCAGTACGTCGTCGTCACGCTGGGGTCGCCGCAGCGCTCCGAGTCGCAGACCCAGGCGGCGACCTCCGAAGCGGCTGCGCCGCAAGCGTCCGCGCCGCAGGTGGCGTCCGGGACCATCGGCCAGCCGCAGGCGAGAAGCGCGCCCCAGACGCAGGCCCAGGCCCCGGAGCCGCAGCAGGAGACCGCCCAGCCGCCGGCGCCGAGCGCGCCGGCCGCGAAGCAGCAAGCACAGGCGAAGCAAGCGCAGACCCAGCAGTCGCAGGCCCGGCAGCCCGCGCCCCCCCCGACCCGCGCGCGGGCCGCGCCGCCGGCGCCGGCCCTTCAGGCGCCCGCACCGCCGCAGACGGCGCCACCCCAGGCCTCCGGCGACACCAGCGCGAGCGTCCTGCCGGAGATCCAGCCGCCCGAGTTGCCGCCGCAGCAGATCGCGCCGTCGGTGACCATCCCGAAGCCGCAGGCCCGGGCCGACGTCCCACAGGCGACCTCGCTGGCGATCGCGCCGCAGGCGAGCGTGGCGGCGTCTGAGAAGCTGAGTGCGCCGAACGCGTCGGCGCGGGTGACGGCCGCGCAGCCGCTCTCGGCGCCCGATGCGTCGGCGCAGGTGGCGGCGGCCCGGCCCCTACCCACTCCGCAGGCCACGGCCAGCGTGCCCCGGCCGGTCACGGCGCCGCAGGCGTCGGCCCAGGTCGCGGCGGCGCAACCGCTGTCCGCGCCGCAGGCGTCGGCGCAGGTGGCTCAGGCCCGTCCGCTCTCGGCGCCGCAGGCCAGCGCCAGCGCCGGCACGGCCCGCGACGTGACGATCGCCCCGCAGGTGGCCGTGGCCGCCGCGCGCTCGGTGCCGGTGCCGAGCGTCCGGGCGCAGGTCACGGCCCCTACGCCTTCGTCCGGCGCCCCCGCCGAGTCGGGGGCCCCGCCGGGCAGCAGCGACGTCGCGACCAACGTCACCGGCAACCGTACGCCCGGCGGCAACGCCTCCAGCGCCGGCCAGGTCGGAGGCGACGTGCAGGCGAACGCCGCCGGCAGGGGGAGCGCGACCTCGCCGGACGGCTCGGCGAACGGTTCCGGCGGCGGCACGCCCTCGCCGGCGCCCTTCCGCGAGGAGCTCGAGCGACCGTTGGCGGTCCTGGTGGACAACGTCCACGGCTATCCGCAGTCGGGCCTGAAGCAGGCCTCGACGATCATCGAGATGCCCGTGGAGGGCGGCCTGTCGCGCCTCATGCTGGTCTACGACAGCGCCGACCCGGGCAAGGTGGGACCGATCCGCAGCGCCCGCGACTACTTCGTGAGCCTGTCGCAGTCGATGAACGCGGTACTGGTGCACGACGGCGGGTCTCCGGGCGCGATGATCGCCATCGAGCGCGCCTCTCTCCCCACTCTCGACGCGCTCCACCGCGGCGACCTGTTCGTCCGCGGCGGCGAGCGCACGGCCCCGTACAATCTCTACAGTGAAGGGGGCGCTCTGCGTCGCGCGGTGAACCGCCTGTTGCCGGCGCGCACGCGGGTGCTCAGCGGGACCTTGTACCAGCCGCCGGAGGGCGCGCCCACCGTCACGAGCGTCTCCGACCGATTCAGCAAGGACTACAAGACCGGCTTCCGGTACTTCCCCCAGCTGGACAGCTACCGCTGGGTGCGCAACGGCACCGGAGCGAACGACGCATCGGGCGAGAACGTCCTGGTGGACGCGGTCCTGTTCGCCAAGATCGATGCCACGCCGCTCCCGGACGACCCCGAGGGACGGCTCTACATCCCCTTGACGGGTGGGCCGGCAACGCTGTACCTGCACGGCCGCTCCGTGGCGGGTCACTGGCAGGTCGGTGATGGCGTCCAGTTCTTCACGGCGGACGGGCAGCCGGTCGACCTGGCGCCCTTCCGCACCTGGGTGGTGATGACCCCCACGTTCGATCAGCGGGTGGAGCAGTGACCTAGGCGGGCGCAGCGGGGTTCAGCCGTCGACGCGGGAGACGGTCTCGTCGAAGAACAGGCCGCGCATCCGCAGCCGGTAGCGCCGGTCGGTGACCTCGATGTCCAGGTAGCTGTACTCGTCCTGGTAGCCGTTGGTATCCAGCAGGATGGCGCGCCCCTGACTGGCGATGTTGACCCCGCCCCGCACGGGCGTATGGCCGTAGATGCCCAGCCGGTAGGGGGTCCCCTCCAGGAAGTCGCGCTCCTCGTAGATCCAGCGTCGGCGGTTCTCCAGGTAGAAGCCGTTGTCGTAGTTGTTGTGCTCCTGGAGCGGCCCTACGTGGGCCAGGTGGAGCTCGTCGACGATGATCTCGGACGGCCAGCCGAGGATCCACTCGCGCACGTCCTCGTCCATCTCGCCGCCGTACCCCACCTTCCACTCCAGGTGGGAGACGTCGTCGGTGCGTAGCGGCCCCTGCTCGGGGTGGACGGCGTTGAAGTCGTGGTTCCCCATCAGGATGACCATCTTCTCCGCCGGCAAGCGGTCCTGGTAGCCCTTGACCTCGCGCAGGAAGGCCATCTGCGCCTTCTCCGCGCGTTCCAGATGGCGGGGGTTGTACTCGTCGTAGCGGCGCGCGTTCACGATGTCGGCGTAGCGCTCGCGGCTCTTGGCGTGCACCAGGTCGCCCAGAAGGACCAACCGGGTGTCGTCCTGGACGAAGCTGGAGGTGGGCCGGTGGCCTTCGTCCGCCAGACCGGCGTCCTGGAGCATGTGCCACAGCTTGTCGCCCTGCATGTGGATGTCGCCGATGACGACTAGGCGCACGGCGCGCCTCCCCCCGCCCGCGGGTTCGCCGCGGGCGTGCGCCGCCATCGGCCGGCGCGGGGCTCCTGGCCGCCGCTCACAGGTCGGGTCGCGGGGTCGGCGCCCATCGGCGGAGGACGCTCAGCGGCTCGCTTGCGTGCGGAGCAGCGGCAACGGGTCCACGGGCTCGTTGTCTACGCGGATCTCGAAGTGCAGGTGGGGACCGGTCGAGTGGCCGGTGGTCCCAACGCGGGCGATCACCTGGCCCGGCTGCACGGTTTGCCCGCTCGCGACCAGGACGGCGGAGGCGTGACCGTAGTAGTAGGCGGTGTTGCCGTTGGTGATCACCACGCACAGGCCGTAGCCGCCGTCCCAACCGGCCAGCGTCACGCGCCCCCCCACGGCCGCACGGATGGGCGTCCCGGAGGCGGCGGCGATATCGAGGCCGGTATGGAAGTTCGATCCATCGACCATCAGCTGTCTGTAGCCGAAGTGCGACGTGATCGGCCCGGTGATGGGCCAGTTCATGGCGCCCGGCGACGGGTTCGGCTGCAGCGCCACGCTGCGCGCCGGGCCCAACTGGCCGGGCGGAACCACGCGGAGGGTCTGCCCCGCGAAGACCTCGGTCGTGGTGAGGTCGTTGGCGCCCATCAACGCCGCTACCGTGGTGCCGTGGTTGTGGGCGATCGACCACAGGCTCTCGCCCGGCGCTACCGTGACGGTCGGCGGCACCGGACCGCCGGTGTCGGTAGAGGGCGCAGCATAACGCCCGGGGATCGTGAGGGTGTCCCCCGGGTGGATGATGCTGCCCTGATCGATGTGGTTGGCCCGCATGAGCGCCGTCACGCTCACCTCACGGCTCTGCGCCACGCTCCATAGCGAATCGCCGGGCTGGACCGTGATCGTAAGGGGCGTCGGCGGCGGGCTGCTGGGCCGGAGCTTCAGCGTCTGTCCCGGCGTGATCACCGAGCCGTTCAGGTCGTTGTAGGCGATCAGGTCGTCCACGCTCACATGGAAGGCGACGGCGATGTTGTAGAGCGTGTCCCCCGGCTGCACGACGTAGACGTCGGGGTTGGCGTTGCCGTCCTGCGGAAGCGTCAGGGTGGTGCCGGGCGCCAGCGCGCTGCTCGTGAGGCCGTTGGCCTGCTCGAGGGCGTCGACGGTGGTGCCGTAACGCTGCGCGAGGGCCCACAGCGTGTCCCCGGGTTGCACGCTCACGCTGCTTGGTTGGGCGAACGCCGTCCCGAAGCTCAGGAAGACGATGGTTAGCACAGCGAAGAAGAGCTGGCGGCGCGATGGCATCCCGGCTAGATTACCAGACGTTCATCCGTCACAAGCGGAAACAATTCATGTCTGGGGGCGCCGCAGGGGACGTGCGCGGGCCGGTGTTCGGTCAGTCCCGGGGGTCCAGGACCGCATCCAACGCCTCAGGAAGAGCGTTCTGCAGGGCGATCCTGCGCCCCAGCTCACTCTCGATGGCGACGAACAGGTCGATGTCGCAGTCGGCGACGCGGCCGGCGATG
>Ga0209919_1000589_pt1 | contig 18338 bp, 9 predicted proteins | sample SalPon2A_C_D2_MG_FD_185721 | JGI IMG/M metagenome (GOLD analysis project Ga0209919, IMG submission 185721) | Soil microbial communities from South San Francisco under conditions of wetland restoration - Salt Pond MetaG R2A_C_D2_MG (SPAdes)... | ecosystem: Environmental > Terrestrial > Soil >... | reverse complement strand
CCTGCAGGGATCGCATGCCATCGCGATCGGGCCGTTCGGCAGCTCCCCGACCGTCGAAAATATCCAGGCCGCGGCGCGGCGCATGGGAGTGGCCGACGAACCCGCCCACGAAATCGCCGCCCCGGTGCTCGAAGCGTCGAATTCCTGGCGAGACTACATGGTCGAAGCGGGAATGGGAGAATCCGACCTGGCATTGCTCGAACGATGTTTTGCGATGCGCGAGGTCGTCGAGCGCTGGCATACCAGGGCTGCCTAGCCCGCGGGTTTTGGATGGTCTCCGGTGGTTCGTGTACACCGCGATAGCCGTTGACGCTGTCGAATCTGCGGCTTGATAGGCTTATTTTTTGTCCCGTTGCCGGGTCTTGCGCGTCGCGACCGCGGTCAACGGGTCGTCCGGCCACGGATGCTTCGGGTAGCGGCCTTTCATTTCCTTCTTGACATCCTGATAAGACGAACGCCAGAAACCGGCCAGGTCCTGGGTGATCTGTAACGGCCTGCCGGCGGGCGAGAGCAAATGCACGAGTAACGCCATCCGGCCGTTCGCCACCGTGGGCGTCTGTTCGCAGCCGAACATTTCCTGCAGCTTGACCGCGAGCACCGGCGGCGCCTGCGTGTAATCGATCGCGATCGACGACCCCGAGGGTACGGTCAGCCTGGTTGGAGCGAGTTCGTCCAATCGCTTTTGCAGCTCCCAGGGCAACTGCGCGGTGAGGATTTTTTTCAAATCGAGCTTTTTCAGGTCCTGCAGCAGATTGACTCCGTCAAGGTAGGGACCCAGCCATCGATCGACTCCGGCGAGCAGGGCTGCGCGGCTGACGTCCGGCCAGCCCGCCTGCGGATCCACTTCGCGCAGCAGGCAAACCCGGGCGCACCACTGGCGGTGTTCGGCCTTCCAGGGCAGCGGTTCGAGTTCTTCGTCCCGAAGCATGCGAATCAGTGCCGCGCGCCGGATTTCGGCGGGCACCGAGTCGAGCTGGCGCTTTTGCAGAGTCAGCGCACCGATATTCCGCCGTGCCTCGGCGACGAAGCGGTTGCTCTTGCTGTCCCAGGCGGCATGGGTGCCGTCCTCGACCAGCGTCGCCAGGGCGGAGTCGAACAAGGATTCGTCGAGGGCCGCGGCCGAACGAATCGTATCGCTCCTGCCGCCGGCAATGCCGCCGACCTCGGCTACCGCAAGCCACTGACACTGGCCGAGGCGGTAGGTCCCGGGAAAGTTTGCATTGCGGCCGTTGGCGAGCTGATATCCGCCCGAGTGGCGGCGCCGCGCCACCCGGTCCGGATAGGCGCAGGCGATCAGATACCCCGGTAATTGTTCTCCGCGAATCAATGGCTGAACCCGGGCCCCGGCATTTTTTTGCCGCGCGGCGACCTGTTGTTGCAGGCGGCCGGCCAGTTGCCTCGTCCGATCGCACCAGCCGCGGTTCGGCGGCGGGCAGGCAGCGCGTCCCGACAGTATTTCCAGCCGCTCGCCGAGATCCGGGCTAACCTCGCTGAACGGATCGCGATCGGATAGATGCGCCGCGAGTAACGAGGCCGGCTCGAGTGAACCGAATTCGGCGCCGCGCAGTAACAGGTGCGCGAGCCGTGGGTGTAGCGGCAGCGCCGCCATTGCCCGGCCATGAGCGCCGAGCAGCGGGGTATCGTTTTTGATCTCCAGAGCGCCGAGCAGACCGAGCAATTCCAGTGCCTGCTGCCAGTGTCCGCGCGGCGGCGGATCCAGCCAGACCAGCTCGGCGGGATCGCTGACTCCCCATTCGAGCAGTTGCAGGGCCAGCGGCGCGAGATCGGCCTGCAGGATTTCGGCCGTGATGTGGCGGGCAAGTTGTTTCTGCTGCTCGGCCGACCAGAGCCGATAACATTTGCCGGGCCGCAGGCGCCCGGCACGGCCCGCGCGCTGCGCGCTGGAAGCCTCCGAGATTTTTACCGTGTGCAATCCGGTCATTCCCGTTGCCGGGTTGAAGCGGGCCTCGCGCGCCAGACCCGAATCGACGACCACGTCGACTCCCTCTATGGTGAGGCTGGTTTCGGCGATATTGGTCGCCAGTACGATCTTGCGATCTGCCTTTTCACTGCCCTCGAGCGGCGCGATAGCCTTTTGCTGTTCGCCGATAGTCAGGTTTCCATAGAGCGGTCGCAGGTGGATGTCGGAGATCGCCTGCGCACGCAGCCAGTCGGCGAGCGCATTGGCGGTGCGCCTGATTTCCCCCTGTCCCGGCAGGAAAGCGAGCAGACTGCTGCCGGGATTATCGGCCAGGGCCTGCCTGATCGTGGTGACCATCCGTTCGACGATCAAGTCGTCGCCCTTGCGCGCGCGGCCGTAAATCACGTCCACCGGATAAAGCCGACCGTCACTTTCGACCACCGGCGCATCGCCTAGCAACTGCGCGATATTTCGGCTGTCGAGGGTTGCCGACATGACCAGGATCTTGAGCCGGTCGGCGCGGTTTTCTTTGTCTTCGCGGAACAGTTCACGGCCCTTCAGGCAAAGCGCCAGCGCCAGGTCCGACTCCAGGTGGCGTTCGTGGAACTCGTCGAAGATCACCAGTCCGACGCCCGCGAGCGACGGATCGCGCTGCAGCATCCGGGTCAAGATACCTTCGGTGATGATTTCGATCCGGGTACGCGGACCGGTCTTCGATTCCAGGCGCATGCGGTAACCGACGGTCTCGCCCGGCGATTCGCGCAATAGTCCGGCCATTCGATGCGCGGCCGTGCGGGTCGCGATGCGCCGCGGTTCGAGCACCAGGATTTTGCGCTCCGCGAGCCAGGGCTGGTCGAGCAGTGCGAGCGGCACCAGCGTCGTCTTGCCCGCACCCGGCGGTGCTTGCAACAGGACTTCGTCGCGTTCGGACAATCGTTGTTTCAGAGTATCGAGACAGGCCTCGACGGGCAGGGTGATTGCGGACAAGCTACGGGGCCTTCGGATGCCTTATTCGACCAGGCCGAATCTTAACCCGGAATCGCATCCTGTTGACAGCGTCGGAAACCCGTCGCCCCGAAACCCGGTTCGCCAGACTGGACGCCTCCGGGCGAGATAGTAATCGACCGGCGGCCTGCCTATAATTCGCATTTGATACACCCCGGGAGCAATTAACGAAAATGAACGCCGCAGAGAACCGATGACGACGATCCAGAAGGCGAGAATTTTCCACGTGCCCACGGGCAGCCGCAAGGCCGTGATCCTGGAACTGGTAACCGAGGACGGCATCGACGGTATCGGTGAAGCGGGGATTGCTTACGGCGCCGGGGGGGCCGCCGCTGCGCAGATGCTACGCGAAATGGTCGAGCGTTTCGTGCTCGGCCGCGATGCATCGGCGATCAACAATATCTGGCACGATATTTACGATGTTTCCTTCTGGACCCGAAATGGCGGCGCAATCAGCTACGCGGCGCTGAGTGCGATCGAACTGGCCTTGTGGGACATCAAGGGCAAACGGCTCGGCGTGCCGGTTTACGAATTACTCGGTGGACGCATGCGCGACCGGCTCCAGGTATATGCCAATGGCTGGTGGATGGGTTGTAACTCAGCCGAAGAGTATGCCGCCGCCGCCGCGGCCGCCGCCGCGCGCGGCTATCCGGCGCTCAAGTTTTATCCGCTCGGTATGATGAGTGCGCAAACCGTGGTCAGGCATCCCGCGCGCCGGGCCATCGACAACGGCGAAATACCGCTGGTTTGCGATCGGGTCGCGGCGGTGCGCGAGGCGGTGGGGCCCGACATCGAACTCATGCTCGATTTTGGCGGCGGGCTGGCTACCGACCAGGTATTGCGTGTCTGCCGGCGGATCGAGGCCTTCGATATCCTGTTCATCGAGGAGCCGGTCGATCCCGGTTCGATCGACGCCTTTGCGCGGGTCGCGGCCGGCACCTCGATCGCGCTGGCGGCCGGAGAGCGGGTTTACGGCCGGCCCGGTTGCGAAAGGTTAATGCAAACCGACGCGGTCAGTATCCTGCAGCCGGACGTCTGCAATACCGGCGGGCTGCTGGAAGCGCGGCTGATAGCGGGGATGGCGGAAACTCAAAATGTCCGCGTCGCGCCGCACAACTACGGCAGTACTCTGGCCACCGCCGTGGCGGTGCAGTTCGCGGCGGTGATTCCGAATTTCATGGTGCTCGAGTATTTTCCGGAGTACGACCGGGAGCCCGACTACCGTGCGGTGCTGCGGCAACCGCTGGAAGCGCTGGTCGACGAACACGGCATGCCGGTTCCCGACGGCCCGGGTCTTGGTGTTGAACTCGACCACGACAGTGTCGAGCCCTGGCAAATCGCCAGTTGCGAACTGTAAGTAATCCTTTGGTCAGAAATCGAGTCGACGAGGTGAGCCTATGCAAATGATCGACGCGCAGCGCGTGCATGAATTACTTCAATACGAGGGCCTGGTCGAATCTCTGCGCGAGGCACATCGGGGCGCCATGCCGAAGCATTGGGACCGCATCATCTACCAGGAACCGAATCAAAGCGGCCACCCCGATTCGTTTATTATCCTGCCGGCCTGGCAGCCCCAGGAGGGCCTGCTATGCAAGCTGGTGACTTCGTTTCCGAATAACTCGAGCCGATACGGAATCGCCAACGTCAATTCCGTTTACGCCTGGATCGACGGCCGTACCGGCCTCACCGAAGCGGTCATCGACGGCGAGGCGATGATCTTCCGTAAGACCTCGGCGGATTCGGCGCTCGGCGCGAGCCTGCTCGCGCGCGAGAATGCCGATAGCTTGTTGATGATCGGTGCCGGCGGGCTTGCGCCCTACCTGGTGCGGGCGCACCTTTGCGTGCGGCCGTCGATTACCCGGGTGCTGATCTGGAATCGCACCCGGGCCAACGCAGAGCGCCTGGCCCGGCTGCTCGGCGACGAAAATATCGACGCCCGCGTGGTCGACGATCTCGATGCCGCGGTGGCCGAAGCCGATATCGTTTCCTGCGCCACCATGGCTGCGGATCCCCTGCTCAGGGGGGAGTGCCTGAAACCCGGCGCGCACGTCGACCTGGTCGGTTCGTTCACTCCCGAAATGCGCGAATCCGACGACGAAGTGTTACGCCGCAGCAGCCTGTTCGTCGATCACCGGCAGACGACCGAGCGTTCCGGCGAATTCCTCGGCCCCTTCGAGCGGGGCGTGATCGGTCCCGATGATGTCAGAGGAGACCTGTTCGAGCTATGCCAGGGCGGGGTTCCCGGCAGAAGCTCGGCGGAGGAGATCACGCTGATGAAAAACGGCGGCGGTGCCCACCTCGACTACTTTGCCGCTCGATACCTGATGGAGCTTGTCGGGCCGGGAGTCGTAGCAAGCTGAGCCCCGCGCTTGTCGGGATTGACGCCATCATCACGGCACTGGATCCTGTGATAGGGATATTCCCGGCGGCGCCCGTCTGGCCCTGTAGTGGCAACGGTAAGCCGGAAGACAGGTTTTTTACCGCGTTACCTCGAGAATCGGCAGGTCCGGACTCCGTTCGAATACGTCCCGGAATTAAACAGGCCCGTATTCCAAACTTACCACGCAGTTCGGTCCGATGGATTTCGAATCCAGTACTACCCCCTGCATCCCGAACTTTGTCCCACTTCTAAGACGCGCGGCAATATTCTGCGGTACGCCGCCAAGCAGAACCGTTATTGCCGGCACGGATTGGCCATTGGTCAGCTTTAACGAATAAGTGCCCGTTCTCGTGGGATCGGGACTGATCGCGACTATTGATGCCTGGCCCGTAAAAATATCACCCTTGATGGTTTCGGCATAGAGATTGAACCCTGTTTCCGTGTACCGGCTGCATAGGGAGGCGACTTCATCTAGTGTAATCACAGGTAAAGATCGGGTTCCGGTCTTATTCGAGATATTCGAGCCTCGCTCTATTTGGGAGGCAGAGGCGGGCAAGGACGATAAATCCTCGTCCGCTTCCGGTTGCTTTGGAAGTTTAGCGGTGTCACTCGATTGGTAAGCGGATAATTGCGTATCCTTATCTTCAACAATCGAGACAGTTTTGGTCGATTCAGTGGTATCAGACAGTTTTGTCGGAGAAGGATTTTGAACGTTTACGGCAACAGCCGTCGCGGGCTTCTCCAGGACGTTTTCGGTTTGCGATTTAATTTTTCGAAGCGATTCCTGGGCTTCTAATTGGCCCAATTGAACGGCTTTTTGATAATAAGCGATCGCAGTCGCAGCGTCATCCTTTGCCGCGGATTGTTTCCATCGCTTGTGAAAAATTATGCCAACTGCATAGCTCGCATCGGCCGAACCCTGATCCGCCGCCATCTTGTACCATCGGACCGCGTCTTCACTCGACCCGGAGGATTCCGATTGCGACAGGCTGTACAGCATATTTCCAAGCAGATATTGAGCGTCCATGTCTCCCGATATTGCCAATGGCTTTAGTATGCTAACCGCTTCGTCGGGAAACCCGGCATAATATCGCTTGATGGCATTGTCCAGTGCAATGGTGCTCGCGGAAACGGAACAAGATGCCATCAATATCAGCCAGGTTAACCATTTTAAAACAATCGATAAATTCCTGATCATATTTTCAGTACCCGACCCATTTGTTGTTCGTATCGCTAAATCCCGAAGAGCAGTAAAATCCGCAATCCATGTTTATAGGCGGCGATTTTCTCAGAGAACCGGCATATGGCACCGATTTTTTTCGCTGAGGCTACTGGATCTGTTTGAGATATCATTTTTATCGGGGATTGTCATCACCCATATGGGGCAAATTTCAAAACTTGCTGTTACCGAATACAGATTTAAGTCATGGGATGACAATTACTTCGATTTTGCGCGCCTGCCCGGGCGAGGGGATACGAAGACACTTCTGATGATCGGTACGGGGCTTAGCAGGGCTGGCGCGGAGCACGGGTGACGCACGCGAAAGGATCATTGCGCTAACTGCCCGCGACAGTAATTCCCGTAAGGGAAGCCGATGCCTGCCGACAAGCCCTGACCGGCCCGCAGGTTTAGCGGCGGATCCGGGAATGGCCCACGGTTATCGTGATCAGGCCGATGAACAACAACTTGATACCGAGAAGAATGCCGACGGCCCAGGCCCCGGACAGGGGAAATTGCGACCAGATCATCAATCCCAGCAGCACCGAGATGGCGCCCGCGAACATCAGCCAGCCCGAGCCCGCCGCGGGGCGCATGAAGTAGCCAGACGCAAGCTCGGCTGCGCCGTCGAGCAGAAAATAGAGCGTCAGGATGACGGTTAGTACACCGGAGGCAAACATCGGATGGGTAATCATCGCCAGGCCCGCGATAAAGGTAATCCCGCCAATGGCGAACAGCAGTAGCCCGCGCCCCAGGTCCCGCGCGCGAAAAGCCCAGACGATTCTGACCAGCCCGGCCAGCAATACCAGTATGCCGACCAGTATGCCAATCGAAATACCCGTTACGGTGGGTGACAGCATGGCGAGCAATCCCAGCAGGATGGCGATGGCGCCGGCGATCTTGAGATTCTTGCTGTTGATAGTCACGGTAGTCATACAGCGCGGACTCCCGTCCCGGCGATTGATCCGGTCCGCTGAAATCGCGTGGGGAACTTGTCGGCCAGGTCCCGCAGGAAAAATCGATCGATCCGGTTCATTTCGAAATATCTTCCAGTCTCACAAGTTGCGCACAAATGTATCACAATCTCTCCGGGCCCTGAAAGTGACCGCTGCCCTGACACGAATATTCATGCCGTGGGCTTGCGGTCGAATCTGATTCGAGGCCCGGCATCGGTGCGATCCCGGTTCGCCGGACTTACGCCGAGGAAGCCGGCCAGGTGCCGGCTGAGGTCGGCGGCGTCATCCCCGGCACCGTGAATGAAACTCGATTTGCGGCGGCGCAGAAAAGTCGCACCCATGTAGTAAAGTCCCGGGGCATCGAGCACCACGCCCCCGTCGTGTCGGATGCCTCCCTTGCGATCGAGCACCGGCAAGTCCAGCCAGCTCAGGTCCGGCCGGTAACCCGTGGCCCAGATGACGCTTCGAATATCGTCCCTGGAAAAACTCATCAACAGTGGTGGCGAAGCCTCCACCTCGGTAGCGGGATAGCGTTCGGGTGGATCGACCTCGCTGTCCAGACCCTGCTGCTCGGCCCATTCGTCGACCGTGTTCAACAGGCGATTCATTTTCAGGTCCGCAAGTTCGCAGACGTTGCGCAGGGATCCGGAAAACATCAAACGATCATCTTCGATACCGCTGAGCCGTCCGCGTAACTGGATGCCGAGCCCGGCCAGCCGGTTCAGATCCAGGTTGTCTCTTTGCGAAGATCCGACCAGTTGCGGCGACGGTACGTTGCGTGCGCGTACGATGTCGTCGACCTCGTCGTAGCGCTCGTCGAGGATACCGCTGGCATCCATCCACCACTGTATATCCCGGCCGCGGTAAGTTCGTGGCAGGCGTACGTGTTCGCCGACCGCGAGCGTCACCGGGCGCCCGGAGCGATGAATTTCCTCCGCGATCTGCAGGCCGGATGCCGAGGCTCCGACTACCAGCACACCGCCCTGATCGAGCTGATCCGGATTTCGGTAGCCGAGCGTGGCAATCGATTCGATACGCGCGGGAAGCGAATCGGCAATCGCCGGCTTGCTCGGCAGGTTACAGGCGCCGCTTGCAATGACCACGGCTTTGCTCGACCATTGTTCGTCATTCGCCTGGATAATGTAGGCATCGTTCCTCCGAGTCACGGAGGTGACCTCGGTATACTGCACGACCGGCGCCGAAATCAGCTCGGCATAGCGCTCGATGAAAGCAACGGTTTCGGGCATGGTCATGAACCCGTCCGGGTCGTCACCGTCGTATTCGAGGCCGGGCAGGCGGGCCTGCCAGTTGGGCGTCAGCAGGCGCAGAGAATCCCAGCGTTCGTGTTTCCAGGAGTTGGCGATTTCGCCGCGTTCGAAAATGACGTGATCGATCGATAGCCGCGACAGGGAACGGCTCATGGCGAGGCCGGCATGACCGGCCCCGATTATGGCGCAGCTGATGGTTTTCAATCCTCGGCGACTCGCTACCGGGTTCGCGCGGATCGAGAACGGCCTTGCCGGATGCGCCGGCAGGACCATCCCACGATGGAAATTCCGCTTCCTATACCTTGTGAACCTCGACGGTCACGTTGGTCGGATTGGTTACTATGTCGAACACCGCCGAGCGTTTTTGCGACTGCGCGACTACTGCCTTGATATCGTCCTCCGAAGCGTCGGCGTCGATATCGTAGCTGACCTTGATGCCGTCGAAGCCGTTGCGAACGTCGGCGTCGATACCGAGAATACCCTGGATATCCATGCCTCCCTCGAGGGTCGCCGAAACCGAATTGAGCTGGATGCCGCGATGCTGCGCGACTGCGGCGACACCGGCGGTCAGGCAGCTGGCCAGCCCGACGAGCACCAGCTCCACGGGGGTTGCGCCGTGATCTTCGGAGGCGAAAATTTCGGGGTGATCAGCGTCGAAGGAAAACTCGGTTCTGTGAGACTGTTCCTCACCGAGACCGAAGAAGCTTCTGACTGTGGAATGGCTGTGTGTACCGTTTATCCATTTACAGGTCGCTCGCCAGTTGAACTTGGCCCCTTCGGGAGTCTCGCTCAGTGCCTCGCGCGCACCGAGCAGTGCCTCTACGTTGACGCCATTATCGACTGTACTGGTTGCTTCGCTCATGGTGTTCTCCTCGTTTATGTTACGACTTATTGAGCAGGGCAGATAGATTACCAGCCCCGTTGTCAGGATACTAGCTCGCTGAAAGGAAAACGGTATTTGCCAATTTCGGAACCATAATCGACAGCTTCGAAAGTCTGTATGCGAGCAACGGAGGATTACCGTTTCAGGAGGCGGAAGATGCCAGACTGCACCTGATCAGCAACGGTACCCGGCATTTTAGTGCCGGATATCCCGGGTAATCGTTTATACCGCGATGGAACGTCGTCTTTGCGCGAAGGGGCCGGTCAGCAGTAGTTTGATGAGTTCGCTTTGCCGGGATACGCCGGTCTTGCGAAACACCGATTTCAACTGGGATCGAATCGTGTGGGCACTGTGATTCGATTTGAGGGCAATTTGATCGATGCTATGACCATTGGCGAGACTGATTGCAACCTGAGCCTCGGAAGGGGTCAGATGATATACACTAACCAGGCTATCGATAGAAATTGGCTGTTGTAGATTAGGGTCGCTGAGAAATACCGCAACCCGCGCACCTTCGTAATCCAGATCGGTAGTGATCAGGTGTGCGTGCATAGGCGTCACAAGCAGGGGGAGCGGCAACTCGGCATCGGGATGCGTGATTCCGATTGCGACACTTTGCCGCCACGAGTCCTCCGGATCGATCTCTGCAGTTTCAATGATCGTCTTACGCAGGTTTCTTTCGTCCTCGGCGTTGACCAGCAGCAAATCGCCTTTGTGCATTTCCAACGCCGGATGCGTCTCGATGATCGTCCGCGCGGTCGGATTGATATAAACTGGACGAGCGTTTCGATCGTAGAGGATCAGACCGATGACGAGGCGGTCCAGGCCTTTCAACAGCGCATCCTGCTTTAGCCGCAAATGCGTAAATTCCGAATGAATTTTTAGTGCCCGATTCAAGTGCGGTAAAATTTCATCGATCACCCGAATTTCGCCTTCGCTCCAGCCGTCGTCCTTTTTACCGCGCAGTATCATTAACCCGGCCTTATGGGTTTCGGTGTCGACAAATTGTGCCCCGCCCATGAAGCGAAAGTTATTCGGTTTCATCCAGGTCTCATTTATGGAGGATTCGGCGGATTTGGACGAGCCGTCAGGTGAATACAGAAGCATAAAACCGGCTTCCTCGGGATTAAAATTGTCGCCGGCAGAGAGTAACTCGTCCAGCGTATCGAGATGGTTGTCGAAACTTGCTATCTGATCGCCGTTAAGCCCGTAATTCGCAATCGTGTTTGCTATATCTGTCGCCTTGTTTCTGTAATACAGGCATGCGGATTCGGATTTTGTCAGTTTTGCGATCATCGAGACCACATAGTCCCAGTGTGCTGGGTCTATGCTTGCCTCATATATTTCCGGCACGATATGGGCAGAGCGCCGACGATCCATATCTCAAATCACTTTGTTATTGGATACCCATTCTTAACCCAAATGGGTTAAAAAAACCAGTCGAATTACCAAATCTGTGAGCCAGTTCCATCTCCCGGGTCAGCCCCGAAAAACGGGTTTCGAACGATCTTCTCTATTTTGACCTGGAGCCCGATTCCCGCAGATATCGATTGTGGATTGGCCAAATTGACAGTGTGATCAATTGACGTAGAGGATCATGTTAGGTTGATTCGGCGTCCCTGAGTCTTCTGGTGGAGCCATAACATCGATTTCACGGCCTGGCTTGAGTTCCTTGTCGAATCAGTTAGTTGCCCGGATTTCAGCGATCCTCCTGAAATCGGTCCTGGCCCCGTGAACCGTCTGGCCGATTACAAGAGAGATCCCGGCGGGCAGTATTTTGTGTCAACCAGGGCGAAACGCGGACCGCGCCGAGTGTAACTGTTTGCGAGTTCAGGCGTTTTTACACGACCTGCAGCTGAGCGCGCCCGCCAGGAATCAAAGCGTGGTAATCTCACGGAAAAAGGCCGGTTTCACACGGAATCAGGATCGGACTATCGCTCCGCGAGCGGGAATTTCCCGTGGCCTGTTTTTTGGTGCTCGAATCGGCATCGGGTTTCAACAGCGTCAAGCCCGGCTACCCGAACCGACGCTGAAGACCGTGTTCCCGGGATTCAACCTAGAGACTGAATACGATCTACATGATTATGAACAGGACAATGAATGTATTGGGCCGCATAACCGATTAAACTTTAATAAAAATCGGTGTCTGCTTGTAAGTGATGGATTTTATAGTTGCCCGCAGGCCACTAGATCTGTTGGTCAAATAACCGAAGGCAAAATCGAATGTCCGCAAGGCAGAAACCCGAAACACGACAATGCTATCGTCATTTCACGACCATCCCCACCCGCTGGATGGACAACGACGTTTACGGCCATATCAACAACGTGCAGTACTACAGCTATTTCGACACCGCCGTCAATCGCTACCTGATCGCGCAAGACGTGCTCGATATCCACGCGGGCGGGGTGATCGGTCTGGTAGTAGAGACACATTGTAATTATTTCAGCAGCGTGTCGTTTCCCGACGATATCGAGGCGGGATTACGGGTAGCTCATCTCGGACGCAGCTCGGTGCGTTACGAGCTAGGGCTGTTCGTGGTCGGGAGGGAGCAGGCCGTCGCCCAGGGGCATTTCGTGCATGTTTACGTGGATCGCGACAGCCAGCAGCCGGTCGAACTGCCGGCGCCGCTGAGAGCGGCGCTGAAAGGATTGACCTGAGCCTGGATTCGACCGGCCGGCTTACTGGTCGACGACCAGGTTGTCGTTGCCGAGCAGATTATCGAGTATGTCCTGTGTGCTGAGGGTATTGTTGGCGGTCAGGTCGATTCCGGTCAGCACGATTTGCTGGCCGATCTCGAAGCTACCCGAATTGCCGTCGACGTCGATGCTGACCGTGGTATCGCCGGTGCCGCTGTCATAGTTGAAACTCAGGAAGTTCGACAGCGAGCCCAGGTCCTCTCCTTGCAACATGTCGGACAAATCGAGAACATCGCCGTTGACGCCGACTGCGAAATCGGAAATCGTGTCTACCGCCGGGCTACCCAGCGAACCTTCGTCACCGGATTCGAGGGCAAAGATATCAATACCGCCGCCGCCGATCAGGCTATCGTCGCCGCTGCCGCCGACAATCCGGTCGTCGCCGTCGTCACCAAAGATAAGATCGTTACCGGCGCCGCCTGCGAGTACGTCGTCGCCATCGCCGCCTTCGAGCCGGTCGTCGCCGCTGCCGCCGAATACGAGGTCGTCGCCGTCGCCGCCGAGGACGATATCGTCGCCGCTGCCGCCGTCGACGATATCGTCGCCGGCATCGCCAGTCAGCATATCGTCGCCACTGCCGCCGCTGAGCGTATCCGCGCCGTCGCCGCCGCTGAGATAGTCGTTGCCGGCATCGCCGGACAGCGTATCGTTATCGTCGCCGCCGGAAAGCTTGTCGTGGCCGTCGCCGCCGGCAAGAACGTCGTCACCGGCGCCGCCGATAATTTCGTCGTTGAGCGCGCCGCCGACAATGTTATCCATACTGGCGACGGCCGGAATCTGGTAACTGACATTGCCGAGGCCGAGATCCCAGCCGCCCCCGGTATATTCGATATCGAACTGCGTGATGCCGCTGTACGCCGACAGATCGAGCATCTCGGTGCCGCTGCCGCTGGCCGAGAACACGACCGTGTCGGTGCTCAGGTTGCCGTCGCCGTCGCTGTCGTGGGTGACGATTACCGTGGCCTGGTCGTTGTTCGCGCTCTGAAAGTCGTTGAGCGTCAGCACCAGGTTGTCGACACCGTTCGGCGCGGTGGCGGCGCTGAACGCGACCAGCAGGGCTTCGCCCGAACTCAGCAGGGCGCCATTGCCGCCCTGCACGCCGACACCGTCGGCGTTGTACTCGAGCGTGCTGCCGCCGGCCCGAATGTTGATGCTCATGTTGGGGTCCGCATCGACGTTGGCCTGCGACGTGGTCGCAGTCGAAACGTCGACCGGGGCGCCCGCGCCGGTGAGGGTCTGGTCGGGCGTGTAAAGCGCGAGCCGGGCGGTATCCGACTGGCCGTCGCTGTCGGTCAGCACGTAATCGACCAGGACCGGCTCCTGCGCGGTCGACGTGGCTGACGGAGCAGGCACAACCGTAAAATCTAGTTGCGTGAGGCTGTAATCTCCATCGGCACCAGTCGTAATCTCTATGCTGCTAACGCCGGTAATCCCCGCAAAAGTCTGTGTATTTGCCCCGGTCAGCGGAACCGTGGAGATTACGGCGCCCAGATCGTCATAGAATATGGCCGAACCGGTACCGGAGTCCCAACCGAATGTCATGGTGATCTGCTCGATTCCGTCCGGATAGAGACCCGAATCCAACGTCAGAATTATATTGTCGCCCGAATCGGCACTATCGTTGTAGCTATCACCCGTGCTGTTTACGCCTATTCCGTTACCACCATTGTAGGTGATGACCGGACTGCCATTGGCCGTAGTCGTTACGACCACACCCTGGTCCGCGGAACCATCGGTGAAACTCTCTGATACGGTTACCGGCGCCGGAGCACCCGATTGGTCCGGCGTATACTCATAGAAACCGTTACTGCGCATGACGAAGATCGAACTGTCGTTCGAATCCGTGACCGTCGCCTGAATGATACCGTTGCCGTCGAGATCGGTTTCGTAGCTGAAATCCCAGCTCAGGTTGCTGCCGTTGTCGCCGCTTGCCGGTGTGATGCTATCGCCGCTAGAAGGGGTCGGATCGTAATCTACATAGCGCAATAAGGCGCCATTACCCGAGGTGCAATCGATCTGAATCGAGCCGATACCGCTGTAGGCCGACAGGTCGATCGTGCTGCCACTGCCGGCATCGTGTGACAGCGTGCCGAGTACGGTGGTGTCGTCGGCGGCGTAAATCGTGATGTCGACCGCGTCGCTACCGTTGAAGCTGCTCATCGTAAGCACGAGATTGTCGGCGCCGTAAGGCAGCGGAACCGAGTCGAAGTCGAGCACCAGGGATTCTCCGGGATCGAGACGATCATCGCCGACCCCGACGCCCTGGCTGCCGCCGCCGGTATCGAAGCCGAGTGCGGTCGGGCTACCGCCGCTCAGGCCGCTGATGCTGAAGTTGGAAGCATCGATATTGGCCTGGCTGTCGACCTCGACACTTTCCGTGGTGCCGGTCGGATCGGGATTCGTCGTGATCGTGTAATCGGCTGGATTCAGCGAAATTGTCGAGCCCTTGTAGGTGAATTCGCTGACCGCCGCATCGTCGACGATCTTGTCGACACCACCGCCCTGCGAACTGAACGGCGACAGGCTGGTGGCGAATTGGGGGCCGCCGTCGGTGCCGAGCGCGGTGATTACATTACCGGCAGCGCTTTCCCAGTGTTCCATGGTGTGCAGGTCGTCGCGCGCATCAGGGGCATCGTCGATTATATTGATGGTCGCGGTGGCCGCGGCGGTATCGCCGTCGCCGTCGGTGATCGTATAGCCGAACTCGAATACCGCCGGCGCGATGCCGTTGGGTGCGCTCATCGTGTAGCTGCCGTCTGCGAAATCGAAGGTAAAGGTACCGTAGGCGAAGCCGTCGTCGCTGCCGAGCTCGACCACGCTGCCGTTGACCACCACGGTGGCAGCCAGCGCGGGCGGCACGGTGACGGTGCTGCCGTCGTAGCTGAAAGTGTAATCGGTGCCGCCGATATCCGTGGTGAAGGATTCCACGTAACCGCCGTCGGCGCCGAATTCGACATTTGAAATCGACCCGGTAGCGGTGATGCTGCCGCCGAAAGCGGTCGGCACCGTGGACAGCAACTCCGCCTGTAGTTCGGACACGTCGGCGACGATCAACGCGTCGTCGACGTTACCGCCGCCGCGGCCGAGAGAATCGATGTTATGAATGTAGTTCAGGTCCGACAGGTCGGACGGCAGGCTCGAGCCGATACCGACCGAGTAGGAGTCTATCGAGTTCGAGTTGACGAAATCGATGTAGCCACTGCCGATCGGCGACGTGCCCGCGTTGGCCTCGCCGTCCGAGATGAAGTACGAAATATTCTGCACGTCGTCGGCCGGGTTCTGCGCGCCGATGTCGGTTGCGAGTTGCGTCTGGATCTCGTCGGTCGCGTCGACGTAATTGGTGCCGCCGCCGGGTGTAACCCCGTTGAGTGCAGTCTCGAAGTCGGAAAAGTTGTCGTAAGTACCGACAAAACTCGCAGTCGAATTGAACGTGATCAGCGTGACCTCTACCTGGGTCGACTGGTTGAAGTACTCGGTCGCGAGCGCCGCCAGCGCCTGCTTGGCGATATCCATGCGCGATGCCTCGCCGGCGCCCGGCGGGTTGCTGCCAGTTTCCGCGCCCCAGGCCATGCTGCCCGAATCGTCGAGGGTAAAGGCCAGGTTGAAAATTTTCTCCTCGGATTCTGGCACGTCCTGGGCCAGGTTGTTGGCCACCGGCATGTCGTCGACGACCGTAATCGTCAGCGTATCGCTGTATGCGGTGCCATTAGTGAAATTGTAGCTAAAGACTTCGTCGACGTCGTTGCTGCTGCCGTCGGTGGTATCCAGAGTGTAGCTGTAATCGCCGGCGCTGAATCCGGGCGTGGAATTGTCGGCGTAGACCGTCAGCGTGCCGAGCGCGGTAGCGACCGTGATGACGCCGCCCGCCGGGGTATAGTTCGCGGCGTTGAAATCGATGCTGTCGATACTGCTGCCGGCGCTCGGGTCATTGGCGAACAGGTTGCCGGTCACCACCGCGGTACCACCGCCAGAACCATCGGGCAGGCCGCTTTCGTAAACCGTACCGATATCCGGGTTAGTGGTGCCGACGGTAATCGTCGTGGTTGCCGCAGTTACGTCCTGGCCGTCGTCGACGGTATAGCCGAATACGCCGGTGCCCGCGGCCGGACCCGCGTCGAATTCGAGCGAGGCCAATTCGGCGAGCGTCAAAACCTGTCCGAGCGCGAGCGGTGAGCCGTCTGCCAGGGTAACCGTGCCGAGCGCGGCGGGCAACGAAGTGATGGTAATTACGAGACTGTTGTCGTCGTTGTCTACATCGGTCGGCACGGTGATGCCGAGCCCGGTATCCAACGAGTTCTCGAGCGTATAAACGTTGTTGTCGAATACCTCTGGTGCATCGTTGACTGCAGCGATCGACAGACTTCCGGCATTGGTTCCAAACAGGTTGGCGTAGCTCTGATCGTAGGCTTCCACGGTGACCGTGCGCACTGCCGTGCTGGGGTTGTCCGAGCCGTTCTCGTAAGTCAATGAATCTAGTACGGTTTCGTACTCGTTGATATCCGCGCCGCCGGTCAGGGTAAGCTCCCAGGTCGAACCGGAGACTGTGGTGCTGGCGACGACGCTGGTACCGGCAGTCAGGTATGCGAGTACATCCTGCGAGCCGATATAACCGTCGATGGTTACCACGACCGACGACAGGTTGGCGCTATCGACGTCCGTGATATTGATACCGGACAGTAGTGAAACCGGGGCATCGTTTTCGGTATAACTGGTGTCCGGGATATTGTTGACTACCGGCGGATTGACCACCACCGAACTCACATCGACCGACACGTTGGCCGTATCTGTTTCGCCGTCATCGTCGATCAGGGTGTAGCTGAAGCCGGCGGTGCCTGTATAGCCCGCATTCGGTGTAAAGGTGAAGCTATCGTCGCTCGAATCGTAAACAACGGTGCCGTTGCTGCCGGTAAGACCGTAGACGCCGCCGCCGAGATCCGTGTAGCCGGTCGTATCGACCCGCGCATTGTCAACCAGTGTATCGTTGGCCAGCGCATTGGTAATCGATAGCGGCGTATCGATCGTCGTGATATAGCTGTCGTCGACCGCATCCGGCGGGCCGTTGTTGGCGCCGATTGTACCGATGCCCTGTGCACCGCCCGTGATCAGGTGGGCCGCTGGATCGAAATTGACGGTCTGGTTGAAATTGGTCAGGTTCAGAGCCAGGGTTTCGTCACCCTCGAACACGTTCGCATCGCTATTGATCGTGACTGTAACCGTAGTCGACGTATTGCCCGCGGTGATCGTGCCGACCGTGCTCGAGACACCGATGTAGTCGGCTCCGGCGAGTGCGCTAATGTCCGCGGTCTCGTAGTCGAAGGTCAGGTCGCTACCGAGTGTCTGGTCGATCGCAATGGTAAACGTCAATGTCGTCGTCCCCGCTGCGGGCTCCTGCACCGAAACGTCGGTAATGCTGATCGTCGGCAGGGTTACGATGGTGACGTCGGCGGTGGCCGTATTGCTGTTGTTGACACCGTCGGTTACGACGATATCGATGCTGCGGTTCGGGTTCGTGGTCGAGCCGTCGTTGGAAAACTGGATTGCACGGATCGCGCTCTGGTAATCGGCCAGGGTAGCGGAGCCGGACAGTGTGATCGTACCCGTAGCAGAATTGTAGGCACTCGCAGTTATGCCGGCCGGGAGCGCGCCTACTGTCAACAGATCTCCCGATTCCACGCTGTTGATCGTAACTGTAGCTCCAGCCAGGTTGGTGCTGTCGGGATCCGTGATGTTGATATCGGCATCGGCCAGGTAAGCCGCGGAGCCGCCCTCGATGAATGTAGTGGCGTAGTCGCTGCCGGCAGCAGTGCTGTCGTTGCTGTCAAGATCGATGACAGGTCCGTCATTGGTGCCGTTGATGGTAATTTGCACGGTGCTCGGCGAGCCGTCCACGGACGACACATTGAAGGTCTCGTTGACACTGTCACCGACATTGAGGCTATTGAAAGCGCTATTGGCGGTAAACGTCCAGTTGCCGGCAGCATCGATGCTGAAGTCGCCGATGGTGCCGGT
>Ga0209919_1000588_pt1 | contig 18343 bp, 14 predicted proteins | sample SalPon2A_C_D2_MG_FD_185721 | JGI IMG/M metagenome (GOLD analysis project Ga0209919, IMG submission 185721) | Soil microbial communities from South San Francisco under conditions of wetland restoration - Salt Pond MetaG R2A_C_D2_MG (SPAdes)... | ecosystem: Environmental > Terrestrial > Soil >... | reverse complement strand
AAGTTTCCCACCAAGGGTGCTCTTTGCAAGTTTGATAACGATTGTGATTTTATTATTTGTTTTTATCTACATCTTATTATTAGAAAACGAAAAATTAGCAAACTCAGAGAAGTTCAAATTTATAAAGGCGAATTTGTTTAAGTGGAAAACAGAATAATGTCAATAATAATTTATTATAACTAAATATAGCCGCACGTTATTTGGGAAATGACCGCATAAATTGATAGACAATTATAGCATTAGATTCATGGGTTTTAATTGATCTACACATCTTTTTATTACTGATAATATTTTATGAAGACAAATTTTCTGGTAAATAGGATAAAAAGTGATTTCCATAAATGATGCTCATTCAGGTATTTTATGGTCGGCCATTTCCCGGGTAACGATCCATGTTTTTCAATTTATTACCCTGATAATTTTAGCACGTCTTCTTACGCCTGATGAGTTTGGTTTAATAGCTTCATCTTTAGTCGTATTAGGTTTCCTGAATATTTTCAGAGATTTAGGAATATCATCTGCTATTATCCAGAAGACAGATCTAAATGATGAACTTATTAATAGCGTCTATTGGATCGTCATTATTATCGGTATTATGATGAACCTGGTGCTCTTTTTCTCCGCGCACCTGATTGCTGAATTTTATAACGCCGACAAATTGACCGGTATTCTGAAAGTTATGTCTTTCAGTTTTACGATTACCAGTATTTCAATTATGCATCAGGCATTATTGGAAAGGGAGCTAAAGTTTAAGAAAATCGCTATTTGTGAAATGTCGGCAATTATAGCAGGTTCTTTAAGCGCTATTGTTCTTGCCTTCCTCGGCTTTGGAATCTGGAGTCTGGTAATACAAGGTCTTGTGAATGCTTTTGCTTTAACCTTAATTTTATGGCTATTGAATCCTTACAGGCCCAGGTTTATTTTTTCCTTTCCAGAAATCAAGTCAATATTTAAATTTAGTGCAAATCTTTCGGGCTTTAACATTGTCAATTATTTTGTTCGTAATGCTGATTATGTCTTAATTCAGAAATATCTGGGAGAAGAGCAATTAGGATACTATAATATTGCATATAGAATAATGTTATATCCTTTACAAAACATAGCCTCCGTGTTTTCAAGAGTAATGTTTCCATTTTACTCAAAACTGCAATCTGATAATACCAGAATTAGTGAAATGTATATTAGACTGGTAAACAATATAGCTTTAATATCCTTTCCGCTTATGCTTTTTATCACAGCCTCTTCTGATGTTCTATTATTGTCTCTTCTGGGAGAGAAGTGGAGTTCTACTATACCAATTTTGATTATCCTGGCACCTATTGGAATGATACAATCAGTTTATACTCCCGCCGGCTCGATCTTCCAGGCAAAAGGAAGGACGGATCTATGGTTTAAATGGGGACTATTTACGGGTGTTATTTTTGTATCGGCTTTTGTTATCGGGTTAAGATGGGGAATTTTAGGAGTTGCATTAGGCTACCTGGTTGCTAATATAATAACCATATACCCCGGGTTAAGGATTTCTCTGAAACTAATAGATTTACCTGTCTCAGATTTCATTGCTAGTTTTGGGAAAACTTTTCTAATCAGTTTATGTATGTTTTTATTAATCTATTTTGTAAAAATATCTCTGTATCCCTATTTGACTCATTTAGAACTTCTTGTTCTTTTGGCTCTTCTTGCATTGCTTTTTTATGTCCCGGTAAGTTTTATCTTTAACAGGACCAGAATTAATGAACTGTTAGATATAATTAAGAATTATAGATAAATAGTGATTACTTAATATGAATGTGTTGTTAAATAAAAGGATAATAGTAAAAAATAAATTAGCCCTTTCTTTGATATTGCTTGCTTTAATTGGGCTGCAGGTTTTGGTGATTAAGATTACGCCCCAGTATGCCTCTTTATTACTAATATTTTCAGCACTTATACTCATTTCTGTTGTTGCATACCTGGAAATTATCAAAAATTTTTACGCTTTCTTAGTAATAATAAATTTCATCCCACTCTTATTGCTTAATAATAATATACACTACGATTTAAAATTAGAATTATTTAGTCTTATACCATTATTTGTCCTGACATTGTTGGCGATAGGAAATTACATCCTGCATGAAGATAAACTGTCTTTTCAAATGGGCTATTTAAGACTACCTGTGTTACTGATTGTAGTTTATTTTGGTGTTAATGCGTTTATTGCCGTATCAGGAGGAAGAAATTTATATTGGATATTTATAGAATATTTCCATTTCCTTTTATATTTAGCTATTATACCTATCTCCTATCTATTTAAGGAACGGCGTATTTATACTGTTGTATTAGGCTCGCTCCTGATAATATCAGTTTTAATTTCAATTGAATATATCATTTACAATCTTTTTATAATCGGTGACCGCTTTGTAACTTTTCAATCTGGTTTTTTGCCGCTGACCATTGGAGTAGTTTTTGCCTATCTTTTATTTGCTAAGCAGAGGATCCTAAAAATTGGGGCTGGCCTGCTACTTGGTATTTTAATTTCCGGTACTTTTATAACTCTTACCAGAACTCTCTGGGCTACTACATTGCTTGTTCTTATGATAACCTTTCTCGGTTATTTAAGAATAAACAACAGGCTAAATTGGCTCAAAACAACTTCCCTGATAATTGTTTTACTTTTATCGAGCCTGATGTTTAAAGGATCCACACAGCACATCCAGAATAAATCTACCTCTCATCAATCGGTCGAGTACCGAACTGAATCGATTTCCAAACCCCTGGAGGATTCATCATTTTTAATGAGGGTTGAGTTTTCATACTATGCCATAGAAAGATTTTTGGCCCATCCGGTATGGGGAAGTGGCCTGGGCGATTATTTGAAATATAAAATTGTTGTTCAAAGTAATTTGCCAAACTATTATCTTGATAATTCCTGGTTTTACTTCCTATGGAAAGGTGGCAGTATAGGTTTCATCTTATTCCTTTGGTTATATATTAGATTTTTTAAGTCTGCTTATTATGTAAGTAAAAACTCCTCCAATATTAAAGCCCGGTTTATTTCTTTAGGACTTCTGGCTGGATTTATAGGATTAACATTTCTTGCTTTTTTGTCCCCTCTACTAATTAAATATAAAACTAATGTTCTAATAGCATTTCTTTTTGCATATGTCGAATTCGAAAGGATGAAATTAGTCTCAACTAAAAAAAATAATGTCACTTAAAAATTCTAATAATATCGATGTATCGATAATCATAGTAAATTATAATCTAACTGAAAGTATAAGAAAACTATTACTTTCTATTAAGGAATATGCCAAAAATATTAAGTACGAAGTAATAATTGTAGATAATAACTCACCCGATCGATCTATTGAAAACCTAGGGGCAGAATTTCCTGAATTTAGGTTTGAATTTTTAAATACAAATTATGGCTTTGGGCACGGGAACAACATTGGAGTAAGGTTATCGAACGGAAAGTATGTTTTACTACTTAATCCCGATACTTACCTCATTGAGAATTTACTTCTAAGGTTATTTAACTTTGCCGAAAAAAATCCGGAATTCGGTGTTATTGGTCCCCAATTAGTTTTTCCTGATGGAAAATACCAGGTATCTTATGCCAAATACCCCAATATAAAGCAGGAATTACTCATTGCCGTAGGTTTGATTGGCCCGGCGTTGACTCTCCTTTATACGCTAAAGGACTTTTTTCCCATGAAGCACAAGTTATATAATGTCAACTTTGTATTCGGCTCATGCATGTTTATCAGAAAGGATTCTTTTGAAAAAGTTGATGGTTTCGATGAAGAATATTTCTTGTTCTCAGAAGAGGCTGACCTTTGTTATAAAATAAAAAAGATATCTGAAGAAAAAATAATTCATTGGACAGGTACTAAATTAGTGCATGAAAAAAGTCTTATAACCGGGAAAAACATACCTTTAAGGATGAAACAGGCTTATGCAAGTAAGCTTATTTTCTTTAAAAAACATTATCCTAAATATTATGTTTTCCTGCTGCGGTATGTTATTATATTATCTTTTCTTTTCAAACGGATGACTCTTTTTAGAAAAAAGACGGATAAACAGAATTTTAAAGAGGCATACGAGGAGATAATTAAAATGTATTATAATTATTAAGAATTAATTGATTTTTTAAGAATGGCTATATAGTCAATTTATGGATCTAAGAAAAAAAATAATAATAGTTGCTCCTTTCTGGGGCAATAAAAAAAATGTAGGATGCATAAGGATAGAAAAATATATCAGGTGGTTCCAATCACGGGATATTGAAGTTATTATTATTAAAGCGGGCCAGCAAGATTCTGAGGAAAAGCAGTTATGGGGTTATGAAATAACTATCCAGGATCCAACAATAAAATGGGGCTTTAATTTTACCGGTGATACATTAAAAGCTAATTCTTTCCGTTTATTTAAATCAATTATTAGAAAATTTTTAATAATACGTAACGTTCCTGATGCTCAAACTCTGTGGGCAAAAAAAATTGCGTCACATCCCTTAATATCAAAATACAGCTCAGGCATATCTTATGTCTTATCTTCCAGCCCGCCGGAATCCGTGCACCTGGCCTCGTTGCAAATTGCAGATAAAACAAATGCGAAATTAATAATTGATTTAAGGGACGGGTGGCTGGATGAACCCTTAAGCAAAGTAGTAGAGAAAATTCCGTTTAGAAAATTACGTGAATCAAAGTTAGAAAATAAAATTCTTCAAAAAGCCGGGGCCATTTTTGTAACTTCCGAATACTGGGAGAAATTATTAAACGATCGCCTGGAATTTACCCGGAATAAAACCTTTGTATTAACAAATGGGTATGCGTTAAATCAACACGAAAAGGCAGTAGCTACCGGGGAAAAGGACGAAATATTATTGTTGCACGCCGGTAAATTTACCGGCTCGGATAAAAATAGAAGAATTACTATTCTGTTTGATATTCTGTTAAAATGTCTTAAAGATTTTCCCAAAAGAGGGCGTCTAATTTTATTGGGCGATTTGGAAAAACGTGAATTAAAAGTTGTTCCGGAATATTGTGAAAAATATAAAAGAGTTAATTGGAATATTGAAATAATTACTTCTTTGCCAAGAAGTGAAATGTTGAAACTTTTAATAAAAGCTGATGGGTTGCTGTTATTGAACACCTCGAATGCGCGAATTCCGATAAAACTTTTTGAATATATACCTTTGCGGAAACCAATATTAGGTCTAACACCAAGAGATGGAGCTGTATGGAGAATAGGTGAAAATGTGCCGCAATTATATCTGGCCGATTTTAATAATTCACCGGATAATAGTAAACTTGTCTTTAAATATTTTCAGGCCTGTGAATCTGGGCAGTTTGAGTCTGAAGTCCCGGAAGAATTCTCGGATGATTATTTGGCAAAAACATTTTTTAGAGCTTTAGGTATCTAAATGATCGGGTCTTGTTATAAATTAATTAGTGCTCTTAGAAATATATAAAATGAATAAAATCCTTTATGATATAAAGATATTCGTTGTGATTGTTAATTATAACGGCGCAGAGGATAGTATTGAATGTGTCGAAAGTTTATTAGAAAACGATCATAAGAATATTGAAATTATAATAGCTGATAATAATTCTGGCCAGATTCAGAAAGAGAAATTGAAAGCTAAATTATCAGATTCGGCAAACCTTATTTACCTGAATGACAACCTCGGTTTTTCCGGTGGAAATAATGTCGGTATCAAAGAGGCATTAAAAAATGGTGCTGATTACATACTACTATTAAACAACGATACTATTGTTGAAAAAGATTTCCTCACAAAATTATTAGCCGCGTCTGAAAATAATGTTGAAGCGGGAATAACAGCACCACAGATAAATTACTATTCTGAACAAAATTTAATCTGGTCCGCCGGCGGTGATATAAGCAAGCTCAAAGGCTCGGGCTTTTCAAGGCATGAAAACGAGGCTGATAACGGGCAGGTTTTAAGCAGTTATGTGGATTTTGTATCGGGTTGTTGTATGTTAATTAAGAAAGCGGTATTTGAGAAGATCGGCTTCCTGGATGAAAAATATTTTCTCTATCTTGAAGATACTGACTTTTGCCTGAGAGCTATAAATAATGGGTTTAAAATATACCTGGTTGCGGGAAGTAAAATCTATCACAAAGTTAACGCAACAACATCGAGAGAAGATTCATCTTTACCAATATATTACACATCCCGAAACAGACTCTATTTTTCTAAAAAAATGCTGGGGAAATGGTATTATGCGGTGTTATGGTATCTTTATGTCACGATGTTACCAAAGTTTATTCTATGGTACTTTAAAGATCAAAAAGAAAACATTAAAGCTGTGAAAAGAGCATTTAAGGATTTTCATAATAATTTGATGGGAAGGGCCGTAGGATTATGAAAATAGCAATTGACGCGCGCGTTTTGGAGAAAGGTATCACGGGTATCGGCAGATATCTCGGCAATATATTAGAGGGGCTCGGGGCTATAGATGATGAGAATGAATATATTCTGTTTTCCTATAAAAAAATAGACCGGGCTAATAAAAAATTTAAATATATTACCACCGGCAAGGCATTCCTTCCGGAAAAAATATTTTCGGTATTCTGGCTGAATTTTATCCTACCTAAATACATTAAGCAGAATAAAATAGATCTGTTTTTTACGCCCAATCAGTTGCTCCCTTTGAAAAATATAAGAGTAAAAACTGTGATTACTGTTCACGATGTAGCTCATAAAAAAAATAGTATTTATCATTCATTCATTTATCGAATGTATCTGGAACTATTTCTTTCTAGGTCACTCAATATTTCCGATAAAATTATTACTGTATCCAACTCTGCCGGAAAGGATATTTGTGATGCCTATAAAGTAAATCCCGAAAAAATTAAAGTTATTTATGAGCAAGCAGATAAAAAATTTGCAGGGATCAGTGTAAGTGAAAAAGATAGACTGAGCTTGCAAAACAAGTATAATCTTTCAAAGAAATTTATTCTTTATGTCGGTGTAATTGAAAACAGGAAAAATATAACCGGGATATTAAAAACTGCGGATATAATTCAGCAAAAATATAAGGAAATAAGTTTCGTCCTGATTGGCAGAAAAGGGTATGGCTCAGAGAAAATCATTTTAGAGATTAATAAAAGAAGACATTTCATCAATTACATTAGCACTATTGATGACGATGACTTAATAAAGATTTACAACATGGCATATGTGTTTTTATTTCCGTCATATTATGAAGGTTTCGGCTTACCCCCGTTGGAAGCTATGCAGGCCGGGGTTCCTGTGTTAGCATCAAACAGATCCTCATTGCCTGAGGTAGTGGGCAAGGGAGGTATTATGAAAGATCCTGATGATGCTGCCGGGTTTGCCGGCGAAATTATAAAGCTTTTCGATGACGGCAATTATTATAAGAGGTGGAAAGCGGAGGCTCTGAAACAGGCAAAAAGATTCAGCTCCGTGGATTCAACCAGGGAATTAGTTGGGATATTTAATGATTTGCTGAAATAATTTAAAATCGGAGTAATTGCTGTCATTTCGGAAAATTTATTGCAATTTCAATTCATATATCAATAAATTTAACTGTCAAAATTATTAATGAACTTTTTGACGTTTAATTCAATTATATCTTTTTACAAATATTAAGCCCTTTGATGCAAAAATACTTCGAATATTTGTTCTATTTAATTCTGTTTTTGATAATTCACACCTACTTAATTTACCCTGTAATTATTACTATTATTTCATTGTTGAAATCGGATAAAAAGCATCAAAAATATTCAGGAAAAGTATCGGTAATTTTATCCGCGTTTAACGAAGAAAAAGTAATAGAAGAAAGGATAAAAAATCTTTCTGAGCTTAATTTTGATTTCAATAAACTTGAGGTTCTGGTTGGTTCCGATAATTCTACCGACGGTACAAATGATATATTAACGTTATTATCAAAAAAGTATTCCTGGTTAAATATTAGATTATTTCCGAAGAGAAGAGGTAAAGCATCAGTATTAAATGACCTTGTAAAAGAGACAAAAAATGAAATACTGGTATTCACAGATGCAAATACTAAGTTCGATAAGGATGCATTATTGCATCTTGTTTCGGGCTTTAGCGATGAAAGCATTGGGGGCATAAGTGGCCGGTTAATTCTGGAGGAATCTGAAATTAGTAAAACCCACAGTGTTGAAGAAGGATTTTACTGGAAATATGAGACATTTTTCAAGAAGGCTGAAGGCAAGTGCGGGGTGTTAATTGGAGCGAATGGTGGAATATATGCCATCCGGAAATCATTGTTTAATCCGGTGCCAACCGGGAAAGCCGTAACTGATGATCTTTATTTAACCCTTGGCATTTTGAATGAAGGCAAAAAATTTACTTATAATTATAACGCCGTAGCTTTCGAGGATGTTGCTCTTACAGTAAAAGATGAATTTAATAGAAAAATTAGATTTGCAGCAACCAATTACCAAACAATTTTTAATTTTAAAAGGATGATATTCAAGCCCGGCTTATTATCATATTCTCTATGGTCGCATAAAATTATCAGGTGGCTAATGCCAATATTAATGTCGCTAATTTTAGGACTGAATATACTAATTATGCCCGGATCCGGTTTTCCTGAGGGAATCTTTTATTTGCAGGTTATATTTTATCTTATGGGTTTAATTGGGTTTATTTTCGCATCTTTGAATTTGAGAATCAGGTTATTTTCATTAATCTATTTTTTCCTGGTCTCAAATATTGCGTTATTAATCGGACTCTTTAAATTCTTGGGTGGTAAAAATTCAGGTATATGGCAGTCAACTCCGAGATAAAATGTGAAAAAATCTACCGAAAAAATATTACTCCTTACAGCAGATTTTATTTTCATAAATCTTGCAGGAATATTTTACTTTTTACTACGGGTAGAATCAGGATTATTTAGTTTTAGAATTCAACCGGAATTTTTTCTTCCTCTTTTTGTAATTTATTTCTACTGGCTATTAATTTTTACATTCGTAGGAATGTACCGCGTATGGTTCGCATCCTCAAGGTTTGATGAAATATCCACTCTATTCAAAGCTACATTTGTTGGAATATTTGTATTGTTTTTCGCAATATACATTGATGATTCACTCCACGGAATTTCTTCGGGCGCAAGAATACTTCTTTTTATTTACTGGGGAATGCTATTCATATTTGTAGGAACTGGCCGCATATTAATAAGAAGTTTTCAAAGACATCTTCTTGTTAATGGTGTTGGTAGAAAAAACGCATTAATAGTCGGTTATAATGCTAAAGCATTTGAGGTTTTTAACCAGATTGCTGAATACAAAGCACTTGGTTTGGATATAATCGGTTTTGTCTCGGATGAAAGCAATAAAAATGACAGCTATAAAAATATACCGGTTATTGGAAATCCGGAGAACATTCAAAAATTAATTGATGAACACAACATAAAAGAAATTATTATCGCACTTGAAAAGAAGAACGATGATATTCTTCTTGATTTATTAGCTGAAGCATCCTTGAAAAATGTGGGCTTAAAAATTGTTCCTAATCTTTATGAAATTTTAACCGGGCAGGCCAGAACCTCACAAATTTACGGCATGCCCCTGGTTGATTTGATGCCTCAGTTAATGCCGGAATGGGAAAGAAAGCTAAAAAGAATTTTTGATATATTTATCTCATTTATTGTTCTTATTATCACTTTGCCATTGGATTTGCTAATTGCTATTGCAATTAAGCTAGACAGTCCTGGAAGTATATTTTTTACTCAGGAAAGATGCGGACAGGACGGGAGGATTTTTAGAATGATAAAATTCCGTTCGATGTTTTATGATGCAGAAAAGAAAAGTGGCCCTGTTTGGTCCCAAAAGAATGATCCAAGAGTAACCAGGGTAGGGAAAATCTTGCGAAAAATAAGACTTGATGAAATTCCCCAAATGCTGAATGTCCTGTTGGGTGAAATGAGTCTGGTAGGTCCAAGGCCTGAAAGGCCTTATTTTGTTGAAAAATTTACAGAGCAAATCCCATATTATAAAAGAAGACTAAAAGTTCGCCCCGGAATAACAGGCTGGGCACAGGTAAAACATAAATATGATGAATCAATTGAGGATGTAAAAGCTAAACTACGGTATGATTTGTTTTATATCGAAAATATGTCTTTAAGAATGGATTTTAAAATCCTTTTTCGAACTATATTTGTAGTAATGTTTGGAAAAGGACATTATCAATAGTAGAGAATGAATTTCTATCATTTTTACTTTTGAAACTAAATTTAATTGAAGTATTATAGAACAAAATAAATATTAAACTTGAATGGCTGAAAAATCACTTATAATAATTCCAACTTATAATGAACTGGAAAACATAACGACACTTATTCCGGATATCCTGACCAGGTATAAAAACCTGGATCTTGATATCCTGATAGTTGATGATAATTCTCCTGATGGGACTGGCAAATTTGTAGAAGATTTAGCCCAAAATAATTCCAGGGTAAAGCTGATTAAGAGAGCCGGGAAGATGGGACTAGGAACCGCTTATCTTGAAGGATTTAAGTTTGCAATTAAAAATCAATACGATTATATCTTCGAAATGGATGCAGATTATTCCCATTCTCCCAAAGAGATTAAAAATTTTCTCAAGGCAATTAAAAAGTTTGATCTTGTAATAGGTAGCAGATATGTAAAAGGGGTAAATGTTGTAAATTGGCCTATGCGCAGGTTGTTATTAAGTTATTCTGCTAATAAGTATACAAGAATAATCACAGGTCTGCCGGTTTGTGATGCCACCGGTGGATTTAAATGTTTCAAGCGTAAAGTTCTGGAAGAAATAGATCTTAATAAAATTAAATCTAACGGGTATACTTTTCAGATTGAGATGAATTTCAAAGCCTGGAAAAAAGGTTTTAATATTGGTGAAATTCCAATCATTTTTATTGATCGCACGGCAGGTCATTCCAAAATGTCTAAGAAAATTGTTTACGAAGCGATTTTTATGGTTTGGAAATTAAGAATCAGAAGTATGTTTGGATTACTTTAAGTAATGTGAAAATTTTGACCATTGAACTCACAACATTGAAAGTGAATGGACTTATCCATAATAATAGTTAACTACAACGTTAAAGAATTTCTTCAGAATCTCCTTCATTCAATTGATAAAGCCGCACAGAGTATTAAACATGAAGTAATAATTGTAGACAATGCTTCCGATGACGGGAGTGTTGAATATTTACAAAAAAACTTTCTTCAGCAGGACAGAATAAAACTCATCGCCAACAAAAAAAATTTGGGATTTGGCAGAGCAAATAATCAGGGCCTGAAAATTGCTCAAGGGAAATATTTACTGCTTCTGAATCCTGATACGCTTTTAAGTGAAGATACTCTGAAAAAAATGATCGGATTTTTGGAAAAATCTTCGGATGCTGGTATGGCAGGATGTAAGATTCTAAATCCTGATGGCACTCTTCAGCTTGCCTGCAGAAGAAGTTTTCCGGGACCATGGGTATCTTTTTGTAAAGTAACTGGCTTGAGTACACTTTTTCCAAACAGCAGGTTGTTTGCAAAATATAATCTTACTTATCTAGATGAAAACCAGACTTACGAGGTGGACGCAATTTCCGGCTCATTTATGATGCTAAAGAAAGAAGTGTATGACAAAGTTGGCGGATTTGATGAAGATTTTTTTATGTACGGTGAAGACCTTGATCTTTGCTACCGGATTCAAAAGTCTGGCTATAAAGTTTATTATACTCATTCCACTCAAATTATACATTATAAAGGTGAGAGCACAAAAAGAAGCAGCATAGACGACACAAAAATATTTTATAACGCAATGCATCTTTTTGTGAAAAAGCATTTCTCTACTTCCTTCATTGTCGAAATTATTTTGCAGTCTGCAATATTTTTCAGAAAGATTGTAGCATTTCTGGGGAAGAAAAAATTAATTTTGGTTCCGGCTATAATTGATATCATTCTGTTTGACCTTTGCTTAATTTCAGCAGAAAGAATTTATTCAATCAATTCACAATGGCAGGGGTTTCCTTATTCATCGTTCTATATAATTTTTACCATCCCCTTATTGCTGCAGATTATTATTTCATTATCGTTAGGTGTTTACCAACGTGATTATCTTCCCGTTCTGAAGACTACTGCAGCGACCTTTATAGGTTTCATAACACTATCGGCCATAACTTTTTTCTTTAAGCAATATGCGTATAGCAGGGCAGTAGTATTAATAACCTATATCTTATTTTTGTTTGTAGCACTTGGATGGAGAATAATATTAAAATTATTTTTTAAAATTGGTATTGAAGGTGGGAATCGGGAAAACAGAAAGACCTTATTAGTAGGTACATCAGATGAAGCGATAAGCATCGCTAAAAAACTTCAGGTTAGTCAGGTGGAATATCATAATCTTGTCGGTTTGATAGGAGTAAATAAATCTGACATAGGACTAAAAAAAGGTGATTTTGAGATACTGGGAACTTTGGACAATATTTTCAGGGTTATTAGAAATTATAGAATAACCGAAATCATTTTTTCGTCAAATGAAATCGCATATTCAAAAATGATGTCAACTGTAGCTGATTTGCAGAATGAAAATATAGAATTCAAGTTAATAGGAAAGAACATGGACTTTATTGTTGGGAAAACTTCAGTCTCAATGCTGGATGATATTCCTGTAATTGAAATAACTTATAATATATCTAAACCCTTGTTTCGGTTTGTAAAAACAACGTTTGATTATACTATGGCGCTATTTGCTTTGTTTTTGATCTATCCTTTCCTATATTTGGCTGTTTGGCTGGGCAAAAACCCAACTCCCTTAACTGGCTTCATTCTGAAAATTCCTTCTGTTTTTTCAGGAAAAATCAGTTTTGTTGGACCTGAAAACATTAATAATGAGTCCAAAATTTTCCTGGGAAAAAAAGGAATAACGGGGCTCTGGTACCTTGAAGGAACTGGGGGTGCCAAATCTGAGAAAATTGATATTTTTTATGCTCGAAATCAAAGCTTATGGCTGGATCTTGAAATTATCGGGAAAACAATAATTAAAATGTGGAGCAGTAATTAAACAAGTATGGCTAAAACAATATTAGAATTTGAAAAACCAATTTACGAGCTTGAGGCAAAGCTTGAAGAAATGAAAAATTTATCAGATAGTCTCAACATTGAAAGTGAAATAAAAAAAATTGAAGATAAAGTAAAAATACTCAAGGAATCAATTTATAACGATCTTACCCGCTGGCAGAGAGTTCAATTAGCCCGGCATCCCGACAGACCCTATACACTCGATCATATTTATAATATTACAAGCAACTTTGTAGAACTACATGGAGACCGTGGGTACAAAGATGATAAGGCAATCGTTGGGGGTTTCGCTTCTATAGATGAATATAAAGTAATGATAATAGGACACCAGAAGGGAAGAGATACAAAATCAAACCTGTTCAGGAATTTCGGGATGCCGAATCCCGAGGGCTATCGCAAAGCTTTGAGGATGATGAAGCTGGCTGAGAAGTTTAATAAACCTGTTATCACAATGATTGATACTCCCGGGGCTTTCCCGGGACTGGAAGCCGAAGAGAGAGGACAGGCCGAGGCAATTGCAAAAAACCTCTTTGAAATGAGTCGGCTTCGTGTACCAATAATTGTTGTAATTATTGGGGAGGGTGCCAGCGGAGGTGCTTTGGGAATTGGAGTTGGTGATAGAATTTTGATGCTTGAAAATTGCTGGTACTCTGTTATCAGTCCTGAATCCTGTTCAAGTATTTTATGGAGAAGCTGGGAATACAAAGAACAGGCCGCAGAAGCACTGAAATTAACCGCGCCCGATTTAATGGAACAAAAATTAATAGACAGAATAGTTCCTGAACCGATGGGCGGGGCTCACAAAGATCACGAAGCAACTTCTGCTACTCTGAAGGAAGTGCTGAAGGAAGAACTTTCAAACCTGATTAAGATTAAACCTGAAAAATTAATTGAACAACGCCTGGAAAAATTCGGGAAAATGGGGGCGTTTGTAGAATAACAGTTAATAAGTATTCCTTCAATTATTCTAGATAGATCCATTCAACACTATGATGACATTCAGAACAGAAATTCGTGTTCGTTATGCCGATACAGACCAGATGCAATTTGTTTATAACGGCAAATACCTGGAATATTTTGAGGTCGGCAGAACTGAACTTATCAGGAACTCAGGACTTTCCTATAACAAAGTTGAAAGCGAAGGTTATCAACTTCCATTATTAGAAGCACACCTGAGCTATGTTTCACCAGCATTCTATGATGATATTTTAATTATAGAAGCAACCTTAAATGAAATCCCAAAATTCAAAATGAAAATTCGTTATAAAGTTTTCAGAAAATCCAACGAGGAGCTGGTATGCGAGGGATACACAGAGCATGTGTTTGTAAAAAAAGAGACCAAAAGACCGGGGAGGCCGCCTAAGTTTTTTATAGATGCCGTAAAAGACTATTATAAATAAGTCGAAATATTTTTCACTTCGTTGTAAATATTTCGGGCTTCTTCTGAATATCTTCAAAAATCTTAAAACATAATTAATGCTTGATAAACTAAAAGAACTTTCGAAAGATACTGCCATTTATGGCCTAAGCACCATGGCCGGGAGGTTCCTGAATTTTCTTTTGGTCCCGTTTTACACACAGGTATTTACGGCACCCGATTATGGTATAGTTACAAACCTGTACATCTTTATCGCAATATTTAACGTGATTTTTATTTACGGAATGGATGCCGCCTACCTCAAATTTGCGGCGGTACCTTCGGGAAAAGATGATAGAGATAATTTTTCTACACCTTATTCCGCTGTCTTTTTTGCCGGACTGATTTTTGTCTTTATTATTTTAGCCTTAAAAAAAATAGTCTTTATTTCATTTGATCTCCCGTTCGACCGGCTTAACCTGATTTATCTGGTAGTCCCGATTTTATTTATTGATGCACTAAATGTAATTCCCTTCATAAAACTCAGGATTCAACGAAAGGCTAAGAAATTTGCCGCATTTAAACTTTTGAATATTTTAATAAATGTTGGCCTGAATCTTTACCTGATTCTAAAATTGAGATGGGGCATAGAGGCCGTTTTTATTAGTAATATTGCTGCTTCGGGAATTACGTTTCTTATTTTATTTCCAACGGTGCTTAAATATATCCGTTTAAAAATCAGGACAGATCTACTAAAAAGATTTTTGAAATTCGGAATTCCGTATCTACCGGCAGGCCTTGCCTCCATGTTTATACAGGGAATTGACAGGCCTATTCTTGGACATTTAACGGATCTTGGTACCGTAGGCATTTATAGCGCAAGCTATAAGCTCGGAATTTTTATGATGCTTTTTGTAAGCATGTTCCAGTACGCCTGGCAGCCATTCTTCATGCAGAATGCGGATGAAAAAAACGCGAAAGAATTATTCTCTAAAATTCTTACATATTTTACTATTGCGGCAAGCTTTATTTTAATAATTGTCTCATTGTTTATAAGCGATATTGTAAAGATTAATATCCTGGGGCATTCAATAATCAATAAAAATTTCTGGGGAGGCCTGGGTATTGTTCCCGTAATTTTATTTGGTTATTTGTTCAACGGGCTTTACGTGATCTTTACCGCGGGAATATTTATCAAAGAAAAAAGCATTTATGTCCCGTTTATCACGGCAATCGGGGCAGTTGTAAACATAGCGGTTAACTTCGCGCTGATTCCTTCGATTGGAATGATGGGAGCCGCCCTGGCTACACTGGCGGCTTATTTTGCCATGTCTTTGAGCTTGTACATTGTAACGCAAAAAATTTATAAAATTAATTATGAATACAAAAAAATGTTCAGGATATTTTCTTTCATTCTCCTGATCGGGATCTTTTATTATTCGTTCCTCTATTCCGGGCATTTGATATTCATGTACAAGATAATAATGCTTGCTGTTTTCACGCTGTGGATGGCCCTCTTTGTAATTGATAAAGATGAGATGAATTTTATAAAAACTAGAATTTTAAAACTAAAATGATGGTGATAAATGTCCGATTCAATAAAAATTAATGTTAAGAGAGTAAGTACCGATTTTAATGATATACCCCTGCCTGTATACGCAACCGAAGGCAGTTCCGGGCTTGACGTGAGAGCGGCAGTTGTTGAAGAGATCATTCTCAAGCCGGGTAAGGTTTTGCTGGTACCGACAAATTTATTGGTAGAAATTCCGGCCGGATACGAAATACAGGTAAGGCCAAGGAGCGGGCTTGCGGCAAAACACAGTATTGGAATTCTTAATTCGCCCGGCACAATTGACTCGGATTACCGTGGTGAAGTAAAGATAATCCTGATGAATTTCAGTGGAGAAGATTTCCCGGTTAAACGCGGAGAAAGAATAGCACAGCTTGTAATTTCAAAAGTTTATAGAGCTGAGTTTATTGAAAAAAAAGAATTGAACGACAGCGAACGAGGCGAAGGCGGTTTCGGGCATACCGGTAAAAATTAATTTCGCTTAAATCTTCGGTTAAACAGCATAATAGAATTATTAAAATTATCAATCTGTATTTTCTGACAATTATTGATTAATATATCTTCAGAAAATTAATACTTCTTAAATCCCCGCAACGTTATTAAAAAATATGTCTGACTTTATTCATTTACATAATCATACCCATTACAGCCTTCAGGACGGTGCTTGCACAGTAGAAGGTCTTGTGAACGCTGCAAAGAAAAATAATATGCACGCCGTGGCATTGACAGACCACGGGGTGATGTATGGTATAGCGGAATTCTACAGGAAGGCAACAAAGGCAGGTATTAAACCAATAGTGGGAATGGAAGCTTATGTGGTTTCCGAAGGCAGCAGGAAAGATAGAGGAACCGATAGCAATACTGGTAGGAAAAGAAGTAAACATTACAACCACCTTATACTACTTGCTAAAAATAAAACAGGTTATAAAAACCTCTCAAAATTATCTACACTAGGACACACCGAAGGATTTTATTACAAACCGAGAGTGGATTTAGAACTTTTACGAAAATACAGTGAAGGATTGATCTGCACTTCCGCTTGTGCGGGTGGCGTGGTATCAGTTCCACTTAGAAACGGCGATTATGATAGAGCCCGAGAAGTTTCGTTGACTTACAAGGAAATTTTCGGCGATGATTTTTACCTCGAGATCCAGGATCACAAAATGGATGTGGAAAAACCTGTCCTCGAAGGTATGCCAAAATTGTCAAAAGAGCTGGGAATCAAATTAGTCGCAACAAATGACTGCCATTATATTGAACAGGATCACTCAATAGCACACAATATACTTCTCCTGTTAGCAGACAAAACCGGTGCGGATTACAGAAACCTACGATACGGAACCGATCAGGTTTACTTCAAATCTCAGGAAGAAATGAAAGACCTCTTCAAAAATTATAATGGTGCCATTGAAAACACACTTGAAATTGAAGAGAAAATAGATCTAAAACTGGATTTTGAAGGGCATCATTTTCCTAAATTCCCTATACCTGAAGACTCTCCAGCAAAAACTCTTGATGATTATTTTGAACTTCTTGCAATGGAAGGTCTTCACAAAAGATTTAAAGACATCTCACCTGAAATAAAAGAAAGATTTGATTTTGAGATTAATACAATAAAGAAAATGGGATTTGCCGGTTACTTTTTAATTGTACAGGATTTCATTAACTCTTCAAAAAAGATGCATATCCCTGTAGGTCCCGGTAGAGGTAGTGCTGCCGGAAGTTTGGTAGCTTACACGCTGGGCATAACTAATATTGATCCGCTTAAATACAACTTACTTTTTGAAAGATTCTTAAATCCGGCCAGAAAATCAATGCCGGATATTGATGTTGATTTTGCTGATGATAAACGCGGCGATGTAATCGAATATGTTCGTGAAAAGTACGGAAACAATTGTGTCAGTCAGATTATCACATTCAACCGCCTGTCCTCAAAAGCCGTTATTCGTGATGTTGCGCGTGTACTGAAAATTCCAATTCCAACAGTAAACAAAATCACAAAATTTATTCCGTCAAAATTCGGAAAGGTTTTTACAATTGAACAGGCACTCGCTGAAGTTCCCGAACTCAAATGGGTTAAAACATCCAAGGAACCGGACATCCAGAATCTTATCAAATACGCAAAAGTTCTTGAAGGAATGAACAGGAATGCTTCAAAACACGCTGCTGGTGTCGTAATCACACCTGAAGATGTCAGCAATTATGTTCCCCTTGCCAATGCAGTCTCACAGACAGATATTGTAACTCAGTATAATATGAAAGAGATTGAAAGTGCAGGACTGTTGAAAATGGATTTTCTGGGGCTGCGTACTTTAACAATTATCAGAGATACGTTAGACCTAATCAGGAAAAACCATAATGTTGAAATT